>CAJDTT010000065.1_pt2 | contig 16894 bp, 14 predicted proteins | sample 7389841 | NCBI WGS metagenome assembly CAJDTT01 (sample SAMEA7055655, study PRJEB34461) | soil metagenome | biome: terrestrial ecosystem; feature: Peninsula; material: soil | place: Antarctica | collected 2016
ACGGACGGGCGGGACTTCGCGACGGACCGCGGGGATCTCGTGACGGACGGGCGGGACTTCGCGACGGACCGCGGGGATCTCGTGACGGACGGGCGGGACTTCGCGACGGATCGCGAGGGGCGGGGGTTAGGTGGGCCAGGGGGCATCGGCGGGGCGCAGCGGCGTACCCGGGTCGCGAAGGTGCGCAGACACCGCGAGTATGCCGGCGATCGCGAGCGAGTTGACGATCCGGCCGGACATCACCGCCTGCACGCACTCCTCCAGCGGGATTCGTCGTACCGACATGTCGGCCTCTTCTGCCTCCCGCACGAACGACGTGTCCGGCGACTCGCGCAGGCCCGAGGCGAGGAAGATCCGGACCCGCTCGTTACTGAATCCGGGCGCGGACACGACGTCGACGAGCGTCTGCCACGTGGCGGCCTCGAGCCCGGCCTCTTCGACGAGCTCGCGGCGCGCTGTCCGCTCGGGAGGCTCACCGGCAATGTCACGCAGACCCGCCGGCAGCTCCCATAGGAAGCGACCGACCGCGGGCCGGTACTGCTCCAGCATCACCAGCTGCCGCTGGTCATCCAGCGCCGCGATCGCGACCGCGCCGCCGTGTTTGACCATGTCTCGCCGCGCGCGCGAGCCGTCCGGAAACGCGATCGTCTCCCCCACGACGGAGAAGATCTTGCCGTCGTAGATGGGTTCGGAGTCGGTGACGGCGTACCCCTGCGACGAGCGCTGCGGGAACGAGAAGTAGTCGCTCATGCGCTTAGGACTCATCGTCGTCGACGCAGACCGGAAGCTTCGCGCTTTCGGCGTAGTCCAGCGACGCCTTCACGAACGCCGAGAACAACGGGTGCGCGCGAGTCGGGCGTGAGCGCAGCTCGGGATGCGCCTGAGTGCCGACAAAGAACGGGTGTACGTCGACCGGCAGCTCGCAGAACTCAACCAGGTGGCCATCCGGCGAGGTACCTGAGAAGACCAGGCCGGCGGCCTCAAGCTGCTTGCGGTAGGCGTTGTTGACCTCGTAGCGGTGGCGGTGCCGTTCTTTGACCGCGACGGCGCCGTAGGCGTTCGCTACGAGCGAACCCTCGGTGAGCTTCGCTTCGTAGAGGCCGAGGCGCATCGTGCCGCCCATGTCGCGGTCGCCTGCCACGACGTCGACCTGGTCTGCCATCTCCGCGATGACCGGGTACTGAACCGACTCGTCGAACTCGGTGGAGTTGGCGCCCTCGAGGCCGGCCAGGTTGCGGGCGGCCTCGATGACCATGCACTGCAACCCCAGGCACAGCCCGAGCAGCGGAATCCCACGGGTGCGCGCGTACTTCACGGCACCGAGCTTGCCCTCGATGCCGCGGATGCCGAAGCCGCCGGGCACGAGTACGCCGTCAACTTCGGACAGTGCCTTGGCTGCTCCCGCGTCGGTCTCACAACTGTCCGAGGCGACCCACTTGATCTCGACCTTGGCGTGGTGCGCGAATCCGCCGGCGCGCAGCGCCTCGCTGACCGACAGGTAGGCATCGGGCAGGTCGACGTACTTGCCGACCAGCGCGATCGTGATCGTCTCTTTCGGATTGTGCACCCGGTCCAGCAGGTCACCCCACACGGTCCAGTCGACATCCCGGAACTGCAGCCCGAGCCGGCGTACGAGGTAGGCGTCCAGTCCCTCGGAGTGGAGAACCTTGGGGATGTCGTAGATGCTCGGCGCGTCGACGGCGGCGACGACCGCTTCAAGTTCGACGTCGCACATCAGACTGATCTTGCGTTTCAGGCTTTCGGGCAACTCGCGGTCGGCGCGGCAGACGATCGCGTCGGGTTGGATGCCGATGCTGCGCAGCGCGGCGACCGAGTGCTGGGTCGGCTTGGTCTTCAGCTCGCCACTCGGCGCCAGGTAGGGCACCAGCGAGACGTGCAGGAAGAAGACGTTGTCACGGCCGATCTCGTGGCGCACCTGGCGGGCAGCCTCGAGGAATGGCTGGGACTCGATATCGCCGACGGTGCCGCCGATCTCGGTGATCACCACGTCTACGAAGTCGACGTCATCGCCGGGGACGGACATCGCGAGGATGCGGTCCTTGATCTCGTTGGTGATGTGCGGGATGACCTGCACGGTGTCGCCGAGGTATTCGCCGCGACGTTCCTTGGCGATGACCTTGGAGTAGATCTGGCCGGTGGTGACATTGGCGTAGCCGTGCAGGTTGACGTCGAGGAACCGCTCGTAGTGCCCGATGTCGAGGTCGGTCTCCGCGCCGTCGTCGGTCACGAAGACCTCGCCGTGCTGGAACGGGTTCATTGTGCCCGGGTCGACGTTGAGATAGGGGTCGAGCTTCTGCATCGTGACGTTGAGCCCGCGCGCCTTGAGCAATGCGCCGAGACTGCTGGCGGTGAGTCCCTTACCGAGTGACGACGCGACACCGCCGGTAACAAAAACGTACTTGGTCGTGCGTGCTGTCTGCACTAGAGCGACTCTCCTGCGGGCCGTATCGAATGTCAACTCAGGTCGCGGAACAACTGCCCTTGACCGGTGACAACCTACGGGGTTTCACAATACCAACTCGTCTTTTCGCTTCTGCCGCGACACGATACTTAGCCCGAGGGGTACGGCGACGGCCAGCGTCCCGCCGATCAGCGCGATACCCGAGTCGTTGATCGCAAACCCCACCACGGCGACCACGATGATCCCGACCGTCGCGGCGCTCGCGTACGGCGCCTTGTCCTCGAGGTAACGGGTCACCTGGCGGGCGCGATCCCGGTAGACAAGCACGCAGATGACGATGAGCACGAGCGTGAGCGGGGTGAAGACGCTGCGGGTGAACAGCCCCAGGTTGGAGCTGAGCTTGCGGCTGATCACGGTCCACGCCGTACCGTCGAGCACCTGACCGACGAACCGGCCCAGGTGCGTTTGGCTCTGTTCGGGGCGTAGGTAGTCGCCGACCGCGATCAAGATCACCACAACCGCACCGCCGGCTAGCGCCGCGATCAACCGCCAGATCGAGATCCGGGTCCGGGTGGCGATCAAACCGAGCAGCAGAAGCGCGGGCACCAGCGACACGACACCCCCGAAGTCCGATCCCGCGCCGGGTGCCCCGTCGATGGCGATCGCCGCGATGCCGATCGCCGCGATCACGCCGATCTGGCGTGCCCGCGAGCCGGTGACGATCTTGACGATCAGCCCGATAATCATCATCAACGCGCCGGCGAACACCGCAAAGGCGAGGTTGCCGAAGCCGGTGAACCGGCCCGCCACGATCGCGTCGTACCCGAGCGGTGAGTTGATGGACAGATAGGAACCGGTGAGCACGTCGATGCCCAGGATGGCGACGGTCATCCCGGCCGCGACCAGTGGTGGTCCGGACGGATGTCGCCGCCAAGGCCCGGCGAAGCACACCGCGGTAAGTACTGCCGTCGCCGCGGCGATGACCAGGATGATCGACGTACCTGGGCTGCTCGAGCGCCACCAGGGCACGAAGTTGCACAGGAAACTCGCGGCCGGCAGCGTGCCCGCGGCGATGGCGATGACCTGCAGCCACCCACGCGGTCGCCATCGAGCCTTGATCGCGACCAGCAGTAGCAGCGATGCCAGCGCGCAAATAATTGCGAGAATCGTGAAGAAGTCACTCGCGATCCACACGTGCGCCGCGGCCGCGGTCGCCAGATCGCTGAAGTCCGCGATGGTCGCGCCCAGGGGCTGTTGCCGGTCGGCCGTCGTCGCCGGCTGGCCGACCATCGAGATGGGCGCCTTGCCGCCGAGCATCCGGATCACGGTCGGCGCGATGTCGATCAACTGGATGTACGGCGCACGCCCGGTGCTCGGCGAGCTGAGGATCTTGCCGTCGAGCCCGGCGCCGATGGCGATCATCGTCTGCAGGTGCGCGCGACGGTAGTCCGGCTGGGAGATGCCCGCGACGATCACCGTGGCGCCGGCTTTCCTGGCTCCGTCGATGATCGTCCCGACGGTTGCGTCGAGGGCGATGATCTCGGCCGGGGTCTTGCCCTCCAGTGTGCCGGCTGCCACCAGCGTGAGGGGGCACTGCGTGGCGAGGGCCGCCCAGCCGTCCGTACTGGTCGGCCGGGTGGCCGGATTGACCTTGGCGCCCTTAGTGCCTACTGCCAATATCGGGTCCCGCCCGACGGTCGTCGTACACGCCACCTGCGTGCCCAAAGCCCCTGGTACAGCTCCAAACCCGAGCTTGTCGTTCTCGACCGCGACGGCCGTGAGCTTGCTGCCGCTGGTGGTCGGTACGGTGCCGCGTTGACCCAGGCAGTCCTTAGTCGCGTTGGTCGCGGCCTGTTCCTGGGGAGTCGCCGGCGTGCTCCCGTCCGGGTTGAGCTGGCCCTCCCCTGGTAACGGCAGTTCGCCTTCGGGCGGCAGCTCGTCCTCGGGGACCGGCGCCGGATAGCGGGCCCGGTTGCCGGCGCCGAGTGTCACCCAGCCGTCCCAGGGGCAGGTCACCGAGCGGGCCGACCGGTTGGTAATCAGGCCGATGGCGCCCTCGTTGGCGGCGTTCCACAGGTTAGGGGTGCCGGCCTTGGAGATAGCCGGCCATTCCAGGCCGGGGACACTGACGATCACCACTCGGTCGGCTTTGCCCGGTGCACCGATATTCGATGACTCGCTCACCGTACGCAGCCCCGCGATCAGGACGCACACCGCTGACAGGGCGATCACCAACGCGGTCCAACGCTTCGCTGTCACGAGCGGCGCGCCGACCGGGGCGCCGTACCGAGAAGTTCCTGGTAGAGATGGACGAGCGCGAGAGCGGTGTCCCGTTCGCTCGGAAAGCCCTGCGCCCGCTGCAAACCGGCGGCGGCGAGTGCACCGCGTTTGGCCGGGTGGTCGAGCAGGTCGATGACGGCCGCGGCCAGCCCGTCCACGTCGCCGACCTCGATCCGGTACGCCGCATCCCCCACCATCTCGTCCATCCCGCCCGAGGTGGTGCTGACCAGCGCGACGCCGGCCCGCATCGCCTCCTGCGCGACCAGCGACCGCGCCTCCCAGACCGACGGCAGCAGCACCAGGTCGGCGGCGGCCATCAGCTCAGCCACGTCAGACCGCCGACCGAGCAGCTTGACCGGCGCGCCCAGCGCATCGATCTGGTTGTGCAACGTGCTCATCAAAGGCCCGTCGCCGGCGATCATCGTCACCGGCCGGTCGGGCCGCTCGCGCCACCTCACGGACGCGGGAATCAAGGTGTCGTAGCCCTTCTGCGGATGCAGCCGGCCCACGCACAACAACAGCGGACGGTCGTCGGTGACGCCGAGCTCGCGGCGTACCTGCTCGCGGGACTTGACCGGCGGTGCTAACGGCGGCGCCCCGACCGGCCCGAAGACGACGTACCGGCCGCCGACGTCGCGGGCCCGCTCAACAAGGTCCATCGACGCGCCGATCACCACGTCCGCGCTGCGGGCGACGAAATGTTCGACGGCGCCGTACACCTTGCGCAGCACCGGGTTCGCCGTGTCGACGGTGTTGTGCAGGGTGACCGCGAGCGGCGTACGACGGCCCAGGTTGGCCAGGGCGGCGACGGTGCCGGCGCGCAGCCCGTGCGCGTGGATGAGCGCGGCGTCGCTGGTCAGCGCGCGCAGCCGGCGGGCCGCGCGCAGGTCTTCAATCGGCCGTGGACCGGAGGCGATCTCGACCGCGGCGAACCGGCCGCCACCGGCGGTGAAGCCGAACAGGTCCTCGGTGGCCTGCGGCCCGTGCACCCGTACGTCGGCGCCGGCCGCGACGAGGTTCGGCACAAGGCCACGTACATGGGTGCCCACGCCTCCGGTCGAGGTCGCGATCACCTGGGCGAGCGCGCGTCCGGTGAGTTGTTCGCTCGTCACGGCGTCCTCTCATTGGGGGTCGGATCTGGCTGGGCGGTACTGGGCTGAATCGGACTGGGCTGGGCGGTGCTGGGCTGGGCGGACTGCGGATGACTCAATTCGTACGCATCATGCGGTGGCTCGACGCCTTTACGCCGCCGGGCCACCAACGCGCGGATCGACGAGCCCGGCAACACGTAAATAATCACGCCGCACACCACGACCGCGACCAATCCTCGCAGACCTCCGGCGAGGAAGCCTGCCCAGATCGAACTGTCGGAATCGATTTGAAGCGGACCCGGCAGGGTGACCCATTTTGTCATCAATCCGACGACAACGCCGACAACACCCGTGGCCAGCGCGGCGCCGACGTCGGCGACCACTCGCCGGCCGGCCTTGACCCCTACCGTGATCAGCAGCGCGATCCCGAGCGCGCTGACGCCGATCGCGTTGCCCCAGGTGAGGGCCGCGACCCGCTGTTCCTTGGGCAGGATGAACGACAGCGCGATGCCGGAGACCACCACCAGTCCCCAGCCGCCGACGGCGGCGATGGCGTTGCCGCGGGCGTCGCCGAGAGCGAACAGCGCGCGCGATCCGATCGCGAACAGGCTGTAACCGACCAGACCGACGGTGAAGCCGACGATGCCGTCGGTCAGCGAGTGCACGCTCGGTTCCCCCGGCGCGGATCGCACATAGACGTACGCGATCTCCGCGGCGGCGGCGATCAGCGCCGCGGTGGCGAGGCCGCTCAGCGCGACGATCGAGTCGGTGGCCTGGCCGAAGCGCAGCCGGAAGCCGCGCAAGTCATTCGCGTCGGCGTCCTCGGACAGCTTCGGGAACACGGAGGTGGCGATCGGCACGGCGAGGATCGCCCACGGCAGCAGATAGATCGTCTGCGCGTAGACGAACACGTTGATCGACGCGGTCGGCACGCCTTGTTGGTTGGTCAGCACCAGCGAGACAATGACCGCGCACTGCTGGGCGAGCAGCCCGGCGACGCCCGAGGCTGCCATGGCGGCGGCGCGTCGAGCGACACCCGGCGGGAAGCGGTAGGTCGGGCGGAACCGCAACCCGGTGCCGCGCAACGGCAGCAGCAGACTCGTCGACAGCGCGACCACGCCAAGTGTCGTGCCGAGGCTGAGGATCAGCTGTTCGCCCGAGGACGTCTCTTGCAGTGTCGCGCCGCGGCCGGCGACGACGGCGAACATGACGTACGCCGCGATCACCACGAGACTGGACAGCAGTGGCGCGAACGCCGGCCCGCCGAAACGGCGATGTGCCTGCAGGATCCCGGTGAGTACGACGCCCACGCCGTACAGCACGATCTGGGGCGCGAAGATTCGGAGCATCGTCGTGCCGGCCGCGACCGCGCCGTCGCACTGGCTGTCGGCCAGCAGTAGCCGCGTGATCGGCTCGGCCAGCAACGCCACCAGGATCGCGATCGGGGTGAGCACGCTGAGCGCCCACGTCAGCAGCGCCGAGGAGGTCATGGAGGAGTGGGCCCGGTCGCCGCGGGTGATCGCCGAGGACAGCAGCGGTACGACGACGCTGGCCAGTGCGCCGCCGGCGACAATTTCGAAGATGATGTTGGGGACGGTGTTGATCGTCTGATACGTCTGCCCGAGGCAGGTCTGGCCGACCGTGTTGGCAAACACGACGTTGCGCCCGAACCCGGCGATCCGCGCGAAGACCGTGATGACCGCGATCAGCAGCGCGGCCTTCGCGAAGTTACTGCCGATACGGCTAGGCGGTCCTACCGGGGCTGGGGGAAGGTCCGCCACGGGCGCGTCGCTCATCGGCGACGGCCGAGAGCATCCACCTCTCGCAGCACCGGCGTCGACTCGATGACCTTGGTGAAGCTGACCTTCTCGCTGGCAACGGTAAGCGCGGTCAGGACGCCGAGCACCCCGAGTCGCCACCATGGCCCGCCAGCGGCGGCCAGCCGCAGGCCGAGCACGGCACCGACGGCGTTGGCGCCGCCGTCACCGAGCATGGTGCGTTCGCCGAGGTCGTCGGGCAACAGCCCGGCGGCGGCGCCGACCGGTCCGGCGACGATAGCGCCGTTGGCGCCGCCGATCATGGCGACGCCGAGGCCGATGGCAGCCTTCAGCGCGCGACCGGGACGCAGGTCAAGCAGGTTGATGAGGTTGGCGGTGCCGGCGATGACCCCGCCCGCGACGATCCGGTCGAGCGGACGCGCGGTGACCGATCCGGCGGCCGCAATGCCCGCCGTACCGACACCGACGATCTTGACCATGCCGGAGGTGACCCGGCCTTCCTTGAGTGCGCCGAGATGGCCGCGGAAACCCTTGTCAGCACGCTGGTCTTCGCGGGCACCGACGATGTCGTCGTAGACCCCGACCGCGCCGGACACAAGTGTTACGCCGGCCGCGGCGGCCCGATAGCCCGTCGGCGCACCGACTCCGGCGGTGAGGGCGGCAGCGGCCGCGAGCGCCGGGCCGGATAGCAAACTCACCGATTCGCCGCGATGGTTGACGCGGGTCCACAGCTTCTCGCCGCCGGGCTGAGTCTGCTGCAGGACGTCGTACGCCGCCCGCCCGGCCAGCACACCCGCGCCCGCGAGCGCGGCCCGCTTTACCAACTGCCCTAAAACACTCATACCGAGGATGATTCCTTATTTAGGTGCTGGCCGCCTATTTGGGCGTTGGCGGGATCGGCTGGGCATCCTTGGCGGCGCCGTACTGTCCGCTCTTGCCGTTGGCCTCCGCCGCGAGCGCCCATACGACGCTGATCTGGCCGGAGGCGAAGGCGCTGTTGTCGACGGTCGAGATCCGCGACGCGATCGACGCATCCTGCTTGGCCGCGCCGATCAGCCCGGTGGGGGCGGCGGAGTCCAGGTCCCCTGCGATCACCACGGCCGCGCCCTTCTTGTCCAGCTCGGAGGCGAGCGCCAGCAGCGTCGCGTTGCGACTCTTCGCCTCGTTGGTGGCCTTGCCGCTGGTCACGATGACGATATTCTGGGCCGGCGTGATGTCGGTGCTGTCCAGCTTGAGTACGCCGAGGCCGCCCAGGCCGCTAAGCACGGCGGTGATGGAGGCGCTGGGCTGAGCGGCGCTGCCGTCCTTGGGGGTCACGATCATGCTCGCGATCAGAGATCCGACGACGGTGCCGGCGTTGGAGGACTGCGCGATGGTGACGCCCGCGGGCAGGTCCGAGGTCGCATAGCTCATCAGCGTGCCGGCCGACTTCGGGTCGCTGTAGCTGTCGCTGAGCGAGATCGAGCCGGTGTTCTTCGCGCCGGCGGCCTGGGTCATCTTGATGATCGCGTCGCGCTGTTCGGCGGTCACCGAATCGCCGGCGGTGATCGTGATGACCGACTGGTCGGCGAGTACGTCCTTGACCAGCGTCGGCGCGACGGCGGCGTCGAACGCGCTGTTCTGATTGACTTGGATGCCGTTGCTGTTCACCCGCGCTTCGAGGTCACGTTTGTCGTTGGTGAGCGTCTTGACCTGGGAGTTGAGGTTGTCGGTGATTGCTCCGTTGAGGGCAGTCGTACCGATGATGATGCCGAGCGCGATCGCCAGGAACACCGATATCAGCGAGACGACGTGGTATTTGAAATCAATCACTAGAAGAGGTCCTTAACCCAGAATATGAAACTCTGCCACTTGTCCAGCAGGATCTCGATGTATGTCTGCCCGACCTTGGACACGGCCAGGGCGACACAGATCGCGACCAACGCGGCAATCACCAGCACGACGAGAGCCCCCGAGGAGATCCGGCTGCGGTAGAGCCGGCTCACACCCTTCGCATCGACCAGCTTGGCGCCGACTCGCAGCCTGGTCAGGAATGTCGAGGCCATGCCGCCGCGGCCTTTGTCCAGGAACTCAATCAGCGTGGCGTGCGTGCCGACCGCGACGATCAGCTCGGCCCCCTTCTCGTCCGCGAGCAGCATCGCAATGTCTTCGCTGGTGGCGGCGGCCGGGAACGTCACGGCTTCCACCCCGAGGTCCTGCACGCGTTGAAGCCCCGGCGCGCGGCCATCGAGGTACGCGTGCACGACGACTTCAGCGCCGCACTTCAGGACGTGGTCGGACACCGAGTCCATGTCGCCGACGATCATGTCGGGAGTCATGCCCAGCTCGAGCAGCGCGTCCGCACCACCGTCGACCCCGATCAGTACCGGGCGGTACTCCCGGATGTAGGGCTTGAGCATCTTGAGGTCTTCTTTGTAGTCGTAGCCGCGTACGACGATCAGGCAGTGACGGCGCTCGAAGGACGTCTTCACGTCCGGTACGCCGATGCCGTCGAGCAGCAGCGTGCGCTCCTGTTTCATGTATTCCATGGTGTTGGCGGCGAACGCCTCCAACTGGGTCGACAGGCCCGCGCGCGCCTCGCTCATCGCGAGGGAGACCGACGCGTCGTCGTACCGGAACCCGGTCGTCACCTCACGGTCGCCGGCGTACAGCTTGTTGTCGACGAGGGTGACGCGGGTGCCCTCCTTGAGCTCGGAGAAGACCTGCTTACCGACGTTGTCCAGCAACGGAATGCCCGCGCCGAGGAGGATCTCCGGACCGAGGTTGGGATAACGCCCGGAGATGCTAGGTGACGCGTTGACCACGGCCGCAACCTTGCAACCGACGAGCGCGTCGGCGCTCACCCGGTCGATGTCCACGTGATCGATGATCGCCACTTCACCCGGTCTGAGCCGCTTGGTGAGGTTCTTCGTACGACGATCCAACCGCGCCACGCCTTCTGCTCCAGAACCGGCCGGATCGGGCCGTCCCTTGCGGATCGTGGCGATTTTCATTAGGTCAGTCTTTCATCGAGTGGTGGGGTTGTGGGGTATTTAAGGCACCGACACACCTGTGAGCGGGCGTGACCCTGCTCGCCACCACGAGCCGTGCCGATCGCGCAGACGGGCCTAATCGGTGTCGCTCGCCCGCTTCGGTGTCGCCTTCGTCGCGCTACTGCGTGCGGACTTCTTGACGACCACCGGCGCCGCCTTCTTCACCAGCGCCTTCGCCGGTTTCTTCGCCGGTTTCTTCGCCGGTTTCTTCGCCGGTTTCTTAGCAGGCTTGGTGGCCGGCTTGCTGGCCGGCTTCTGTTCAGGCGCCGAAGTATCTCTCTCTTGATACGCCGTCTCGAGCAGTTCTGCCGCATGCGCGCGGCCGGAGTCGCTGTCGGTGAGACCGGCCAGCATCCGGGTCAGCTCGACAATGCGCTCGGCGTGGTCGAGGTGACGGATATCGGACCTGGTCACGCCCCGCGTGCCGGACTTCTCGATCACGACGTGACGGTCGGCGTACGCCGCGACCTGAGGCAGATGCGTGACGGCGATTACCTGGTGATCTTTGCCAAGTACGGCGAGCAGCCGGCCGATTTCGATTGCCGACTGGCCGCCCACACCGGAGTCGACCTCGTCGAAGACCATCGTCGGTACCGGGTCGGTGCCGGCCAGCACGACCTCGATCGCGAGCATCACCCGGGACAGCTCGCCGCCGGAGGCGCCCTTGGCCAGCGGGCGGTACGTCGTCCCTCCGTCGCTGCTGAGCTCGATGTGCACGGTGTCGACGCCGTCCGCGCTCGCCCCGGCAGGTCGCTCGTCGGCCTCGAGCGTATGGCGGCCCTCCACCGGGTCGCGCGGACTGACCCGGACGCCGATCCGTACCGACCCCATCGCCAGTTTCTTCAGTTGCGCGCCGATTGCCTTCTGAAACAACCCGGCCGCGTCGCGTCGTCGCCTCGACAGCGCCGCGGCAGCGGTCGACGCCGCGGCCCGGGCCTGCGTGACCTGCTGTTCGAGCAGGGCCACGCTCTCGGCCGAGTCGTCCATCGCGTCCAGCTGCGCGCGCGCCTCATCGGCCCAGGCCAGGACGCCGGCGACGCCATCCGCGCCGCCATAGTTGCGGACCAGCTCACGCAGTGCCACTCGCCGGGCCATCGCCCGCGCTAACCGTTCGGGATCGTCACGGACACCCTCGGCGTACCCCGACACGTCACTCGCGAGATCGGTGGCCAGATAGGAGATCTCCTTAGCGCGGGTGGCCAGCTCCGCCAGCGACTCGTCGTGGACGCCGCCTTCCTCGAGTGCCCGGACGGCGCGGCCGATGAGCGTGCCGATGCTGTCCCCGCCGGCGTCGTCGTCCGCACCGACCAGCGCGGTGTGCGCGGTCTGCACCGACTGGCGCAGGGAGTCGGCGTTGGCGAGCCGACCGAGCTCTTGGTCGAGCCGCTCGTCCTCGTCCGGCTGCGGCGCCGCCGCGTCGACCTGCTCGAGACCGAACAGCAGCATCTGGCGGGTCCGGCGCCGCTCGTCGTCATTGCGCAGCCGATCGTCGCGCTCCTGCTCGATGCGGCGCCATTCGTCGTAGGCTGCCCGGTAGTCGATGAGTGTCCGCGCGACCGGGGTGCCGGCGTACCGGTCGAGCAGTTCGCGCTGTTGCGCAGATCGGGCCAGGCGCAGCTGGGTCGACTGGCCGTGCACCGCGATGACGGAGTCGGCGAGCTCGGCCAGCACGCCGACCGGCACCGACCGTCCACCCGCGCTGGCCCGGGACCGCCCGGTCTTGCTGACGCTGCGGCTGAGGATCAAAGTGCCGTCCTCATCGACATTGCCGCCGGCCTCGGTGGTACGCCGTACCGCGTGGCTGTCCGGCGGCAGATGCAGCCGACCCTCGATGTCGGCGCTGTCCGCGGCGTGCGCGACCTGGGAGGAGTCCGAACGCTCGCCGAACATCAGCATCAGTCCGGCGACGACCATCGTCTTGCCGGCGCCGGTCTCGCCGGTCACCACGGTAAACCCGCGATCGAGCTGCAGCGTCGCGTCGGCGATGACGCCAAGGTTGCGGATCCGGACTTCCTCTAGCACGCCGCACACCTGTGCGCGTGCCGTGCTGCGCGTACCACTACTGCTCCCGGAAGCCGTGCACGGGCAGGTGGAAGCGGGCAACGAGCCGGTCGCTGAAGCTTTCGTTCTTGACGCGAGCGACGTAAACGGGCTTGGCGCCGCGGCGTACGACGACGCTGTATCCCTCCGGCACCGGGATTGTCCGCCGGCCATCCGCGCACAGCACCGCGTCATGACCGCGTCGGGCGACATCCAGCCGGATACTCGACTCCGGTCCCGTGAGCAACGGGCGCGCAAACAGCGCATGCGCCGCATTGGGCACCAGCAGGATGGCCTCGACGCTGGGCCAAACGATCGGGCCTCCGGCGCTGAACGCGTACGCCGTCGAACCGGTCGGGGTGGCGCACAGGATGCCGTCGCAGCCGAACGAGGTCAGCGGGCGACCGTCGATGCTGACACGGACTTCGAGGATCCGTTCGCGGGCGGTTTTCTCCAGCGACGACTCGTTGAGCGCCCAGGTGGAGACGACATCGCCGTCCGGGCCGAACACGTCGACGTCGAGCGTCATTCGCTCCTCGACGCGGTAGGCGCGATCGAGCACGTCCTGTACCGCCTCGTGCAACGCCTCGGGTTCGGTCTCCGCGAGGAAGCCGACGTGCCCGAGGTTGACCCCCAGGATCGGCGAACCGGCGGGGCGCGCGTACTCGGAGGCGCGCAGAAACGTCCCGTCCCCGCCGAGCACCATCACCAGCTCGGGTTTGGTGCCTTCAGAGATGTCGGGACGCTGCGGGTCGCCATGCAGATCCGGCACCCCGACCACCCAGTCATGGCCGATCAGCTCACGTTCGGCGTACGGCGCAAGCACCCGGATGCCGGCCTTGTGGAGGCGTTCGGCGACCTGGCGAGCGAGATCGATGATGTCGGCACGGCCGGCGTGCGTGACCAGAAGCACCGCGCGCTGCTCCCCCGGCGGGTCAGGTATCAGCCGTACGTCGCTGCGCTCGCTCATTAACCTCTCATCTCCAGGTCTCACGTGCTCAGGCCTTCAGGTACCGATAAGTTTCGCCGACAACCACAGCAGGCAGGTCGCCATCACGATGATCGGCACTACAGACATTAGTCCGAGCCTATGAAACTGCTTCGCCGACGGGCGTAGGTCCGCCGCGACAACGCGGCGCCACAACAGTGTGGCAAGTGACCCGCCGTACGTCAGGTTGGGTCCGAGATTTACCCCGATCAGGACCGCCAGCACGGCCAGCGGCGAGCCGGCCACGATCGGCAGCAGCACCAGCGTCGCGGGGATGTTGTTGACAAGGTTGGCGACCAGTGCCGCTAGCAGGGCGATGACCAGCAGCGCGGGCAGCGACTGTCCGGTAGGCAGGAGGTGATCGAGGAGCCGCCGGCCGCCGTGCCGGCTGATGCCGTCGACGATAACCCCGAGCGCAAGTACGAACAGCAGGAAACTCGGGTTGGCCTCGCGGACGATCCGCCGCACGTCGGTCTGCTTGCGGATCATTCGGCGTACGCCGAGCACGAGGCAGCTCGCGGCCGCCATCCACGCCGGCGACAGCCCAATCGCGGACAGCACGACGAACCCGCCCACCGTCACGACCAGCACCCCGATCGCCACCATCGGCGATCCGTCACGAAATCCCCCCGATCCGTCACTTAATCCGGACGATCCGTCACGAGATCCCGCTGATCCGTCACCTACGACCGGTGCGAGCTCCTTGCGAAACGCGATCCGCGCAACCGACCACTCCGCGACCAGGATCGCCAACCACGGCACCACGAGCAGCGCCGCGAAATGGCCGAACGTCAGCCCGGCGGCACCGAATGCGAGCAGGTTGGTGAGGTTGGAAACCGGCAGCAACAGCGACCCGGAGTTTGCGACCCGCACGCACGCGAAAGTGTGCGGCGCGCTCGCGGTCGGCATCCGCAGTGTCGCCGCGACCACGACCGGCGTGAGCAGTACGACGGTCGTATCCAGCGTGAGTACGGCGGTCACCGCGCCGGCCATCATGACGACGTACCCGAGCAGTCGGCGCGGCCTACGCCGGCTCCGGGCGGCCGCGATCCGCCCGAAGTAGGTGAAGACCCCCTCCTCAGCAAGCAGGTGCCCGAGGATGAGGATTGCGCCGAGGAACGCGACGGTCCCGGCAAGATCGCGAATGGTGCCGCCGGCCGCCGGCACGGGTACGACGCCGAGGACTACGAGCAGAACGGCCCCGCCGGCGGCGATCGGACCCTCGAGGACCCTGCTGTTGCCGCGAACGGCGATCGTCAGCGCACCGGCAAGTACGCCGATTGCGACGACAAGCGCGAGCGCGCCGGTCAATCGGTCGCCCGCGCCCACAGGTCGTCGAAGTCTCCGCCGTCGTCGCGCTGCAACCGAATGAAGTACTCGAGGTTGCCAGCGGGTCCGGGAACCTTGCTGCGCGCGATGCCGTGCAGCCGTAAGCCGTGCTCGGCCGCCGCTGCGACAACGTCACGCACCGATTGCTCGTGATCGGCCGGATCGCGTACGACGCCGCCTTTGCCCAGCCTGTTTTTGCCGACCTCGAACTGTGGTTTCACCATCGGGACAAGTACTCCGCCGGGCGCGGTCAGCTCGGCGAGACGGTCCATCACGTGCCGTAGCGAGATGAAACTCAGGTCCGCGACCACAACGTCGCCCGGGCCGCCAATCTGCTGCGCCGTCACATCGCGCACATGGGTGCGCTCGATACTGAGCACCCGGTCGTCGGCGCGCAGCCGCGGATCTAGCTGGTCCCGACCGACGTCGAGCGCCACGACCTGCCGCGCCCCGGCGTACAGCAGGACCTCGGTGAACCCGCCGGTTGACGCGCCGACGTCGATGCCGCGCTTGCCGCGTACGTCGATGTCCGCGAAGTCGTGCAGCGCGCCAAGCAGTTTGAGCGCGCCGCGGGAGACGAACTCGTTGCCCTCGGCCCGCTCGGCGTGCACATCCATCGATGCGTTGACCAGTTGCGATTGCTTCGTGGCGACATCGCCGTCGACGCGCACCGCACCACCGACGATCAGCTCGCGGGCGAGTTGGCGTGAACGCGCCATGCCAGCGCGCACCAAAAATACGTCGAGCCGTACCTTCCGCTCGGTCAACTATCACCGCGCTCGACGTCGTTGAGAGCGTCGGTTAGGTCACGGTGCGCGCGGGTGAATACGTCCTTGTGCTCGACAAGGGGGCGCCCCTCGACCTCATCGACGGCGGCGAGAACGTCGGCAAACCGTTGCGGCCCGTCGATCGGCTGAGCCTCCGGTCCACGCGTCTGCGGGCTCTGTGGGACCGCCTGTAGGGTCTGCGCGAACGTCCCTGGGGTCTGTTTGGTTGTTTCGGCCGGCGTCGATGGATCGCCGTCGTTGCCGCCGGATCTATCGTCGGGCTGCTGCTGTTCGGAGTCCGGTTGCGTGATGTCCATACGCCGATTATCCGCATATGCCACAATTTCGTAGCACGCTGCTTCATTATTTGACCTAGATTGGGCACCGCCAAAGTTTGCAAGTGGCAGCCTCAGTGCCTCGGGGCCGGATAGTTATACACCGCAATTCACGCGCCACGAGTCGGCGCGTCCAGGGAATGGATGACATGGCGACACTCGAAGAATGCAAGACCGCGCTCGAAGGGCTTGCCGACCGGCTGGCCTCGCTCAATCACAAGGCCGATTTCGAGCGCACCCTCAGCTGCACGGTCAAGGACCTCGATGTCATCCTCAAGGGCACGTTCAAGGGCGGGTCCTTCCCGATGACCTCGTAGCCTTGTGCGACGGGGAGCTGAACGTCGCGAAGGCCTGGGCGAGCGGCCGGCTCAAGGTAGACGCCAGCATCATGGACATGATGAAGATGCGTGACCTGCTGAAGTAGCCGATCGCTCAATGACCAAGCTGCAGTCGCGACGCTGCGTCCGAGGCTGCATCGTCGGCTGGCTGTGGCTGGCCACCAGACCACCTGATCGCACAGGCGATCCGCAGGTAGTCGAGCGGGTCCTCATCGGCCGGCTTTCCCACTAAACGGCTGATCTGGCCGTCAGGTCCGGCCTGCCACCAGCCGATCGTCCAGCCGTCCGTCTGCTTTTGCGGGACGCCGCTGCCAGGCCTCAGTAGGTCCCGCAAGTCCGCTCCGATATAGGTCGGACGAAATTCCTCGTTTGCCTCGAGCAGAGCCGGGGGGATGGTCACCCCGGTCATGACGAGCAGACTGTCGCAGCCGGAGCGGTTGGCTCCCTCGATGTCGGTATCGAGCCGATCGCCGATCACCAGCGGCTTCCGCGCC
>CAJDTT010000066.1_pt1 | contig 16599 bp, 17 predicted proteins | sample 7389841 | NCBI WGS metagenome assembly CAJDTT01 (sample SAMEA7055655, study PRJEB34461) | soil metagenome | biome: terrestrial ecosystem; feature: Peninsula; material: soil | place: Antarctica | collected 2016
GCCGGGGATCCCCGACAGGCATTCGAGCCCGGACCAGCCGTTGTCGACGCATTGCGCGACGAAGTCATCCCACGGTTCACCCGCGGCGACGTCGACCAACATCGCGTCGCCGTCGTACTCAGCAGAAATGCCGCGTAACCCGATGCTGATCGCCGTACCGGCCCATCCATCGTCGGCAATAACCAAGTTGCTCCCGCCGCCCACCAGAAGAACAGGGGTGCCGGCGTTGTCGGCCGCGGCGACGGCGTTGACGAGCGACTCGGCGTCGTCGGCGTACCTCATCAGGGCCGGACCGCCGACCCGCATCGTGGTGAAGTCACGCAGCCGTACTGGCTCCGGCTTGGCTTCGATCACGCCGTACGCCCCAGCACACTCGTAACCGCCGCACGCAGTTCGGCCCGCGCGGTCCACAGCGGAGCCGACTCGCTGAAGATCCGCAGCGTCGCGTCCGGAAGCACGTCGGCGAGTTGGTGAGCGGTCTGCACGAAATGAGTCGGGTCGCCTTCGGCGCCGATCACGATCGACGATGCCAGGACGCGCTCGAGTTGTGCCGGCGACGCGAGCGGCGCCTCGGACTCAACAATGTGCAGCAGGTCGCTAACACCGTCGCGTAGGAGACGGTCCGCCCGGGTCGCCAACCAACGTTGAGCGTCCGGGCGGGTACGTCGATCCACCGGCATGTCAAGCCCGATGAGATCGATGACGGCCTGGCGTAGCTCTTCGTGCGCCATCCCACACAGCAGCAACCGGGTGGTCGGCGAGCTGGGTCGCGGCTCGGTCACCGCCGCAGGCAAGTAGACCCCGATCGCGTCAAAATGCAACGGCTGCTGCGCGAGCATCCGCAGTAGAACCGCCGAACCGAGCGACACTCCGAATATCTGAGTCGCGGCGACAGCCTCGACGACCTGCCACGCGTCCGCCGCGAGGTCGTCGTATCCCAGTCCTGCCACGGCGTCGCTCGACCCACCGTGGGAGCGTGCGTGCATGAATACTTTGGTCCCCGGTAAGCCGCTCGCGAGCGGGCGGGTGTCGTCAATCCCGCCGCCGAGACCGTGCATGAAAAGAGTCACCGGTGCGCCTGAGCCGAATGTGGCGTACTCGATGCTGGCGGGCGAGGTGACCCCTGGGGACTTGAGATATTTCAGCGAGGGCGCTGCTACCAACGCGAGTCTCCGCGCTGGATTCCGCGCACGGCCGGACGTACATCAGCGAGATAGACCCCCACCGCGACTGTCGCCACCAAGCCGAGGATCTGCATGAACCCGAAGAAGAACAGCACGACGCCGGCGACCACGTTGATCAGCATCCATGCCGGTTTCGTCAGCTTCTCGGCAACGGTGTACGCCACGACTGGCCGGTACGCCGAATCGAGGATCGCCCACAGGGCTAACGCGACACAACCCCACCGAAGTGCCTCGGAGAGGTAGAACTGGAAGTATGCCAAGGCCATAACCACGACACCAGGGTATTACCTACCGGGCCGACGCGCCCGGACCGACCGGCACCGAACGCCAGATGCCCGTACGACAGATGCCACCTCGCGTGGGCGAGGTGGCATCTGAGCACTAGCTTGTCGAGCTATTCAGCTGAGCGTTACGGCGTACTGACGTGAACTAGGAGTTCGACGCGGTGGTCGCCGGCTTGGCCGGGGTGGCCGGGGTGGCCGGGGTGGCCGGGGTGGCCGGGGTGGCCTGCGAGGTCGTGCTCTTCGCGGTCGTGCTCTTTGCTGGCGCCTTCTTAGCCGGGACCTTCTTGGCCGGGGCCTTCTTGGCGGTGGTGCTTGCGGTGGTGCTCTTGCGCTGGGCACCTTCCTTGGCAGCGGCACTGCGGGTGCTCGTGCGTGCCGAATCCTTTACGTCGCGCGCGCCGTCGATGACCGCATTCGCGCTATCGATAACCGCATCGGCGCCGTCTTCGACGACCTTGCTGGCGTTCTTCTGGCCGCGGGTGATCAGCGCGCGAGTCGACTCGGTGGCCTCATTGGTCGCATCGACGACCCTCTTGACGACCGGGTTCTTCGAGAAGTCCCTGGACAGCTCTTCGAGGACTTTCTCGCCACGAGTGGACAGCTGGCCGTAGAACTTGGCGATCTGGGCCGCGTAGTCGTCGAAGGCCTTCTTGGCGTCGTCGAGGTCAAACTTGCCAACCAGCGCGGGAAGCTGCTGGGCCTTATCGCGGCTCTCGGCGAGCACCTTCTCGATCTCCTTGCGCAGGTCAGCGAGCTTAGCGTTGAAGTCGGCGCTGAATTCCTCGGCCTGCTCCTGGACCTTCGAGAAGAACGTCTTGCTCTGCTCGAGCGCCATGTCGTTAACGCCGACCCATGCGTAGAAGGGCTTGCGGCTCTCGACCGCAACGGTCTTCGCGTCTTCGATCGACTTTTCGGCGTATGCCTTGATGTCTTGTGCCAACGTCATGTTGGTTACCTCCTGTCCCGGCTGACCCGGGGTCTTTGGTTGAGTATTGCTTGGCTATTTGGTTTTGTCGGACTACTTCTTCACCGGTGGCGCGGTGGCCGGCTCATAGGATGAGCCGCCCGGCGTGCCGGTGTCGCGTTCTGCGTCGGTCTCGTGGCAGAACGACTGGTAGATATCGACCAGCACCTGCTTCTGCCGCTCGGTGAGGCGTACGTCGCCGTAGATCGCGTTTTCGACGGTACGATCGGTGGGCGCCTGCGCCATCAGGCCGGCCTTGACATAAAGCGTCTCGGCCGAGATCCGCAGCCCCTTGGCGATCTGCTGCAGGATGTCCGCGCTTGGCTTGCGCAGTCCGCGTTCGATCTGGGAGAGGTACGGGTTGCTCACCTCGGCGAGTTCGGCCAGTTGACGTAGTGACACCTTCGCCTGGTCGCGCTGCTCTTTGATGAACTCGCCTAGCTGGTTCAGATTGTTGTTGAGGTTTGCCACCATGATGTCGCCCCTCCGATCTGCTTGCTGTTTCGCTAACTACTGTAAGCACTTCTGCTAACTATTGCAAGCGGTCTGCTAGCGAAGTGAGTGTGAGCCCGATCCCAGTCGCCGTCCGGCACAACAGGAGCGATTCGCGGCCGGTTTATCGGGCCTCCCAATCCGTCGATAGGGTGCATACATGCCAATTCGCCCCATCGTGATGGTCGGAGACCCCGTCCTGCACACGCCGACCAAACCGATCGACGAGATCACGGACGAGATCCGCGCACTCATCGACGACATGTGGGAAACCAACGATGCGGCGAACGGTGCCGGGCTGGCAGCCAACCAGATCGGCGTACCACTACGCGTCTTCGTCTACGACTGTCCCGACGACGCGGGCGCACGCCATCGCGGCCTTGTCATCAATCCGGTCATCGAGACGAGCAAGATCCCCGAAGGCATGCCGGACCCGGAGGATGACTGGGAAGGCTGCCTGTCCGTGCCGGGTGAGGCCTTTCCCACTGGCCGCGCGGCCGAGGCCACCGTGACCGGTATCGATCTAGACGGCAACCCGGTCACTGTCAGCGGGACCGGGTTCTTCGCGCGTTGCTTGCAGCACGAGACCGACCACCTCGACGGCTACCTGTATCTCGACCGCCTCGTCGGGCGTAACAAACGCGAGTCCAAGCGGTCGATCCGCGACCGTGGCTGGGCCGACAACGGCATCACCAGCTGGGATCCGGCCACCCAGCGCGCCGAGGACATCTAGGCACCATCCGTGAGTTTGTACCCCACCGTCCGTGACTTCGTGCCGGGCTAGCCCGCAGCCGGGCGAGCCAGCACCTCCGTATTCGGCACGAAGAACACCGCCGCGGGGTCGGCGGCCCACTCCCGAAACCCCTCCGAGATCGCGGCCGCCTGGTCGGCGGTCACGTGACCATCGGCCACGGCTTGTACGCCGAAGTTCGATGAGATAGTCCGCTCCGCCCAGAGACTGGACCACCACGCGATTTCCTCCTCCGTCGCGTACGACCAGACCGAGGCAGTCACCGCCATATCGCGCAGACCGGCCTCCCGCGCCCACTTCTTGAGGTAGCGCCCGGCGTTCGGTTCGGCGTGGTTGCTTCGGGCGACCGCCTGGTAAAGCGTCTGCCACTCGTCGAGCCGAGCCACTTGGGGGTACCAGCTCATCGCGGCATAGTCGGCGTCTCGAAAAGCGACGTAGCCATTCGGTTTACACACCCGTGCCATTTCCTTGATCGCCGCGACCGGGTCGGTGAGGTGCTGCAAAACCTGGTGCGCGTGTACGACGTCGAACGTGTCGTCGGCGTACGAGAGTTCGTAAACGTCACCGATCACGAACTCGACGTTGCGAATTCCCGCATCGTCGGCATTCTTTCGGGCGATCTCCAGCGGTTCAGCAACTGGCTCGAGACCGACGACTGACCCATCGCTCAAGATGCGGGCAAGGTCGATCGTGATCGTGGCGGGCCCGCAGCCCACGTCGAGCATCTGCATCTCGGCGCGAAGATGCGGAAGCAGATACGCCGCCGAATTCTTCGCCGTACGCCAGGTGTGCGATCTCAGGACGCTTTGGTGGTGGCCGTGGGTGTAACGATCCGATTCTGCGGTCATGACTCAATAATGCGCCTCGAGTCCATATTTCGGAATCGAATTTCAAATAGTGAGACCCGTGATCTGGTAAGGAACTGGCCTCAGATCAGCCGGACCGGCGCCTGCGAATCGCGGTTAACTCCAGACATCCTCAAGATAGGTCGGTCGGCAGGCAAACCACGCGCCGACGGCCATCACGACGATCGCGACGCCGAGCAGCGCGAACGGCAGCCCCCAGCCGCCGGTGGCATCCCGAAGTACGCCGAGCAAGAGCGGTCCGGCGCAGGCCGCCGCGTAGCCCACACCCTGCGTAAATCCGGATAACGCGGCCGAGCCGGCCGGCGTACGCGTCCGCAGGTTGATCATCGTCAGCGACATTGGGAAGGTGCTCGGGCCGACACCGATGAGCGCCACCCACAGCACCGGCAGCCCCATCGGCGCGATGAGCAGTCCGGTGAACCCGATGGCATAGGCGACCACACAGGCCAGGACGATCGGGAACGGGTTGCGCATCCGCACCACGACCGACGGCAGACCGAGTGCAGCGCCCAGGCCGAGCGCCGAGAACAGCGCGACCATAGTTCCGCCGAACGCCGCACTCGCGCCAGCCTCGCCCAGGATCCTCGGAATCCAGGTGAACATTGAGTAGGTGACCAGCGAGGTCATCCCGAACATCGCGGCCATTCCCCAGCCCAGCGACGTCTTCCACACCTTGCCGGCCCCCGGAGAATGGCCGGGCTCGGACGCCTCGTCGTGCGCGTCACCGATCGACTCGCGGCGTACGGCGGTGAGCCGCGCGGTGGCGCGGCGCTCAATGAGCAGTACGCCGATCCACGGCACGACCGCGGCGAATCCGACGATGCACCACGCGGCCAGTGACACCTGCCAACTCGTCGCATTAGCGAGCGGTACGGCGATCAGCGCGGGCAGGATGGTGCCGAACTGCAAGGCGGTGATGTACGCCGTACTCATCGCGCCGACTCGGTCGGGGAAATAACGCTTGACCAGCGGTGGGAGCACGACATTGCCGATTCCCATGCCGCCGAGCGCCAGCAGATTGAACACGATCACGCCACCCGTGCTGCCGACGAGCCCCCGCGCCAGCAAGCCCGCGCCGGCCATCAGCATGGCGAGCATGGCAAGTCGCTCGAGACCGATGCGACGTGCCATTGCTGGCGCCAGGATCCCGAAAATCGCGAACGCGGCGGTCGGCAGCATGCCGAAGACGCCGGTGACCGTTGCACCGAAACCGAGATCGCGGCTCATCACATCCAGCAGCGGCGTGGTCGATGTGACGGCAATGCGCAACACGAACGCCGACAGGATAATTGCGAGCAAGATGGTGATCCGGCCGGACCAGACACTTCGCTTCGCGAATTTCGCCCCGGCGGTGTTCACCGGCGGGCCGGATTTGGGCGACTCAGACTCAGCCGATGCCGGTTCATGCGGCACTGATCCAGTAGACGTTGGCTCGGGCTGCGGGGAGCGGGTGGTTGAAGTTGTCACGAGGTAAAATCATAGGATGACCCGATGATTATTGCGAACCGATAACGCAATTCGCCCGGATCTAGTTAGCGATCTCACCGAAAGGACCACCACCTGTGCGCACGGCATCGCGGTCGAGTCTGATCAGCCAGGTCACCGAGTCGTTGCGTGAACAGATTCACGATGGGAGCTGGCCGCTCGGCAGCCGCATCCCCGCCGAGCCCGAGCTCGCCGACCTCACCGGCACCGGCCGCAACACCGTCCGCGAGGCGGTCCAGGCACTTGTGCACGCGGGAATGCTCGAACGCCGCCAAGGATCGGGCACCTACGTCGTCGCCGAGTCCGAGATCTCCGGCGTACTCGGTAAACGGTTCGCGCTCGCGCGTCGACGCGAGGTGCTCGAGCTGCGCCAGGCGCTCGACGTGACGGCCGCCGGCCTCGCCGCCCGCCGCCGCACCGCCGCCGACATTGCCACACTCAACGAACTGCTCGCCCAGCGCAACGCGGCGTTTGATGGCGGCAGCGACCGCGCGGCAATGACCGAGCGGGACGTGACACTGCATCGGGCCATCGTTCAGGCAGCACATAACCCCCTGTACGCCGAGGTCTACGACTCGCTGCTCGATACGGTCGGCGCCAGCATCCGTGCCCATCTCGATGACGGTAAGCAGGCCCGGGACATCGACCACGACGCGCTGGTCGGCGCGATCGTCGAGGGTGACGAGGCACGCGCGATCGCCGAGGCCAACGGGTTCCTGTCGCTGCTGCTCAGCGACACCGACTCAGCCATCGACAACTGACCGAGCGTTCCAGAGCGCCACCCCGGGGGCAGGCTCATCAGAAAGAGCCAGGCCCACGCGGCACACGAACTTAGACGACGAGGCCTTCGTCGACCTTCGCCGCAAACTCCTGGTCGCCATCGCGCACGATCAGGTCGGTGCCGTCGGCGATATTGCGCTTGATGACCGCGAGCGCGACCGGTCCGTCCTCGAAATGCAGTACGGCGGTGCCGATGAATCCCACCACGCGTTCGCCGGAGACAACCTCGGCGCCGTGCGCGGGCAAGTCGTGCAGCGAACCGTCCAGATGTAGCCGGACCAGTCGGCGCGGCGGCCGGCCGAGGTTTTGCACCCGCGCGACCGTCTCCTGGCCGCGGTAGCAGCCCTTGTCGAGGTGTACGGCGGTGGAGATCCAGCCGACTTCGTGCGGGATGGTCCGGTGGTCGGTCTCGCGGGCAAGCCGTGGGCGCATCGCCTCGACGCGCATTGCCTCGAACGCCAGGATGCCAACCGGCCGCGCGCCCGCCTCTGCGAGTGTGTCGACGACCGCGCCGAAGGAGTCGGTCGGCACGAGCACGTCGTACTGGTTGACCCACGGAGTCGCCCGCACGAAGCCGGCCTCAAGCACGTGGACCTGACCAGGTTCGGGCGGCGTACCCAGGCTGGACACGACGTCGCGGGCCTTCGGTCCCAGCACGCTCAGCATGGCGTAGTCGGTGCTCACGTCCGCGACCTCGACGCGCAACATGAAACGCATCTTGTCGAGGTACGCCGCCAGGCCTTCGGCGGTACCGGGTTCGCAGTCGATCCACACCTTTGAATCGTGCTCGGTGAACCACAGGTCGTACTCGACATGGCCGTGCGGCGACAGGATGAGGCCTTCGATCGAAGAACCGTCAGGAAGCGCGGAGAGATGCTGCGAGGTCAGCGAATGAAGCCAAGACAGTCGATCTGGCCCACTTACGACGACAAGACCACGGTTGGAGCGATCGACGATCGCGGCGCCGCGGGAGGCTGCTCGCTGTTCGGGCAGCGGATCACCATAGTGCGACGCCACCCCCTTATCGAGTCCGTCATCTTCGACATACCCGGGAAACTTGCTAAAGACGGTCATGCTTCGCACAACATCAGCACTCACTGATTTCATTCCTTCGTGTTCGTGTCGGTCGCGGATGATTCGTGACAGCTGCGACAAACCCCGCTCAGCGCGACGTGCGGCGCGTCGAGCACAAATCCGTCGAACTCAAGCAACTCGGCGGCCACGCCGTCGAGGATCGCGCTCGGTAGGGAGGTCACCGTGCCGCAACTGTGGCAGCGAGTGTGGATGTGATGGCGGTCGTCGCCGCGGTGATACGTCGGAGGCCCGTGTCCGATATGCGTGTGCCGCACCAGTCCGAGCGATTCGAGCAGGTCAAGGGCCCGATAAACGGTCGTGATGTTGACACCGGGCGCCCGTACCTGCACATAATCAGCGATCTCCTCGGGGGTGGAGTGACCAAGCTCGGAGACGGCGTCCAGAATAAGTTGGCGCTGAGGAGTCAGCCGCAGGCCACGGCCATGTAGCTCGGCGGCAAGCGAATCAGCTGACATACCTGCATCCTATTCGCCTTGCGGTCGTTCGGCTCGAGGCAACTAGTGTCACGGCAACGAGAGCGAGAACGCATTTATGAGCACCCCTGATCGGTACCTCACGGTCCTAGACATGTCCCGCGGCTCCGGCGCGCTGCGCCGCGTCGACCCGGCAAAACCGATCCTCACCGCATTCGACTACGCGGCCACCCGCGGCGATGGCGCCTTCGAGGCAATGCACATCGTCGACGGCGTGATCAACAAACCCGAACGGCACCTCGATCGGATGGCGCGCTCACTGGGGCATCTATCAATCATCGGTCCGACGAAGGCGCAGTGGACCGAGCTTATCAACGACTTAGCCGGGCAGTGGCCGGGTGACGCAGAGGGCGTCATCAAGCTCGTCATCAGTCGTGGCCAGGAAGGCGGACCGACCGCGCAGCCACCGACCGTCTATGGCACGATCACGCCACTCGACCCCGCCCTGAAGAAACAACGCCGCAAAGGGATCGACGTCATCTCCCTCACGTTCGGCTACCCGGCGGCGGTGCGTGAACAGTCACCGTGGCTGCTCGGTGGCACCAAGTACCTTTCCTACGCCGTCAATATGGCCGCGAAACGCCAGGCTTCCTCACAGGGCGCCGACGACGTCATCTTCGTCAGTCATGAAGGCAACGTTCTGGAGGGGCCGAACGCGACGGTGCTGTGGTTGACCGGCTCGACACTCCACACGACCCCGGCGGACACCGGAATCCTTCGGGGCACAACCCAGGAGAAGATCTTCGACGAGGCGGCATCAGCGGACCTGCAGACGGCGACTACCGCGGCCACGCTCGTCGACCTGCTCGAAGCGGACGCCGTGTGGATGTCCTCGTCGACGCGCGGCGTCGCGGCAGTGAAGTCGCTCGACGGTAAGACCCTCAACCAGTCCGAGGAACGTACGGCGGACCTGCAACGGCTCTCAGGGCTTCCCGAGCCCAAGCCGAAGAAAGACAAGAAAAAGAAGCGCTAGCGCGGTTCGGGAGCCTTAGAGCACTTTCGACAAAAACGCTTGGGTGCGTTCATGCTGCGGGTTGGCCAGCACGTCCTTCGGCGCACCCGACTCAACGATGTAGCCAGCGTCCATGAATACCAGGGAATCGCCAACCTCGCGGGCGAAGCCCATCTCGTGGGTGACGACGATCATCGTCATACCGGACTGCGCGAGCTCCTTCATGACGTCGAGCACGTCGCCCACGAGCTCTGGGTCCAATGCCGAGGTCGGCTCGTCAAAGAGCATCAGCTTGGGATCCATCGCCAGCGCGCGGGCGATGGCGACCCGCTGCTGCTGGCCCCCGGACAGCTGCGACGGATACATCCGCATCCGGTCTTCGAGCCCGACCCGGACGAGCAGCTCCTCGGCACGCGCGCGCGCCTTCTTCTTCGACAGCCCGTTAACGACGGTCGGCGCCTCGATGACGTTGTCGATGGCCGTCTTGTGCGGAAAGAGGTTGAACCGCTGGAAGACCATGCCGATGTCGCGACGCTGGCGCGCGATGCGCTTGGGTTTCATCTCGTGCAGCCGGTCGCCACGCTGTTCGTATCCGATCAACGCGCCATCGACCCACAGTCGTCCGGCGTTGATCTGCTCCAGATGGTTGATACACCTCAGGAACGTCGACTTCCCCGAACCGGACGGGCCGATGATGCACATGACCTCACCCTTGTTGACCTCGAGGTCAATTCCCCGCAGCACCTCGATGGGGCCAAACCGCTTGGACACCTTCTGCGAGACCACCATCGCGCCGCCTTCGGCGACCGGCCTAGGGCTGCTCATCGATACTCTCCCCGGCAGTTGGTTGGTCCAGCGGTTTCGGCGTACTTCCGTTGCGGGTGAGGAAGCCGCGCAGTTTCTGGGCCGGTGTTGGTGGTTGGAGGCGGTTGCTTCCCCGACCGTAGTAACGCTCGACGTAGAACTGCCCGATCATCAGCACGCTGGTCACCACGAGGTACCAGATCGCCGCGACTATGAGCAGCGGAATTGGCGCGTAGAGGCGGTTGGCGATCGCGTTGGAGGCGAACTGCAGGTCGAGGGTGAACGGTACGGCAAGTACCAGCGAGGTGGTCTTGAGCATCGAGATGAACTCGTTGCCCGTTGGTGGCACGATGACGCGCATCGCCTGCGGCAGCACGATTCGGGTCATCGTCTTGCCGGTGCTCATACCGAGCGCCGCGGATGCCTCGCCTTGGCCGGGGTCGACCGCGAGTAGCCCGCCACGCACGATCTCAGCCATGTAGGCGGCCTCGTTGAGCGCCAGACCGATCAACGCCGAGATGAACGGCGTAAACACACTGTTGGTGTCGAACTCGACGAACGTCGGACCAAACGGGATCCCCAGCCCGAACTTCGGGATGAGTACGCCGATAAAGCCCCAGAACACCAACTGGGTGTAGACCGGCGTACCACGAAAGACCCACAGGTAGGCCCAGCCGACAGAGGACACCACCGGGTTGTCGGACATCCGCATGACCGCGACGCTGACGCCGACGATCAGCGCAATTGCCATCGCCCCGATCGTCAGGATCAACGTGTAGCCAACACCGCGCAGGATCTGCTGGTTGAACAGGTAGGTGCCGACCAAGGTCCAGCGATAGTTGGGGTTGGTGGCGACGTTGTTGATCAACATCGCGGCCAGGATCACTAATACGGCGACAAACACCCACCGCCATGGGTGCCGCAGCGGTACCGCTTTGATCTCCTCGGCGCGCACGTATTCGGCCGGTCCGCCGCCGTCGTGCCTGGTGACACCGTCGTTGCTACTCACAATGTGGACCGCAACCGCCGTCAGGCGCCTGCGGCGTTGATTTGCGCCTGGTCGATCGCGCCGACATCAGCGCCCCACTTCACCAGAATCTTCTTGTAGGAGCCGTCCTTGATCATCGAGTCGATGGCCGCCTGGATCGCTTCCTTGAGCGTGCCCCCGGACTTCGGTACCGCAACACCGTATGGCGCGGCGTCGTACATCTTGCCCACCTGCACCAGCTGTCCATCGGTCTTGGAGATCGCGTCGAGGATGACCGGCAGATCGGCGAGCATGGCATCGGACTTGCCGCTCACAACGTTGGTCGTCACGATGCCCTGATCACCGTTCTTCTGGATGGTGATCGCATCCTTGCCCGCATCGGTGCACTTCTTCGAACGCGCGTCAATGTCGACTTCCTGCGTCGTACCGGTCTGGACCGACACCTTCTTTCCGCACATGTTGTCGATATCGATCTTCACGCCCTTCTTGGCGACCCACGCCGTACCAGCGTCGAAGTAGGTCACGAAGTCGACGATCTTCTCGCGTTCGGCATTGTCCGTGAATGAGCTCATACCGATGTCGTACTTGCTGCCCAGCGCGGCGAGCAGGGTATCGAAAGTGGCGGTCTGGAACACGACCTTGAGGCCGAGCTTCTTGCCGATCGCGTTGCCCATGTCGACGTCCATGCCGACGATCGTCTTGCCGTCGGCGTCGATGTACTCGTTTGGCGGATACGTCGTATCCGATCCGACAACGAGCTCGCCCTTGCTCTTGTACTGCGTGGGGACCAGCGCCGCGGCCGCACCGTCGACCTTGATATCCGGCGCCGGATCCTTCTTGGCATCGATCTGGATGCTCTTGGAGCCCGAGGCTGAACCAGAATCGCCGCCCCCGTTGTCGGAGCCGCACGCGGACAGCATCAGCGCCGACGCGGCGACTATCGAAGCGGCCGCGATAAGGCGGCGCGAGCGGACGAACATAACAGTCCTCCAGATAGAGATGTGGGTCACCAAGAATGTTGGATTGACTCTAGTTCACCGACGGATAAAACAACGCGCGTTACATGCAGTCGTAATAAGGCAGTTATCGCCCGGGCCCGCCGTACTGTGACGACTTTCTCGAAACACCTCGAAAACCCTTTGCGCGGAGCGCCTGCGCGGCGTAACTTCTTGCGTACACGAGTAAGGAGGTGATCTGGAAGTTGAGTAACTTTAGGACACGTGAGGTGGCCGTCCGCTAGCGCCATCGCTCCCATTGCTGGTGATCGCTTGACGGTGCTAGCAATACCAGACGGACCATCCGATTCCCGGGCGCCGACTTTGTCCAATCGGCCTTGTTCTTCTCACCGGTTTCCGCGAGAAGGCAAGAAACGCCCGGGAATCGTCATGTCCATGACCTCGTCGATCGAACATAATCCTGAGAGTTCGGCGAGTTTCATGTACAAATGACCGTGCGGTAGGTCACACTTGGTCGTCGCGCCCTCGCGACACATCTGCTGGACCCCCCGCCAGGAGTAGCCATGACCGGTGCCATCGACCCCCGCCACTATCCACCTCGACGACTCGACTCCGCCGCCCGCGACGCCGCCCGCGCACGCTTACGCGCGGTACCGAAGATCGACCCGCGCGAACGGTTCGGACCCCAGTACGCCGATCTCGGCCGACTCATCGAGACCGCCGGCGCCGTCGACCAGGAGCTAGGTCGCCTGATCGAGGACAAGTGGTACGAGCACCGTGGGCGGCGTCGCTTCGCCGCGCGCAGTGCCGCGTCCTCCGCGGCCGCGAAGTGCGACAGGTTGATCTGCCAGATAGATGCCCGCCAAGCCGCGTGGTCAGCATCGGACCAGCCGTCGCGGGACGCCGCTGGCGATGCTGCGCATGCTCTCGCGGTCCGCGATCTCATCGGTGAGACCTTTACCCGCGAGGACTACGACGAACTCGTCTGGCCGTGGGCCTTTGCGATGGGAGTTGTACATCCCGACGACGAGCCGCCCCGTGAGGCTCACTCACCGGACAACGCCGGATCATCTGGAAATGTTGGGGCTGCTGAAAACATAGCCGCTCCTGAGGGCGCCTGACTGGACATCAACGGTTGGCGGCGACCTCGATCTTGAGGTCACGCTTCAAGATCTTGCCGTTGGGGTTGCGCGGAAGTGGTTCGTCCCGGAACCAGATCTGCACCGGCACCTTGAACGCCGCGAGCCGCTCGGCGACAAACGCCTGCAACTCGTCCGCGCTCGCCGTGGTACCGGGCGCGAGATGAACGACCGCGCCCACCTCCTCGCCCAACACCTTGTGCGGCAGTCCGATCGCGGCCGCGTCGGTGACCGCCGGGTGCTCGAACAGGGCGGTCTCAACCTCGATGCAGTAGATGTTCTCACCGCCCCGGATGATCATGTCCTTGGCGCGGTCCACGATGTAGACGAAGCCCTCATCGTCGATGCGGGCAATGTCGCCGCTACGTAGCCAGCCATCGACGATGGCCTCCGCGGTCGCCTCCGGTTTGCCCCAGTAACCCCGAATGATGTTTGGGCCCTTGATCCAGAGTTCGCCTATCTCGCCGGTCGGCGCCTCACTGCCGTCGACATCGACGATCTTGAGGTCGCAGACGGCCACCGCACGGCCGACGCTATCGGGTTTACGTTCGTAGTCGGCGCCGGCGTTCAAGGTCGTCACCGAGGAGGTTTCGGTCAGCCCGTAGCCGTTGGAGGGCGTCCGCCCGGGGAACATCGCGTTCAACCGGCGTACCAGTTCGGGCGCGGCGGGCGCACCGCCGTACCCAATCGAACGAACCGAAGACAGGTCGTAGTCCGCGAAGTTCGGATGCTCAAGCACCTGCCACGCCATTGCCGGAACCCCACCGAACGTGGTTACCCCCTCCCGCTCGATGAGCTGCAAGGCGCGCTCCGGGTCCCACTTGTACATCAACACGATGCAGCCGCCCTGCGCAATATTGCCGACGAGGACCGAATGACAGCCGGTGGCATGGAAGAACGGCACGGACATCAAGTAGACGGGGCGGTCATCCGGATCGGCAACGACCGGATTCGGGTTTCGCGCCTCGGCGCGGGCCCCACCAAAGGCGAGGCTCACCAGGTTGGTGCAGATATTGCGGTGCGTACCCAGCGCGCCCTTGGGGAGACCGGTCGTGCCCGAAGTGTAGAAGATGGTGGCATCATCGTCGGGCTCGATCGCCAGCTCCGGCAGCTCGATCTCTGCCGGAACCTCGCCGAGCGCGTCGTCGAACGATGTCATACCAGCGGGAAGTGAGTCGCCGGGATTGCGGACGACGAGGACGGTCTCGAGGTCCGGCAGGTTGGATAGCTGATCGGCGAGCCGGGTCGCTCGGTCGTAGTCACAAACGACCAGCCGCGCGCCCGAATCGCGCACACCGTATGCCAGGTCCGGCCCTGTCCCCCAGGCGTTGAGGGGTGCCGCGATGGCCCCAACAGCGGTTGCGCCCCAGAAAGCGATACTCCATTCCGGGAGGTTGCGCATCGCTATGACAACGCGGTCGCCGGGCTTGATCCCGTACCGGTCGACGAGCACATGGGCGAACTTCGCCGCCGCCCGGAAATGCTCGGTGAAGGTCAGGCGATCGAAACGTCCGGCCACCGCATCAGGATGATCCCCGTCGTACACAAGGAAGTCGGCGTCACCGTGAGCCCGGCTGGCTAGCAACAGATCGCGCAGCGTTGGCGGAGCATTTTTCCAATAGCGAAGCTCGATACCGCGTACTACCGTCGTACCCATTTCGAAGTCCGCACCGGCCGCGGTAAGTGTTGCTTCGACGTCGTCCAACTCGGGAACCATTGATCCTCCGTGACAAAAGAAGTCCGCCGCGACGGGGATGCGGCGCGATTTGGCGAATCCCTTCAGCTGCGAGGACCCACCGTTTCCCTCATGCTAGGCGTCGCCGAAGAACGAGCGCACAGCACGCGAGAGGTAGTACGGATCCGCTGTACCGCACATCTCCCGCGCGGAGTGCATTGACAGCAGCGGTACGCCGACGTCGACGGTTGCGATACCGAGCCGGGTCGCGGTCAACGGCCCGATGGTCGACCCGCACGGCACGATGTTGTTGGAGACAAACTCCTGGGTCGGCACGCCGGCGTCCCGGCACGCTCGGTGCCACACCCCCGCGCCGACCGCGTCTGTGGCATAGCGCTGGTTGGCGTTGATCTTCAGTAGCGGACCGGCGTTGATGATCGGCCGGTTCACCGGATCGTGCTTCTCGGCATAGTTGGGATGCACCGCATGCCCGGCATCGGCGGACAGGCAGAAACTGCCGGCCACGGCGCGGCCGAAGTCATCGGCCGACGCACCCAGCGCCGCATTAATCCGGATGAGCACGTCCTGCAGCAACGGGCCGCACGCGCCGGACCGGGTCTCGCTGCCGATCTCCTCGTGATCGAACGCAGCCACCACACTGATCGACTCGCCATCGAGTCGACCGTCGGCAGCGGCCTCGATGAGCGCTGTCAGGCTGGCGTGCACCGACGACAGGTTGTCGAGTCGCGTCGAGGCAAAAAACTCTTGCTCAACGCCGAAGTAGGCCGGGGCGGCGGTATCGAATACGACAACGTCGTACCCGTCGACCTGATCGGCGGCGACCCCGGCGATCTGTGCGAGATACCCCAGAACATCGTGCTCGGAGCGGCTGCCGACGGCCCAGATCGGCTGCGTGTGGCGCTGTTTGTCGAGTTTGACGCCGTTGTCGTTGACGCCGCGATCGAGATGGATGGCCAGTTGCGGTATCCGCATTACCGGCCCCGTTCGTACTAGCGTCACCGCGCCATCGCGATCAACGAGCCGACCGGCCAGACCCAGTTCGCGATCGAGCCAACTATTGAGTAACGGACCGCCGTAGATTTCGAGGCCTACCTGTACCCATCCTGCGGACTCGGTCGTCGGGCTCGGCTTGAGCTTGAACCCGGTGCCGTCGGTGTGCGAACCGACCACCCGGTAGGGAGCGGCCTTACTGACCTGCTTGGGAATCCACCACGCGACAAGCGCGCCATCTCGCACTAAGTAGTGACCGCCGGGCTGACCGTCCCAAGCGTCCTGCTCGACCTGCTTGCGGAAGCCGACCGACTCCAGTCGGCGAGCGCCTTCCGCGGCGGCGTGGTACGGTCGTGTGTGCGCGGGCCTGCTCGGAGATGCGTCCGTGGTGTGCGGCTCCATGGTCGTCGGTTGAGGGCATCAGGCGACCCTGCTGAGGCGTGCCGAAATGTGCGCCTGCAACGGCTGCCCCATCGCAGCCATGTCCACGGCGTACATCAGGTCGCCCTCGACAATGCCGTAGAGGCGATGGTCTGCCGTCACCTCCGGCGCCGAAGGGATGCGCGCCACAAGGTCCGAGGTTAACTCCCAACTGGTCGTGGTACGCGCCTGTCCGACGTAGACCTCCACGATGCCGGTCGAATCCGTCAGTACGACGTCGAAGTCGTCGCCTTTTCCGGGACGCCACCAGCCAACCTCG
>CAJDTT010000073.1_pt1 | contig 16591 bp, 18 predicted proteins | sample 7389841 | NCBI WGS metagenome assembly CAJDTT01 (sample SAMEA7055655, study PRJEB34461) | soil metagenome | biome: terrestrial ecosystem; feature: Peninsula; material: soil | place: Antarctica | collected 2016
GAAATCCGTGGAAAACGCGTCGGGATCATTTTTCACAATCTAAACCAGTTGCTTGGTGTGAACGTAATCCAGCAGTTCGGTGACAACGCCATCCCTGTTTTTCTTTTGTTCGTTGACTCGCGCAGCTTCGAGTGTCTCGGAATAGGGGTCCGTTGTCAGATGACCAACTATCGTGCAACTCGTCGCGAATGATTGCCGGAGCGCATTTCTCAGCCGTATCCAGATCTGGCACCGGGAGATGCGGGCGCCCGGTGAGTTGCGGATCCGAAAGGATGGGCCGTAGCCCAAAAGTAACGTGGAAATGACGGATCGTTTGTTCGGTTCTGTCCTGTAATGCGTGGCTGTGCACGGTCTGTACCGGCCCCAGCGCCGGGGCCTTGATCGCGATGAGCTTGCGGCGGCGTATGACATCGGCCGGGCTCGCGGACCTGATCGATACGCGGGATCAGACCTGCCGCGCCCCGTGGTGAGATGCGCCGATCTGGCATCGCGACCACCCACCCCGGCCGCCGACGGCGGTCCGACCAATGCCGAGCGCATGCAAGGAGTGTGCGAGGCAAGTCAGTACCCCAAGAAGTCCACGTCTGGACCGCCAGGCGCGGACCGGGCTGCGGCACGCCGTACGTTAGGGCGGCCTGACCGGAGACACCTAGTTCAGTCTCGCGCGCCGCTGCTCCCGGGTCGCCGCAGAACCCGCCCTTTACGACTTCTCCTACATCGCGGATCAGCTTCGTCGAAGTCCGGGGTCCCGCCGCCGAACCCAGCTGCGGGGTGATTGACGAGGTTATGCACAGGGCGGCGTGTTTCCACAACGAGTCGATCGGCGATGGCTGAGAGAGCATCGAGCGACTTAGCGTCATGGGCGTGGAGTTGCGCAGACCAGGAGCACAGGAGCGGGACCAGTCCATCGAACGTGTCCGTTCGATGCTCGCGAGCAATGAGGAAAACCACGAAGAGCCCGTTGTGGGCGTCGAGGCTCCGGTCGACCCACGACCCAGAGTGGTCGCCGATCGCCGGTCGGTACTGGCGTTTGTCATCACGGCCGTCGTCGCCGCCGTCATCGCCTCGACGGTGACGTGGTTCAGCAGGCCGACATCCGAGCCGGTGGCGCCACCGGCGCTGTCGATGACAAGCGAGGCGCCGGCATCAGGCAAAGGGCCGCCTCAATCCGACGCAAGCCCGAGCACGGCAGCGACGATTGTCGTGTCCGTCATCGGGTACGTCGCCACGCCTGGCTTAGTCACGCTGCCGGACGGCTCCCGAGTTGCCGATGCTATTGCCGCATGCGGGGGTGCCACTCCCGATGCGGATCTGGCTACCGTCAATCTCGCGCGCGTACTGACGGACGGCGAACAGATCGCAGTCGGCGTGCCCGGCGTAGCGGGCTCCGGCGGCGAAACCTCGGCTACGTCGGGCGCAGGTCCCGCGTCGGCAGGTAGCGGAACCAAGATCAACATCAATACGGCCTCAGTTGAGAACTTCGACTCGCTGCCGGGGATCGGCCCCGTGATCGCGGCTCGAATTATCGACTTTCGAACGAAGCACGGGAAGTTCAAGTCCGTCGACGACCTGAGCAGCGTCTCTGGTATCGGCCCGTCGATCATGGGGAACATAAAGGACCTGGTGACGGTCTGACATGGCCAGCGAGCGAATCGCGGGAGATTTTCGACTGGTCCCCGCAGCGGGGCTCGTGTGGATCTGCACAATCATCACCAACAGCACTAGCCGTGCCCTCGGATGGTGGGCGTTCGCTGTAGCCGCAGTGGTCTTCGCGATCGCTGCCTTTGCAATGTTCGCGCCTACGAGACGGCGATTCGGCTTACGTGACTGGTGGATTCTCCCGGTCTTGCTCGCCGGGGCGGCAGCCCTGGCGGCCCTCGTTGTCGGGCTCATTCGCCAGTCGAACGCGTTGTCCTCACCACTGCGCGAGGCGGCGCAGCACAGCCGGTATGTCGTCGTCCATGGCGTGATCGTGACCGACCCGCGGATCTATCACAACCAGCCGTCGGGCCCGCCGCCGAGAATGGTCGTCACTATCGATGTCACTGTGCTCGAGACCGGCCAGACGCGATACCAACTCAATGGGAAAATCGTCGTGATTGGAATCGCGAAGCCATGGCTTGGCAGACTGCCTGGCCAGCGCGTCACCCTAGCCGGTATGTTGTCGCTCCCGCTGCGTGGCGGTGTGGATGCGATGATGTCTGAGCGCGGCCCGCCTCGGTTTGTCGGTCAGGCATCGATAATCCAGCGTGCGGCCGGCGCTGTTCGGTCGAAGTTGGCCGCGTCCAGTCAACGTGCGCTCGCTCCAGACGCCGCCGCCGTGCTCACCGCACTCGTCGACGGTGACGTCTCGGAGATCGACCCGATCATCGACTCGCAGTTCAAGCAGACCGGTCTTAGCCATCTCATGGCTGTCAGCGGCGCGAACGTGGCTATTGTTACCGGCGCCGGACTATGGCTGGCTCGACGTACTCGCATGCCTTTCATCGCGCAGATCGGATTCGCGTCGTTTCTGCTTGTCGGGTTCGTCCTGATCGCCCGTCCCGAACCCAGCGTGCTGCGCGCCGCGGCGATGGGCGTAGTCACCTTGATGGCGCTCGCATCCGGGCGGCCACGCGCGGCGATCCCCGCACTGGCAGCCGCGGTGATCGTGCTGCTGTTTGTTGCTCCATCGCTTGCGACCGCCGCTGGCTTTGCATTGTCCGTGGTCGCGACCGCCGGCATCGTGATATTTAGCCCGCCATGGACGGCGCGACTTTCTAGATATATGCCCAGACCGCTTGCGATGGCTGTCGCGGTCGCGTCCTCTGCAGGCCTCGCGACCGCGCCGATCATCGTGACGCTTTATCCGATGTTGAACCTCGTGTCGATACCGGCGAATCTACTTGCGGCGCCAGTGGTCGCCCCGGCGACGATCCTCGGCGTAATTGCTGCGGTGGCGGCGCCGTGGTGGCCCGCGCTCGCCGATGCCTGCTGTTGGCTCGCAGGGTTCAGCGTGCGGTGGCTGATCGGTGTCGCAGACCGCGCAAGTGCCATTCCCGAAGCGCGGATCGACTGGCCGGCGGGCGCGGCCGGAGCCGCGCTGCTAGTCGGGTGTTTCGTCGCGACCGCGATCGTCGCGCGCGCCACCCGTCACCGGCCTGGTCTTCGGGCGGTCGTAGCCGGAATTCTCGTCGGGGGCTTGGTGGTCTCGATCCCAGTAAGGGCAGCGATCCGGCATTGGCCGCCGACCGACTGGCTGGTGGTCGCCTGCGATGTCGGACAGGGCGACGCGCTGGTGATCCAAACCGGCAACGGGTCGGCGATCATGGTGGATACCGGCCCGGAAGCTTTGTCAGTCGACCGATGCCTCACCGATCTGGGTATCGACAGCATGCCAATGATCCTGCTCAGCCATCTTCATGAAGACCACATTGGTGGTCTCGAAGGCGCAGTCCGCGGCAGATCTGTCGCCGAGATCGATGTCAGCCCACTGCACGATCCGGTTAGTGCCTCCAAACGAGTTGATGCGATAGCCGCCAAGCTCGGCGTCCCGGTTCGCGATGCGGTCCGCGGTGAGCAGCGGTACGCCGGCGACGTGCGCATCACGGTAGTTGGACCGCTGCAGCGGGAAATAGACACGCATTCGGATCCCAACAACAATTCGGTGATCATCCGGATCGATGTACGCGGGTTTTCCTTCCTCTTGGCGGGGGACGCCGAAATCGAGGAGCAAAGCGATGTTGTGGGGCAACCCGAGTTGATTGAGGTAGACGTGCTGAAGGTGCCGCATCACGGGTCCGCGTACCAGCTCAGCGACTTCTTCGCCGCGACGACCGCGCGGATTGCGTTGGTCTCGGTCGGCACCGGAAACACGTATGGTCATCCGTCCCCGCTCACAATGGCAACGCTCGCGTCGCTGGGCATGGATTCGTATCGCACGGATCTGCAGGGCGACATAGCGGTCGCCATAGTGGGCGGCAAACTTGAGGTCGTCACGCACCAGCCGGTCGTCCCGCCTACCTGAGCGGGTGTCCGGGCCACGTGACACGATTGTTGGTATGAGCCAGTCCGCCGAACGCGTCGTCCTTGTGATCGGCGAAGACGAGTATTTACGCTCCGAAACGACCTCGAAGGTGATCACCGCGCAACGCGCTGCCCGAGGTGACGAGGGAATGTCGGTCACGCGGGTGGTGGCCGCGAGTGATGGCGCGGCCGACCTCGCCGACGCGCTCAGTCCCGCGCTCTTCGGCGGCGAGCGGATCGTTGTGCTCGAGAACGCCGACCAGGCCACCAAGGAGATCGTCTCGCTGGTCAAGTCGTACGTCGCAGCACCAGATCCGGAAATCTGCCTGATCGTGCAGCATTCCGGCGGGGGACGGGCTAAGGCGCTGGCGATGGACCTGCAAAAGGCGGGCGCGCTCGTCGAGCGAGTGCCGGTCGTCAAGACCGCGGACGAGCGGTTGAAGTATATCCGCGCGGAAGTCGCGGCGGCCGGTGGAACCATCGTGCCGAAGGCCGCGGCCGCGTTGATCGAAGCGGTCGGTGAAGACCTGCGCAGCTTGGCCAGTGCCGCCCGGCAGCTGGTAGCTGACTCCGGCGGTTCCATCACCACCGAAACGGTTGCGCAGTATTACCGCGGCCGCGCCGACGTGAAGGTGTACGCCGTGGCCGACGAGGTGGTGGCCGGTCGCCGCGGCCGGGCGCTCGAACAGCTGCGATGGGCATTGCGCGACGGGGCGCCGGAAGTAGTCCTAGCAGACGCGATCGCCGAAAGTGTCCGCCAGGTAGCGAAAGTTGCCGCCGCCGGTCGCGCCGACCCCAACACGCTCGCGCGCACACTCGGGATGCCGGCGTGGAAGATACGCAAGGTGCGGTCGAACGCAGGTGACTGGACCGCGCCGGCGCTCACCCGGGCGATGGGAATCGTGGCGACGCTCAACGGCGACGTGAAGGGTAATGCGACCAACGCGCAATGGGCGATTGAAAAGGCAATTCTGGATATCTGCGCGGCGAAGGACGGCTAGCGCAGGGGCCGCCGGGATCGGGTACGGCAAACGCCGCCGATGTCGCCCGAGTGGACGACGCCGACGGCGTTCGGTAGAAAGTGCGGTGGTTAGCTGGCCTGCAGCTCGCCGAGCAGCTTAGCCATACCCGACTTGCGGTTGGCAGCCTGCTTGCGGTGGATAACGCCCTTGCTGGCGGCCTTGTCGAGTTCACGCGAGGCCGCGATGAGGGCGGTGGCCGCCTCGTCGCTCTTGCCGGCGGCGGCCGCTTCACGGAACGTGCGCACCGAGGTCTTGAGAGCAGACTTGACCGACTGGTTGCGCTGACGCGCGATCTCGTTGGTCTTGTTCCGCTTGATCTGGGACTTGATGTTCGCCACGAAGTTTGCCTCGTTCGGTGTTGTGAACTGATGATGTAACTGATGAAGATCTAGTGGGCGCGATTTTCCCTGCGCACGATTGAATAGAATACCAAGCATCTGCCCCGAAACACAAAGCAGGGCGTCGAAGGCCACACAAAAACCTAAGGACCTTAGTGAGCAACCCGGAGTACACCGATCCTGCGCTGATTCGCAACTTTTGCATCATCGCACACATCGACCACGGCAAATCGACCCTGGCCGACCGGATGCTTGAGGTGACGGGGGTCGTCGAGAAGCGCCAGATGCGTGCGCAGTATCTCGATCGGATGGATATCGAACGCGAGCGCGGAATCACGATCAAGTCGCAGAACGTCCGGCTTCCGTGGGCTGGGGTGGACAACCGCGGCTATACCCTGGACATGATTGACACTCCGGGACACGTCGACTTCACCTACGAGGTCTCCCGGTCGCTGGCGGCGTGTGAGGGCGCCGTACTCCTGGTCGACGCCGCGCAGGGGATCGAGGCGCAGACCCTCGCCAACCTCTACCTCGCAATGGAAAACGACCTCACGGTGATTCCGGTGCTCAACAAGATTGACCTGCCGGCCGCCCAGCCGGAGCGGTACGCCGCGGAGATCGCGCACATCCTCGGCTGCGACCCAGACTCGATTCTGCGAGTGTCCGGCAAGACCGGAGAGGGTGTCGAGGTCCTGCTTGACAAGATCGTCGCGGACATTCCCGCGCCGGTTGGTGACCCGGACGCCCCGCCGCGGGCGATGATCTTCGACTCAATCTATGACATATACCGCGGCGTGATCACGTATGTCCGGATCGTCGACGGTCGCATCTCCAGCCGCGAGCGCATCAAGATGATGTCCAACGGTACGACCCATGAACTGCTCGAGCTCGGCGTCATCTCGCCCGATCCGACGCCGGTGACGTCCCTTGGCGTGGGAGAAGTGGGTTATCTGATCACCGGCGTGAAGGATGTGCGTCAGTCCCGCGTCGGCGACACCGTCACGTTGTTGAACCGGCCGGCCAGCGTGCCGATCGGTGGCTACCGGGACCCGAAACCGATGGTCTACTCGGGGCTCTATCCGGTAGACGGGTCGGAATACCCGCTACTGCGCGATGCACTGGACAAGCTCCAGCTCAATGATGCCGCCCTCACCTGGGTCCCGGAGACCTCTACCGCGCTGGGCTTCGGGTTTCGGTGTGGTTTCCTCGGGCTGCTGCACCTGGAGATCGTCCGCGAACGTCTCGAGCGCGAGTTTGACCTCACCTTGATCTCCACCGCGCCCAACGTCGTCTACCGGGTCGTGACCGATGATGGCACCGAACTGCAGGTCACCAATCCCAGCGACTGGCCTGACGGCAAGATCGCCGAGGTGTACGAGCCGGTCGTGAAGTGCACAATCATCGCGCCGACCGAGTTCACCGGCGCCATCATGGAGTTGTGCCAGTCCCGCCGCGGCAACCTGCAGGGCATGGATTATCTTTCTGAAACCCGGGTCGAGTTGCGCTATATGATGCCGCTCGGTGAGATTATCTTCGACTTCTTCGATGCGTTGAAGTCGCGCACCCGCGGCTATGCCTCGCTGGACTACGAAGATGCCGGCGAGCAGCTCGCCGACCTGGTCAAGGTCGACATCCTGCTGCAGGGTGAGGCGGTTGATGCGTTCAGCTCGATCTCGCACAAGGACAAGGCATATGCGTACGGCGTGAAGATGACGGCCAAGCTGCGCGAGCTGATCCCGCGTCAGCAGTTCGAGGTGCCGATCCAGGCCGCTATCGGCAGCCGCATCATTGCCCGCGAGACGATCCGCGCGATCCGCAAGGATGTCCTGGCCAAGTGCTACGGCGGTGATATCACCCGTAAGCGCAAACTGCTTGAGAAGCAGAAAGAGGGTAAGAAGAAGATGAAGATGGTCGGTCGTGTGGAGGTGCCGCAGGAGGCCTTCATCGCCGCGCTGTCTACCGACGAGGCCCCGAGGTCCAAGTAGCGAAGTGTCGCCCGGCCAATCGGCGGGTAGCGGCTCGTCCGGCAGGACGGGTCTGACAGCAAGAGCGCGCGAACGGCGCCCCACCGGCCTTGGCCGGAGGGGGCGCCGTTTGCATACGTCGAACTGTGAAACCTAGTTCGTGAAGACGAACTTGCCAGCGGTGTTGCCTTCGATCATCGCCTGGAAGCCCTTCTTGGCCTCACTCATCGGCAGCACCTCGTTGATCACCGGACGCAGGCCGGTATCGCGGCACAGGCCGAGCAGACCCTCGAGCTCGGTACGCGTGCCCATGGTCGAGCCGATCACCCGCATCTGCAGGAAGAACACTCGGTTGAGGTCGGCCTTGGGGTTGGGGCCGCTGGTCGCGCCGGACACGACGAGGGTGCCGCCGGGGCGCAGTGAACGCAAGGAGTGCGACCAGGTCGCCTCGCCGACCGTCTCGATGACCGCGTCGACCTTGCCAGGCAGTCGTGCGCCGGTCTCGAACACTTCGTGCGCGCCGTGACCAAGCGCGGCCTGGCGCTTCTCTTCGCTGCGACCGGTGACCCACACGCGCAGACCGATCGCCCGGGCGATGGACATGGCCGCAGTCGCGACACCGCCGCTCGCGCCCTGGATGAGCACGGTGTTACCGGGCTTGAGCCGCGAGTCGTTAGTGAGCATGCGGTACGCCGTGAGCCACGCGGTCGGCAGGCAGGCGGCCTCCTCGAACGACAGCTCTGCAGGCTTGGGCACAAGGTTTCCCTTGGGTACGACGACGTACTTGGTCATCGTGCCCTGATGAACTTCGGACAGCAGTGAGCGCTTCGGGTCGAACGTCTCGTCACCGGTCCAGCCGGGCGAGGAGATAACTGAGTGGATGAGGACCTCGTTGCCGTCCTCGTCGATGCCGGAGGCGTCGGTGCCGAGGATCATCGGCATGCGCTCGGCGGGCAGACCGATTCCCTTGAGCGAGAAAATGTCGTGGTGGTTGAGCGATGCGGCCTTGACCTCGACACGGGTCCAGCCGTCTGGTGCTTCGGGTTCGGGACGCTCACCGAGTTCGAGCGCGGCAAGCGGGTCGTCGGGATTGGGTGCGGATACGAAGACTGAGAACATGTCTCGGATCGTACGTCGGTCGCTCGATTGAGACGGAGACTGGGCTACTTGATCTTCCAACGCGCGAGGGCGGCGGCCAGTGGAATGCCCAGCCCGATCATCGGCCATATCGGCCAGAATCCGCCGTCGCCGCCGAAACCGGTGGCGAGCCAGACCGCGGTGGTGATGAACGCGACTACCAGCCAGGTACTCAGCGCGGCCATCGCGACTCGCCGCTGGGCAGCTTCGTCGCCGTTATCTGCGCGCCGCCGTAGTTCTTCCCGATCGACGAGCCGATCGGCATGGGCACCGTCCGACGAGCGCGCCGGTTTGGGGGTATGCGATGGCGTAGTCAGGGCCTGGTCGCCCGGCAGGTCCGCCAGCAACGGCGCGAGATCCCCGGCGGTCTTCGCCGCGCTCGCGGTGGCGGTGCGTTCGTTGAATTCCTCAACGTCGAGCTGGCCGAGCGCGTGTGCCTCACTCAGCCGCATGATGACCGATTCTCGTTCGGCGTCCCCGATGCGAGTCCGGTCGTCTTTGCGATCGTTTTCACTCACGACAATGAGGTTACGACGTCGTCATTACCGAACCGTGACCACGCCCGGGACCGCCGACGTTCCTACGGGTGAACTTCGAGCGCACCCACAGGATCAGTCCGACGGCGATGATGGCTGGTACGGCGAAAACGAGGGCCATGACAGATAGCGCGACAAGACCGATGACGATTGCGACTATCAGCGTGAGGATTCCAACGGCCCGCCAGCCGACCCTGGTGCGCAGCGGATGTTTACCGCCGGTCAGGTCGCGCACGGTGAAGGCGCGCGGGGCACCGAAGCCGGTGAAGAGGCCGTCGGTGCGCGGTGTGGTCGGCACGTCGATAATCGGCGTGCCGTCTTCGTTAATGATCTGGGCCATGTGGACTCCTCAATTGGTCGCGCAGTGCGGATGCGGCCACACCAATTACTACGATTAGTCGGCGCGTTTTGTTCCATACCGCTCTCATTGGGATGCGGCGGCCCGATACGGCGAGGAGGCCGAGTGACCTATCGGCAGTTCATGAAGATGTTCGACCGGCTGATGCACAGGAAGCCAGCGGCCGCCGCACTGGTCGTTGTCGGGCTCGTGATTGCCGGCTTCTTCCTCGTTCGCGGTGGTACGACGAGCGACGGTGCGGTCTCGCAGTCCGCCGCGACCACCTCTCACGCGACGTCCCGGGTGACGGTCGACGCCTCGACGGTCGCGCTGTCCAAACTGCCGAAGGAGGCCAAGCAGACCCTCAAGTTGATCAAAGCCGGTGGGCCTTTCCCCTACGAGAAGGACGGCGCGACGTTCGGCAACTTCGAGAAACTGCTGCCGCTCGAGCTAGGCGGCTATTACCGCGAGTACACGGTGCCCACCCCGGGGGCGGGCGATCGGGGAGCGCGGCGAATTATTGCCGGTGACGGCGGTGAGTTTTACTACACCGGTGATCACTACGCGTCGTTCCAACGCATCGCCGAGGACTCATGATCAGACACATCGGGCCGGTGGCCTCGACCGCGACCGTCATCCTCCGCGCGCAGGCCGAAGGACGTCGGGTGTACGTCGTACCCGCCGCCCGCAACAAGGCGCAGTTGCTCGCGGGAATCGCTGCGGCGCTGCACTTCCCAGACTATTTCGGTCACAATCTCGACGCGCTCTACGACTGTTTGGGTGACCTTTCCTGGCTGCCTAGCGGGCCCCGGACGATCGTCTGGGATGACGCGTTGTCGTTTCTGCGCGCAGACCGGGCGACGTACGGCGCCGTCGAGTCGATATTCGATATCACCAGCAGATCCGCGCGCGACGACACCGAAGTGGTGCTCTGCATGCGCTGAGTGCCGTGGCGATACGGCACCAACGCCGCCGACAGGGGCAAGATAGTCGGGTGCCTTCCACCTTGCCTCAGGGCGAAATCGCGCCCCTCGACGGCGCGTTGCCGGACTCCGCAAAGCGCGGCGCGGCGACGACGCCGTTCGGTTTCTATCTACATGTGCCGTTTTGTGCGACCCGCTGCGGTTACTGCGACTTCAACACCTATACCGCGAGCGAGCTGACCGCCCGCGACGGTTCGGCGACGGTGTCCCAGTCGAACTACATCGACCTCATGCTCGGCGAGATCCGGATGGCCCGGCAGATCCTCGGGGACCAGGCGCCGCCGGTACAGACGATCTTTGTCGGCGGCGGTACGCCGTCCCTGCTGCCGGCCGACCATCTGGCCAGTGCGATCAAAGAAATCTACAACGAGTTCGACGTGGCCGATAACGTCGAGATCACCACCGAAGCCAACCCGGAGTCGGTGTCCCCGTCGTACCTGCGCCGGCTGCGCGAGTCGGGGTTCACCCGGCTCTCGCTGGGCATGCAGTCGGCGGTGCCGCACGTATTGCGTGTCCTGGACCGCACGCACACGCCGGGACGCGCGCTGGAGGCCGTTGCCGAGGCGCGGTCGGCTGGTTTCGAGCACATCAACCTTGACCTGATCTACGGCTCGCCGGGGGAGTCCGACCAGGACTGGCAGACCAGTCTCGACGCGGCGCTGTCCGCGGGTCCGGACCACGTGTCGGCGTACGCGCTGATCGTCGAGGAGGGTACGGCGCTGGCCGGCAAGATCGCCCGCGGCCACATTCCAGCACCGGACGACGACGTGCTCGCGGACCGTTACGAGCAGGCGGATCTGGCGATGCGCAAGGCCGGACTGCTGTGGTACGAGGTGTCGAACTGGGCCAGCGACACCGCCGCGCGATGCCGACACAACGAGATCTACTGGGAGGGTGGCAACTGGTGGGGTGTCGGCCCGGGCGCGCACAGCCATGTCGGTGGTGTCCGCTGGTGGAACGTCAAACACCCGGCCGCGTACGCCTCCCGCCTCGAGGCGGGGCTCAGCCCGGCGCACGGGCGTGAGCTGCTCGATGAGCGCCAACGGCGGATGGAGTTCATCATGCTGCGGATCCGGCTGCGCGCGGGGCTCTCGATCGACGACCTGGACCCGAGTCAGCAGCAGACCGTCGAAGAAATGGTGGGCTATGGCCTGCTGCAGCGTGACGAGCACGGCAGCCGGCGCGCCGTACTCACGCTGCGTGGCCGGCTACTGGCCGATGCGGTCATCCGCTCGCTTGTCGGCTAGTTGGCGTTATTCGCCAGCAGACCGGGGAAGCAGGTCATCGAGGTTGAGCACGCGCACGTGTAGCGCTGTGCGCTGATGCAGCGCCGCGCGCAGCGCTCGGTGAAGGCCGTCCTCGAGGTAGAGCTGGCCGTTCCACTGCACAGCATGGGAGAAAAGGTCACCATAAAACGTTGACTCATCCGAAAGCAGCTTATCCAGGGCCAGTTCACGTTTGGTGGTGATCAGGTCGGCAAGGCGCACCTGACGTGGCGGAATGTTTGCCCAATCACGCGCCGAGAATCCATGATCGGGGTACGGGCGTCCTTCCCGTACCTCTTTAAAGATCATGTACGACGACTCCTGAGAATTAGTGCGGTGACACGTGTGCTGCGGCATTGGCTGTAGCCATTTTATGGGTACGGCGTATTGGAAGTAACGCGTCGTTGCCGAATAGTCACGTCGGATTCGTCGTACACTGGAATTTTGGCACTCAGAGTAGCCGAGTGCCAACCGACTTCAGCGGCGCAACGCGCCCAGTTCGCAGACTTAGGAGGTGTCGTTGTGGCCAGCGGAGACCGCAAACTCGACGTCCTTCGGGCGATCGTCGAGGATTTCGTCTCGACCCGCGAGCCGGTCGGTAGTAAGGCAATCGTCGAACGCCACCGCCTCGGCGTGTCCGCGGCGACCGTCCGCAACGATATGGCGCAACTCGAAGACGAGGGCTACATCACTCATCCGCACACCAGCGCGGGTCGGATCCCGACCGACAAAGGCTATCGGCTGTTCGTGGACAGGCTATCCACGCTCAAGCCGCTGTCCGCGGCCGAGCGCAAGGCGATAGAGAAGTTCATCTCGGGCGCGGTTGACCTCGATGACATCCTGCGGCGCAGCGTGCGGCTGCTTGCGCAAGTCACCCGGCAGGCCGCGGTGGTGTCCTACCCGAGCCTCTCGCGCAGCAGCATCAGACATGTCGAGCTGGTGCACCTGTCCGCCAACCGGATGATGACGGTCGTCATCACCGACACCGGCCGGGTCGAGCAGCGAGTCACCGACGTACCGACCGACCTTGGCGCCGATGACATCGCGCTGCTGCGCACGGTTCTCAACACGGCGCTGACCGGCGTCAAGCTGGCCGAGTCTTCCCCCGTGGTTGCGGATCTACCCGAGCAGGTCGACTTGCCGCTGCGCCCGACGATGTCGATCCTGTGCACCGTCCTGCTCGATGTGCTGATCGAACCGGCCGAAAGCCGGATCGTGATCGGCGGTGCGGCCAACCTCACCCGAAACGCCCCGGACTTCACGCAGAGCCTCGGCTCGGTCCTTGAGGCACTCGAAGAGCACGTCGTACTGCTGAGCCTGATCGACGAATCGGCGCATCCCGATGGTCTCTATGTCTCGATCGGCGAGGAGAATGAGGTTGAAGGACTTCGGTCGACGGCGCTGGTCGCGATCGGGTACGGCGAACAGACCAACCGGCTCGGCGGCCTCGGCGTCGTGGGCCCGACACGGATGGACTACTCGGCAAACATGACCGCGGTGTTGACCGTGGCTCGCTATATTGGACGGCTTCTGTCAACGACGTAACCGTCTGTACTGCACCAACTATTTCCGAATCATGGGAGAAATGTGGCTAAGGACTACTTCGCCATCCTCGGCGTAAGCAAGGAAGCGACACCAGAGGAGATCAAGCGCGCCTATCGTAAGCGCGCTCGCGACCTGCATCCTGACGTCAATCCTGACCCAAACGCGCAAGAGCAGTTCAAAGAAGTGTCCACGGCGTACGAGGTCCTCACCGACCCCGAGAAGCGACGCATCGTGGACTTGGGCGGCGATCCGTACGCGTCGGGCGGTGGCATGGGCAGCGGCGCTGGCGGATTCTCTGGGTTCGGCGGTTTCGGCGACATCATGGACGCGTTCTTCGGCGGCGGTGGGGGCGGCAATTCCCGTCAACGACGCAGCCGAATCCGGCCCGGAGCGGATGCGCTGCTCGGCGTCGAGCTCAGCCTGGCCGAGATCGCGTTTGGTACGACGAAGGACTTCGTCGTCGACACCGCGATTTTGTGCGACTTGTGTGAAGGGGCCGGCACCGCGCCGGGCACCAGCCCCGCCGAGTGCGGGACCTGTGCCGGGACCGGCGAGATACAGGCGGTGCAGCGCACGATGCTCGGCCAGATGATGGTCTCGCGCGAGTGCCACGTATGCCGCGGGACCGGTGTGGTGATCCCGTCGCCGTGCCAGAAGTGCGCAGGCGACGGCCGGGTGCGCTCGCGTCGTACCGTGTCGGCGAAGATTCCGGCCGGGGTCGAGGATGGGATGCGAATCCGCCTGGCATCGCAGGGCGAAGTCGGTCCAGGCGGAGGTCCCGCGGGCGACCTTTATCTGGAGATCAACCAGGTCGCGCACGACATCTTCACCCGCGAGGGCGACGATCTGCACTGCCGAGTCACGTTGCCGATGACCTCGGCGGCGCTGGGTACGACGCTCGACCTGGTCAACCTCGACGAGTCGGTGGAGACCCTCGAGATCAAGGCCGGCACGCAGCCCGGCGACAGGATCACGCTGCGCGGCAAGGGCGTGCCCCGGCTGCGCAGCACTCAGCGTGGCAGCCTCGTCGTGCACCTTGAGGTCAAGACGCCGGTGCGGCTCGATGACGAGCAGGAGGAACTGCTGCATCAGCTGGCGAAGCTACGCGGCGAGGAGGGTGAGGCCTCGACAAAGGCCAATCCCAGTGGCGGCTTATTCTCCCGGATGCGCGACGCGTTCAACGGTCGTTGACCGATGGCCGCGTCGGGGCAGCTACCGGTCTTTTACATCGCGACGATCTCACCCGAAGCCACGCAGCTGACCCTCGATGGTGACGAGGGTCTCCACGCGGCAAAAGTACGACGGATCCGCGTCGGCGAGCAGATCCGGATCGCCGACGGGGCAGGTACTTTTGCCGACTGCGTCGTCGAGTCGGTCGCGGCCCGGAGCCTAGTGGGTCGTATCCTCCAGCACGGTTTCGACCCGGTACGCCGCCCGACGATCACCGTCGTCCAGGCCCTTCCCAAGGCCGACCGCGGATCGCTTGCGGTCGAGTTGCTGACCGAGGCGGGGGCTGATGAAATCGTGCCGTGGCAGTCGCATAACTGCATCGCGCGATGGTCCGATCCGCAGAAGGCCGCCAAGGGTGCGGCCAAATGGGCGGTCACGGCCCGCGAGGCCGCCAAACAGAGTCGCCGTACCCGGGCCCCGGCCATCGCGCCGTTGGCCTCGACGAGGGAGCTGCTGCAGCGTGCGAAGGACCAGCGGACAGTCATCCTCCACGAGAGTGCAACGCAATCCCTTATGCAACAGTCTTTTTTGGGCGTCGGTGACGTGATGATCGTCGTCGGTCCGGAAGGTGGCGTGAGTCCCGAGGAAGTCGCCGAATTCCAGAGCGTCGGCGCGCACGTCGTACATCTTGGGCCCGAAGTGCTGCGTACATCGAGTGCCGGACTGGCGGCGGTCGCGGTGATCAGCGCCCTCACCGGCCGTTGGGATGCGATCAGCCGACGGTAGTGCCCACCAGCCCGGTGATGGTGCCATTTGCATCGGAGGCCCAGGTCACCACTGCGTGCGGCTTGGTCGCGTACGCGACCTCCATTTTCCAGGTGGTCTGGCCCGAGAGCGTCGAGATGCTGACCGAGGTGGGCGTGCTGGCTACCGTGGTATCTCCGTGCGCCTCCAGTCCGGCGGTGCTCAGGGTGGTGCTGCCGGCGCGCAGGTCGCCCCGCAGCTTGCCTGCGGCGATCAGCTGTGAGCTCAGCTGCGGGGAGTCGATTGTCAGCTGCGCCTTTGCATCGCCGCCGGGCAGCGATGCGCCCATCACGACGTACGCCGTGTGGAGTCCATCACGACGTACGCCGTGTGGAGTCCCGTTGTCACGGCCTTGAGGTAGACGACCGTCACGAGGTTCCCCGCCGAGCCGAAGACCTTCACGATGGCGCCGTCGCTGCCCGATACGTAGCTCTCGCTCGAGGTCGCCTTGCTGGTTGTCACCGGGCCGGAGGCGCCGTTCGTGGCCGTGGTGACGAACGAGCTTGCGAGCTGCTCGGGGCTATCCACGGGCAGCCCGCCTGGCCGGTCCGGCGCCTTGCTGTTGAACGCGTCTGCGGTCTGCTGGGTGTTGGCCATCGGATACATGGTCGGTGTACCCGAGCCGATCGGCGCCGGTTTGCCAATGATCGCCTGCGCGGAGGTGGGACCGGTCGGCGCCGCCTTGGAAGTGCCGCCCGCTGAGAACTGCGGTGCCGACGCACTTGGCGCGCGATCGCTCGCCGACGAGGACGCGGCGCCGTCCTGGCGGCCACCTGCGGAGAAGACGTGCGGCAGTACCGTCGCGCCGACGATGACGGCGGCCGCCCCCGCCGCGGCGAACACCGGACGCCAGATACGCATCCGGGTACGTCGACTGACACGGTCGCGGATCGTGCTCAGTCCGGCACCGGAAATTTGCGTCGACTCGGCGCGCGCCCGTAGCGCAGCGCGCAACGCCGTCTCGAGCCGCTCGTCTGAAAGGTGTCGCATTGGCTCGGGTGGGTGTGTCTCGTCTCGGTTATCGCGTTTCATCACGCATCGCCTATCGGATCGCTGACCTGTGCACGCAGGGTCGACATCCCTCGCGATGCGGGTGGTCTTTACCGAGCCCTTGCTGATGCCGAGCGTGTCGGCAATCTGCGCCTCGGAGAGGTCGTTTTAGTACGAAGCACGAGGACCTCCTTTTGACGTGCGGGAAGCGCGTGCAACACCGCTAAAACGCGATCATGCTCGATACTCTCCATCGCCCCGGCCTCGGCCGATGGCGCGTCCGGCATCGGCTTCGGAGCGTGCTTGCGGGCTACGAACCGTCGGCGCATCCGGGACCGAGCGAGGTTGAGCACTGTGGTGCGCAGGTAGCCGATCGCCGCCTCCGGCTCGCGGATACGGTTCCAGGCGCCGTACATCTTGACATAGGCATCCTGGACGACTTCCTCGGACAGGCTTGGGTCGTCGAGCAGGGTCGCGGCCAGTCGCACCAGGGAT
>CAJDTT010000062.1_pt1 | contig 16546 bp, 19 predicted proteins | sample 7389841 | NCBI WGS metagenome assembly CAJDTT01 (sample SAMEA7055655, study PRJEB34461) | soil metagenome | biome: terrestrial ecosystem; feature: Peninsula; material: soil | place: Antarctica | collected 2016
CGAGCTGGTCGAGGCGCTCAGTCCGGAGATGGACCGCACGGTCCGTAGCCGCTCGACCGACGGCAAGCCCGCGATCGTGATGGTCGTCGGCGTCAACGGCACCGGCAAGACGACGACGTGCGGCAAGCTCGCGCGCGTGCTCGTCGGCGATGGCAACACCGTCCTGATGGGCGCGGCGGACACGTTCCGGGCCGCCGCTGCGGACCAGCTGCAGACGTGGGGTGAGCGGGTCGGCGTCGACGTAGTCCGTGGCGCGGAACAGGCAGACCCCGCCTCGGTGGCCTTCGATGCGGTCAAGGAAGGCATCAGGCGCAATGTCGACACCGTGCTGATCGACACCGCCGGTCGGCTGCACACGAAGGTCGGGCTTATGGACGAGCTGGGCAAGGTGGGCCGAGTGATCGCCAAGCACAAGCCGATCGAGGAGACCCTGCTCGTGCTCGACGCGACGACCGGTCAGAACGGCGTCGTCCAGGCAAAGGTATTCACCGAAGTCGTCGCCATCACCGGCGTCGTACTGACCAAACTCGACGGTTCGGCCAAAGGTGGCATCGTGATCTCGGTCCAGCGCGAACTCGGCGTCCCGGTCAAGCTGGTCGGACTCGGTGAGGGCAAGGACGATCTCGCCCCGTTCGACCCGCGGGAGTTCGTCGAGGGCTTGCTCGCCAACGGCTAATCACCGGTACGACGGAGGACGCCCCGGTACGACGGACAAGGCGCCGGCACCGCGCTCAGAGCCTGCTTGGGTCGAATCCGAACGGTAGCTCCAGCCGGTGCGCCGCGAGTAGGTCGGTGTCGGCCAGCAGCTCCCGAGTCGGCGCGTCGGCGACGATGACGCCTCCGGAGAGCACCATCGCCCGGGGGCACAGCTCCAGCGCGTAAGGCAGATCGTGGGTGACCATCAGGATGGTCACGTCGAGCGACCGGACGATCTCGGCGAGCTCGCGGCGCCCGGCCGGATCGAGGTTGCTGGACGGTTCGTCGAGCACGAGGATGTCGGGCCGCATCGCCAACACGGTCGCGACGGCGACTCGGCGGCGCTGCCCAAACGACAGGTGGTGCGGCGGGCGTTCGGCGTACTCGCGCATCCCGACCAGATCAAGCGCCTCGTCGACGCGCGCGTCAAGTTCGGCGCCGCGCAGCCCGAGGTTGGCCGGACCGAACGCGACGTCCTGACGCACCGTCGGCATGAACAGCTGGTCGTCGGGGTCCTGAAACACGATTCCCACCCGTCGGCGGATCTCCATGAGGTTGTCATCGGCGACCGCCATTCCGGTGATCTGGACGGTCCCGTGCCCGGCCCGCAGGATGCCGTTGAGGTGCATGACCAGGGTGGTCTTTCCGGCGCCGTTGGGCCCGAGCAACGCGACCCGTTCGCCGCGGCCGACGCGCAGGTTGACGCCGAACAGCGCCTGGTTACCGTCGGGGTATCGATACGCGAGGTCGCGCACGTCAAGGGACGGAGTCGCGTCACCGTTGGTCATAGGGTCATCCAGCACACCGCTACGGTAACGATCGCCGCCGCGGGCATTGCGAGGGCCGCGGCCCATTGGCGACGGGCGGTCTGTGCGGGTTCATCGCCTGCAAAAGTCGGCAGCGAGCCGGCGTACCCGCGAGACAGCATGGCCAGGTGCACCCGTTCGCCGCGCTCGTAGGTCCGCACAAATAGGGTGCCGGCCGAGGCCGCGACGGCGCGCGCATGACCGAGGTGGCGCGGGGCGAAGCAGCGCGCCTCACGGGCGATCCGCATCCGGCGTACGTCGTCGGTGATCACCGAGGCGTATCGCAGCATGAATGACATGATCTCGACGATGATCGATGGCACCCGCAGCCGCTGTAGCCCGGTGACGAGCTCCGTGGGACGAGTCGTCGCGGCGAGTTCGATGGCCGCGATCACGCCGATGCTGCCCTTGAGCAGGATGGCCGCGCCGGCTACTAGGCCGGATTCGGACAGTGACATCCCGAGTACGTCGACGCGCGGTCCGCCGGCGAAGACCGGTAACAAGAACGCGAAGATCACGAACGGAACCTCGATGACCATCCGGCGTACGACGAACCGGAGTGGAATTGACCCGATCATCCCGACGACGATGAGAATGACGAGGTACACCGGATACGGCCACCAGACCGCCCGCGGCGTACACACCACCGCGAAGACGAACAGCACGGTCGCGACGATCTTGCGATGTGCGACAAGCTGATGCAGGCGAGAGTGATGTTCGAGGAATCCCGCGTGCGCGTGCCCCGACGCCACGAGGCCTCAGGCGCCGATGTCGGTGGCTTGACGCGTGGGCTTACCCCCGCGACGAGCGATGATGATGAACACGCCGGCTCCGACCGCGCCGACGGCGATGACACCGATGATCCCGGCTATGCCGACCGATGCGCGGTCGCTGCCGACGCCGTTGACCGAGTAGCCGGCTAGCGGGGAGTCCTCGATACTGTGCGCGCGTTCGTTAACGTCAAGACCTTTGTCCGCCGCGACCTTCTCGAGACCATCTGGACTGGAGGAAGCGTAGTAGCTTAGGCCGCCGGCAATGACTATCGCCGCCACAAACAGCCCAACCAGTACGCCGCGCACGGACCTCTTAGTGGCTGTCACTTCTTCTCCTTGGCTGCTGCCGCCGACGGGGCAGTAGACAGGGCGTTCGCCGCGGGGCGCACCTCAAGTGGTGCGCTCAGTCCGCGAGCGGCGTATACGAGATCCGGCCGCACAGCCACGATTGCGGCAACCGTCAGCGCGGTGATGATGGCCTCACCGATCCCGATCAGCACGTGCACGCCGACCATCGCGGTGAATACGGCGCCGATCGACATATCGACCTCGCCGCCGACCGCGAAGATGAGAGTGAAGACGGCCGCGGCCGCGGGGACTGAGATGAGGGCGCCGACGAAGGCCGCAGGGATGACGGACTGGGGCTTCTTCGGCAAGAATCGCAACACCAGCTTGGTGACGACGAATCCGACCACGACGGTCACGAGGGCCATGTCGGTGATGTTGGTGCCCAACGCGGTCAGACCGCCGTCGGCGTACACCAGTCCCTGCATCATTATGACAATCGAGACACACAGGACGCCGGTATACGGCCCGACGAGCACGGCGGCCAGCGCGCCGCCGAGTAGGTGCCCACTTGTCCCGTTGGCGACCGGAAAGTTGATCATCTGGGCGGCGAAGATGAACGCCGCGACGACCCCGGCCAGTGGAGCTGTCCGCTCGTTGAGTTCGCGTCGTGCACCGCGCACGCTCACCGCGATGGCGGCGACGGCGATGACTCCGGTGGCGACGGATACGGGCGCATTGATGAACCCGTCAGGGACGTGCATGGTGCGTACCTCGCTTGGTCGGCGCTGGTCTGCGGATTCCGGATAAGGTGGATCGCGCGGATCCGTCTTGTTGCCATTGTGTTGCATTAACAGCTTCTTTACAAGGTAACGCGTCACATCGCAGAGGTCAGCACCGGATCTCATGGAACTTACACAGGATGAAAGGCGACCATAGACACGTGACGAAAACACAAATCTGGTCGCGCCGTGTGCAACCGGGCATCAGCACGCTGCTGCGACTGGTGATGGGCATCGTGTTTCTCGTCGCCGGTGTGTCCAAACTCAGTAACCTGGCTATCGCCGAACTGTCCGTCAAGTCCTACCAGCTACTGCCGAACGACGTCGCGGCCGTAGTGGGAGTCGTGCTGCCGATCCTCGAGGTCGCGCTCGCCGTACTGCTGCTGCTGGGCATCGGAACTCGTGTGACGTCGATTGCATTGTCTTTGATGCTGGTCGCGTTCATCATCGGGATCGGCTCGCTGTGGGCGCGCGGCATCATCGCGCAGTGCGGCTGCTTCGGCGGCACCCTGATCATGACCGAGGCGCCGTCGTATCCGTTGGAGATTGCCCGCGACTGTCTGATGCTGCTTGCCACGGTCTGGTTGGCAATCTGGCCGCGTACGTTCGTATCCGTCGACGGCTGGCTCGGCCGGGGGCGTAACGAGCCCGATGACATTAACGAGATCACTCAAAATGAAGGAGAAAGCAAGGATGGCGAAACCCACGAAGAAGCCGACGAAGTCGAGCGTCGTCTCCAACGCTCGTAAGTCGTCCCCGGGGGGCCGCCGCAGCCAGCAGACAACGTTCATCATCGTCGCTTCGGTCATCGCGGTCGCGGTGATCATCGGCGGCATCATCGCCATCAACCGGGCGAGCAACGACAAGTCGAAGACCGCGGCGGCCAACGACGCGAAGTCGGTGTCGGAGCTCCAGGCTGGCGTGAAGAAGATTGCCGCCGCTATCCCGGCAGATTTCCCGAAGAGCACGGTCACACCGGACGCGATTGTGATCGGCAATGAGGCTGCGCCAGTGACGGTGGACCTGTGGATTGACATGCAGTGCCCCGCCTGTAAGCAGTACGAGGCGCAAGCCGAGGACACTCTGCAGAAGGATGTAATCGCCGGAGACGTCATCTTGCATGTGCACCCCACTGCGATCCTCAACCGGATGTCGTCGACAAACTATTCAAGTCGGGCAGGCAACGCCGTGGTGTGTGGCGCGCAACAGGGCAAGTTCACGGCGTTCCAAAATGCGCTGTTTGCTTACCAGCCGGAGGAAAACAGCGCCGGGCTGCCCGACAAGAAGTTGATCCAGATCGGCGCCGCGGCAGGTTTGGACGAGGCGTCACTAACGACGTGCGTGAACAGTTCCGAACAAGCCAAGTGGATCGATAACTCGACCAAGGCCTTCGCAGACAAAGGTTACAACTCGACCCCGACCGTGCTGGTCAACGGCAAGCAGATGCAACAAGGCACGCTGGAGGAGTTGACCACCGCGATCACGGCCGCGAAGGCCGCCGCAGCGAAGTAGGGCGCCCTCAGCGGCGGGGCCGGTAAGAAGAGGACTGCCCGCCGTAGCTGTCCCACACAAACCGCGGTACGAGCGACGCAACCACTCCGAGTGCACCGGCCAGCCGTTCGATGTCATCGCCGGTGCAGAGCGGGGAGACTCGTGCGCCAATCCGGCGAGCGTGGATCGCGATCATCCAGGTGTTCGGCGTACTCATGAGGGCATCGACGGCCCGCGGATGCAAGATGGCCGTGGCGTACCGCGCGAACTGGGCATGATCAACGCCGGTCGACGGCGTCCCGGGCATCTTGTCGGCCACCCGGAATCGGCGGTTGAATGCGCCGCTTTCGATGTCGACATCGGATGAGACTGTTGAGCTGCCGGGAAGATGTCCAGATAGCACCAGCGTCGGTAGCGAGTGAGGGAGGTCGACCCACACGTAGCCCCAGGACGGTGTCTTCAGCGCGTTGTCTCTCGCCCACAGATGGCTCTTGGTGACCGCGTATCCCGCCCGCGTCGACCGGGCCGGTTCCTTCGTCTGCCCGGCTGTCAGGGTGATCAGGGCGCTGATGACAAGACCGCGAGGAAACCTCGGATGGGCGCCGCGCGCCGGGTCTGCGACCGTCTCGATGTCGCGAACCGCGCCAACCGCCGTCGGTTCGTCAGCGGTGGGCCAACGCCCGCGAACTCGCCGCGACTGAGCCGCCGACCTGAGCGTCGTGTAGATCGCGACACCGAACAACGCAAGCAGAGCGAGAACCACTCCACCGCCGCCGAGGACCTCACTGGCCGTGCTCGGGTGACCGCTGATCAGTCGGATGATCAAGCCGGATGCTAATGCGCCGACCCCAAGGAGCCCAACCGCGCAGCCTGCTTTGACGAGCGGCGATGGCTTGAGGCGCGGGTCAGGAGGCGTTTGCATGTCACGAACAGCCTAGCGACGAGGCCGAGATCTGGCCGCTGCCACGCGCCGGTGGGTTGGCCTTTTCGGTGCTGACCATTAATGCTCCGATCTTGTCCACAAACTCAAAGCCGGTGCTCCTGGGAAGGGGTTCGACCGTGAGCCGGCGCCGGGCGGTGAGTGTCGTACAGCCGACGGATTGACGCATTACTCTGTATGTTCAATGCCGTACGACGCCCGCGTACCGGGTACGTCGAGGTTTGACCGCAACACCCCAAGGAGTTCGCCTCGTGTTTGACACGCTGTCCGATCGGTTAGAGAACGTCTTCTCCGGCCTTCGTAGCAAGGGCCGCCTGACCGACGCCGACATCGATGCCACCGCGCGGGAGATCCGGATCGCGCTACTCGAGGCCGATGTGGCGCTGCCGGTGGTAAAGGCGTTCATCGCGTCCATCAAGGAGCGCTCGAAGGGCTCCGAGGTCTCCAAGGCGCTCAACCCGGCCCAACAGGTCATCAAGATAGTCAACGAGGAACTCGTCGGTATCCTCGGCGGCGAAACCCGCCGGCTGCAGTTCGCGAAAACGCCGCCGACGGTCATTTTGCTCGCCGGTCTGCAAGGCGCGGGCAAGACGACACTTGCCGGCAAGCTCGGTAAGTGGCTGAAGGCGCAAGGGCACTCGCCGGTGCTCGTCGCGTGTGACTTACAGCGGCCAAATGCCGTCACCCAACTTCAGGTCGTCGGTAGCCAGGCCGGCGTCGATGTCTATGCGCCCCAACCCGGCAACGGCGTCGGCGACCCGATCACCGTCGCGCTGGACTCGATCGAAAACGCTAAGCATGCCATGCACGACGTCGTCGTGGTCGACACAGCCGGCCGCACAGGCATCGACCAGGAGATGATGCAGCAGGCGATCGGGATCCGCGACGCCGTGCAGCCTAACGAGATCCTGTTCGTCATCGACGCGATGATCGGCCAGGACGCCATCAACACGGCCCAGGCGTTCCGCGACGGGGTCGGGTTCACCGGCGTCGTACTGTCCAAGCTTGACGGCGATGCACGCGGTGGCGCCGCGCTCTCGGTGCGGCATGTGACCGGTCAGCCGATCATGTTTGCCTCCACCGGCGAGAAACTTGACGACTTCGACGTGTTCCACCCCGAGCGGATGGCCTCGCGGATCCTCGGCATGGGCGACATGCTCACGCTCATCGAGCAGGCGCAGCAGACCTTCGACGAGGATGAGGCTCAGCAGCTCGCCGACAAGGTCGCCTCGGGTAACAAGTTCACGCTCGAGGACTTCCTCGAGCAGATGCTCGCCATACGGCGAATGGGGTCCTTGAGCAGCATTCTCGGCATGATGCCCGGTGGCGGCCAGATGAAGGAGCAGCTGGCGAGTGTTGACGAGCGCGATATCGACCGGACAGCGGCGATCATCCGGTCAATGACCACAGAGGAGCGCGCCAACCCCAAGATGATCAACGGGTCGCGTCGACTGCGGATCTCGAAAGGGTCCGGGGTCACCGTCGCCGAGGTCAACAACCTCGTCAGCCGGTTCTTCGAGGCGCGCAAGATGATGCAGCAAATGACGGGGAGTCTCGGGCTTCCCGGCATGAAGCGTCGCTCCAAACCCGCCAAGGGCAAGAAGGGCAAGAAAGGCAAGAAGGGCGCCTCGCGCCCGTACCGGCCCACTCCCGGCGGTATGGGGCTTCCACCCGGTTTCGGTGGCGGCCCCGCGGGTGGCCCGGGCGGTCCCAGTGGGATGCCACAGCTGCCGGGCGGCATGCAGCTGCCGGACTTGTCCAAACTCAACCTGCCCAAGGAGTAGCGAGCAGATGACCGGATCCACTCGTGGGCCTGCCTCGCCGCTGCACTTCCGCGGCGTGCTGCTGCCGGGCGATGAGGAACGCGACATCTATGTCGCCGACGGCACGCTGACCTTTGAGCCAATCCCGGGAGCGGAGACGATTCTGAACGGCGGCTGGATCGTCCCGGGCCTGGTCGATGCGCATTGCCATGTCGGCCTCGGAGAGCGCGGATTCGATGACAGCCTGGTCCGCGAGCATGCCGAGAGTGACCGGGACGCTGGCGTGGTGACGCTGCGCGACTGCGGCTCGGCGTTGGACACCCGCTGGATGGACGACGACGCGGACATGCCGCATGTGATCCGCGCCGGTCGCCACATCGGCCGACCGAAGCGCTACATGCCGGGGATGGCGGTCGAGATCGACCCCGCTGACTTCACCGCCGAGGTCGAGCGTCAGGCAAAGGCCGGCGACGGGTGGGTCAAAATCGTCGGGGACTGGATCGACCGTGGCAAGGGAGATCTGGCGCCGCTGTGGACCCGCGATCAGCTGACCTCTGGTATGCGTCGTGCCCACGAGCTCGGCGCCAAGGTCACCGCACACACCTTCTGCGAGGAGGCGATCCCTGATCTGGTCGAGTCCGGGATCGACTGCATCGAACACGGCACCGGCATCACCGACGACATCCTTGCCACTATGGCCGAGCGAGGCACCGCGCTGGTCCCGACGGTCATCAACATCGCCAACTTTCCGAGCTTTGCCGCGGCGGGATCGAAATACCCGACGTACGCCGCGCACATGCTCGCGCTACACGAATCCATGCCGACCCGGATCCGCAATGCCTACGAAGCCGGCATACCGATCTACGCCGGCACCGACGCCGGCGGCTCGATCGGGCACGGCACGATCGGTAAAGAGGTCCAGGCGCTGCACGGCGTCGGGCTAAGCGCGCTCGATGCACTGGGCGCGGCCTCGTGGCGGGCCCGCGAGTGGCTCGGCGTGCGTGGTGTCGAGGAGGGCGCCGCGGCAAACTTCTCCTGCTACGCCAGCAATCCACTTGATGATCTCGGTGTACTCGATGATCCTGCGTACGTCGTACTGCGTGGCCGTATCTACTGATAACGGCGCACGTAAGATTGCCGCCATGGCAAAGAAGAGCGTGCTGACGCCGCAGTCTGAAGACTTTCCCCGCTGGTACCAAGATGTCGTGGCGAAGGCCGAGATGGCGGACAACGGTCCCGTCCGCGGCACGATGGTCATCCGACCATATGGCTACTCGATCTGGGAACGCATGCAGTCCGAGATGGACGCGCGGATCAAGGACGCCGGCGCAAAGAACGCGTACTTCCCCTTGTTCATACCGCAGTCGTACCTAACCAGGGAAGCCGACCACGTCGAGGGTTTCGCGCCCGAGCTCGCCGTCGTCACCCACGGCGGCGGCAAGGAACTTGAAGAACCGATCGTGGTACGTCCGACCTCCGAGACGGTCATCGGGGAGTACATGGCGAAATGGATCAACTCCTACCGTGACCTGCCGCTGCTGCTGAACCAGTGGGCCAATGTCGTGCGCTGGGAGCTGCGGCCACGGATCTTCCTGCGCACCACCGAGTTTCTCTGGCAAGAGGGCCACACGGCGCACGCGACCCGTGAGGATGCGGCGGCGTACGCCAACCGAATTCATCGTGAAGTCTACGAGGACTTCATGGTCAACGTGCTTGCGATGCCGGTCATCCGCGGACGTAAGACCGCCGGCGAGCGATTCGCCGGTGCGATCAACACACTCGCCCTCGAGGCCATGATGCGTGACGGCAAAGCGTTGCAGATGGGTACGTCACACGAGCTCGGCCAGAACTTCGCCAACGCATTCGGCATCAAGTACCTCGCCTCATCGGGCACACAGGAGACTTGCTGGACCGCATCATGGGGTACGTCGACACGAATGATCGGCGGCCTGATCATGTCGCACGGTGACGATGCCGGTCTACGGATCCCGCCGCGCCTCGCGCCCATCCAGGCACTCGTGATGGTCGTCAAGGACGGCGACGGTGTCAGCGAGGCCGCGGACACCGTCGTCGCGCAGCTGAAGGCCGCCGGCGTACGGGTCGAGCTCGATAACCGCACCGACACCGCCTTCGGACGACGCGTCGTCGACGCCGAGCTCAAAGGTATTCCGGTGCGTGTCGAGGTCGGTCCTCGTGATGTAGCCGAGGGCAAGGTGACCGTGGCACGCCGGATTAGCGGTGGTAAGGAACCGGTCGGGCTGGACTCCGCGGCTGCGTTGGTTACCCGGGTGCTGGAAGAGGACCAACAGATGCTGTATGACGAGGCGCTGGCGCACCGCGAGCGCAATACCGTTGACGTGCAGACGATTGAGGAAGCGGCCGAGGCTGCGGCGACCGGATTCGCGCGGATTCCGTGGGCGACGCTCGGGGTCGCGGGGGAGAAGGAGCTAGCCGCGTCGGCGATCACCGTGCGCTGTCTCGTGCGTCCAGACGGTGAGATTCCCGAGTCCGACGACGAGGACGGTGCGCTCGCCATCGTGGCCCGCGCCTACTAAAGCTGTGCGATCGGGCACGCCGCTACCGGTGCGTGTGGGCCATCTGGCAGAATGGCGTGGTTGATGTTCGACGTTATGACCGGCCCTCTACCCAAGTCGTGACCCGAATCAATTTACGAGTTGGTGGCCACGGCGCAACCCCACGCGCCACACCGCCCACTCACCCGAATTTCCGGATGGAGCAGTAACAACAAAGTGGCAACCAAAATCAAGCTCATGCGTATGGGCAAAAAGCGCGCGCCGTACTACCGCATCGTCGTCGCAGATGCCCGCACGAAGCGTGATGGACGCTCGATCGAGACGATCGGCAAGTACCACCCCAAGGAAGAGCCGTCGTTCATCGAGGTTGACTCCGAGCGGGCGCAGCACTGGCTGACCGTCGGCGCCCAGCCGACCGACGCGGTCGCCTCGATCCTCAAGGTGACCGGTGACTGGCAAGCTTTCAAGGGCGAGCCCGCTCCTGAGCCGATGAAGGTCAAGGAACCGAAGGCCGACAAGAAGTCCGCTTACGAAGCAGCCCTCTCAGGTGCGCAGGCGGAGGCAGACACCACCGCCACGACGCCGAAGAAGAAGAAGGCGACCAAGGCCGATGAGCCGAAGGCGGAAGCGACCAAGGTCGATGAGCCGAAGGCGGAAGCGCCCAAGGCTGATGAACCGAAGGTTGAAGCGCCCAAGGCCGACGAGGCCAAGAGCGAAACTGCCAAGGACGAGAAGTAGTGCTCGAAGAGGCCCTCTCGCACCTTGTGCGCGGGATCGTGGCCAACCCCGATGACGTGCAGGTCGACATGGTGACGACCCGTCGCGGTCGGGTCCTAGAGGTACGGGTGCATCCCGACGACCTCGGCAAGGTCATCGGCCGCAGCGGTCGTACGGCGAAGTCGCTCCGTCAGGTCGTCTCCGCGGTCGGCGGCAAGGGTATTCGCGTCGACGTTGTCGACGTCGACGAGTAACCACTCACTGCTCTGCCAGTTGTGGGCAGGCGGATCAGTCGATCCGCCTGCCCACAACTGTTTTCCGGAGCAGACCGGCCCAGCCTGCAAAGGTACACAGTTCTGCGCGCGATCGGGCCCTGCCCAGTGCTTAGGATGGGTCTTTCATCATCGACGTTGTGGAGGTTCGCATGCTGCTGGTCGTCGGCCGGATCGGGAAGGCGCACGGCGTCCGCGGCGAGGTCAACGTCTCGTTGCGCACCGACGAACCCGAAGATCGGTTCGCCATCGGCGCCGTGATCGCGACCGACCCGCCCGAACGCGGGCCGCTGACCGTCACCTCGATGCGATTCGCATCGAGCCGGCTTGTGGTGGGCTTCAAGGAGATCGCGGACCGCAACGCCGCGGAGACCTACCAGGGAACGATGCTTGTCGTCGACACCGACGACCTGCCGCTGATCGAAGAGGACGACGAGTACTACGACCACGAGTTGCTGGGTATGCGGGCGGTCACGCTTGACCAAAGTGGGACCGAGACAGTGGTCGGGGTCGTGATCGACGTCGTGCACGGAACCGGAGGCGATACGCTGGTGATCAAGCCAGCCGGCACCGGTGGCCGGCGTGACCTGCTGATCCCGTTCGTTCGCGCGATCGTCCCCACCATCGACCGGGCCGCTCGAGTCATCTATCTCGACCCGCCCGACGGGCTACTTGACCTATGAACGACCCGCGGCTCTGCCTCGACGTCATTACGGTCTTCCCGGGATACCTCTCGCCCCTGCACGAGTCGTTGGTGGGCAAGGCCATCGAACGTGGCCAGATCTCCCTCCGCGTACACGACCTACGGCGCTGGACGCACGACGTCCATCATTCCGTTGATGACTCGCCGTACGGCGGGGGTCCAGGCATGGTCATGAAGCCGACCGTCTGGGGCGATGCGCTCGACGAGATCCTCACCGCGGACTCGACGTTGATCGTGCCGACGCCAGCAGGTCGGTTGTTCGACCAGTCAGTCGCACAGGAACTCGCCGCGGCACCGCACCTTGTCTTCGCCTGCGGTCGTTACGAAGGTATCGACCAGCGAGTCGCGGAGGACGCTGCGCGCAAGGTCGTCGTTCGTGAGCTGAGTATCGGCGACTACGTGCTGGCGGGTGGGGAAGTGGCGACGCTGGTCATGGTCGAGGCCGTCGCCCGGCTCATCCCCGGCGTACTCGGCAACTCTGATTCGGCGGCAGACGACTCGCATTCCAACGGGCTGCTCGAAGGCCCGTCGTACACCAGACCCGAGAACTGGCGCGATCTCGAGGTACCCGCGGTATTGCGCTCGGGCAATCACGCCGCGATCTCCAGGTGGCGTCGGGACGAGTCGCTTCGTCGTACCGCTGCGCGACGCCCCGACCTGCTCGGTAGGATCGACCCCGAGCAACTCGATGAGCGGGACCGCGAGGTGCTCGCGCGGAACGCGCCGCATTAGGGGCGGTCGGAGACTTGAGCATGGCCGACGTTGACCAACGTCACGTGCCCGAAAGCTACCCCGCGCTATCAATGAAAGTAGCGATAGGGCACACTAGACGGGTTGCCCACTTAGGAATCCGCCGATTCCAGCAGCCGCGGCGACACCCACAACTTGCCACGGTGGTGCCCTACGGCCCTGCCGACGGTGGCCACAGCACGACCGAACGACGTACATAAGGCACCGGGCGCGACCAGCCGGCCCGGGGCAGATGAGTGAAGGAAGCGACCTAGCCATGAACGTGCTTGACACCATTGACGCGGAGAATTTTCGCGAAGACATCCCGGCCTTCCGCCCCGGTGACACGGTCAAGGTGCGGGTGAAGGTCGTTGAAGGCACCCGCTCGCGTATTCAGGACTTCCAGGGCGTTGTCATTCGTCGCCACGGTGCGGGCGCTCGTGAGACCTTCACCGTCCGCAAGATCAGCTCCGGCGTCGGCGTTGAGCGCACCTTTCCGGTGCATACTCCGGTCATCGAGGTCATCGAGGTTATGACCCGCGGTGACGTCCGTCGCGCCAAGCTCTACTACCTGCGCAACCTGCGTGGTAAGGCCGCCAAGATCAAAGAACGCCGCTACAAGTAAGCGCGTCCCGCTCCAACGCACGCTCGTTCCATCGCCCGCACGGGCCTGGTGCGGCGTGCGTTTTTGCGTGTGTCCGGTCCGACCGAAATGCTAGGACTTCGCCGCGGTGTACGACGGCGTCCTTCACCGGTAAAGAGCACGCGCTGACCTAGGCTAAGACACGATGACCGAACGCACGCAGAGTGACGATGCCTCCGACGACCTGGGCGACAACCGCAGCGGCGATGCCGATGATCCGCGCCTACGAAGCGGCGACCCGGATGCTGCCCGCAAAGCGGCGACCGGCGGGCCTGATTCAGCCCAATCCGAATCCGAATCCGAGGACGGCGACGATGGCTCGGACGGTCACGAAGACGGGCGCGGTGGACCCCGTCGTCAACATGGGTTCGTCCAATGGCTCAAGGAGCTGCCTCTCCTGCTGGCCATCGCGTTCGTGGTAGCGCTACTGCTCAAGACGTTCATCGTGCAGCCGTTCTTCATCCCGTCAGGCTCGATGGAACAGACCCTGCACGGGTGCCCCGGGTGCGCGGGAGACAAGATCCTGGTCAACAAAATGAGCTACTGGTTCGGCGATCCACAGCCAGGCGACATCGTCGTATTCAAGGGCGACCAGGACTGGGCACCCGAGTTCAAGTACAACGAGCCGGCCAACGTCTTCGGCCAAGCGTGGACGTGGGTACTGCGCGCGGTCGGGGCGGCACCACCGGACGAGAAGGACTTCGTCAAGCGGGTGATCGCGGTCAGTGGCCAGACCATCCAGTGCTGCGACGCGCAAGACCGGGTGACCGTGGACGGCGTACCGCTCAACGAGACCTACATCTACGTCTCTCCAGACGGCGTGCCGGGCAACGCGGACGTGAGCACCTACAAGCAGCTGCAGTTCGGGCCGGTGAAGGTGCCGCAGGGCAGACTGTTCGTGATGGGCGACCACCGCAACGGGTCGGCCGACTCGCGCTACCACCTCAACGACCAGTACCAGGGCACGATAGCGGTCAGTTCGGTGATCGGGCGGGCTTTTCTCATCGTCTGGCCGCTCGATCGGTTCCATTGGCTAACGGCGCCCAATACCAAGGTCGCCGCGCTTGAGCCGCACTCCACAAGCACATCGGTGCCCGGGATCGCCGTCCAGACCCCATTGCTGGCAGTCCTGCTGATCGCGCCGTTCTCCGTTGCCCGAGAGGTACGCCGTGGTGGGCTCGGCTCGCGTAGGCGACGTAGAGTACGACGGCGATGACGCCAAATCTCGCTCTTCCGACGGTGTTGCAGCCCGAACGCATTGTCGTACGCCGCAGAGAGACGCTGGGCACGATGGAGTCCGCCTTGGCGCGGGCCGGCTTCGTGCACATCGCGGGCGCAGACGAGGCGGGCCGTGGCGCATGCGCGGGCCCACTGGTCGCCGCCGCATGCATCTTGCCGACCGGTCGGCGCGGAAACATCCCGGGCCTGAACGACTCGAAGCTGCTCACCGAGAAGGTCCGCGAGCAGCTGTACACCAAGATCGTCGATCGTGCGATCGCCTGGCACGTCGTACAAATCAGTGCGCCGGAGGTCGACCGGATCCGGCTGCACGTGGCCAACATCCAAGCCTTGCGCCGCGCGATCACCGCACTCACGCCATCTCCGGCGTACATCCTGACCGACGGGTTCCCGGTCGATGGGCTGCCGGGTCCCGCTCTGGCGGTCTGGAAAGGTGACCAGGTCGCGTCCTGCATCGCGGCCGCGAGCATCTTGGCAAAGGTCACCCGGGACCGCGTCATGATCCAGCTGCACGACCAGTACCCGGCGTACGGGTTCGCGGTGCACAAGGGCTACAGCACTCAGGAGCACCAGGCGGCACTCGCCGTGCACGGTCCATGCGCCGAGCATCGGATGACCTACGCCAATGTACGGCGGGTCAGCGATTTCGGCGGACTCGGCAATGAGAGACTGGCCGCTGAAGGAGGTCACCGACCATGAGTGCCGAAGATCTAGAGCGATATGAGACCGAGCTGGAACTGCAGCTCTACCGTGAATACAAGGACATCGCTCGCCAGTTCAGCTACGTCGTAGAGACCGAGCGCCGGTTCTACCTCGCCAATTCTGTCGACCTCCAGGTGCGCAACGCCGGCGGCGAGGTCTACTTCGAGCTGCGACTGTCTGATGCTTGGGTCTGGGACATCCACCGCCCGGCCCGGTTCGTCAAAAACGTGCGAGTGGTGACGTTCAAGGACGTCAACGTCGAGGAGCTCGACAAACCCGACCTCGAGGTTCCCGGCAGCACATAGACAGGGAAGTTATCCACAAGGGGCGTGTCGTCCACAATCGTCCACAATCGTCCACAATCGGCCTGATCGCACCGTCGCCACCGGCGCGCTTTCGGGCAGTTTGTTGGCAGTGCTAGTGGAGCCAGTTCAGAGTGTCACGACTAAGGCGGCGAACAGGCCGCTGAGCACGTCGGCGAGTCCAGCGCTGCCGGGCCTTTAGCGGGCAGGTGACTTGATGAGATCTCAGCAGTCCCACTCTTTTGGCACATCTCGCTAGACCACGACCCTGACCGCCGTGATCGAATAAGTAAAGGAACACTAGGTCCCGAATTCAGTCGAGAGATGCCAACTGCGCTGCCGCCAAGTACCTGGTAACTTGCGGTGCTAACTCGCGCAATCGTGAATGACATGCATCGAGGCGCACCGCGACCGAAACCGTCATCGGCCACGTCCCAGTCCAGTCAGCGCGGCACCCGAACGGCTTCTTATTGCGACGTTCGCACGATCGCGCATGTCCGCGCGAACCAGCGCCACCGCTTCCCTGACCTTCGACCGCCGAGCACGAATGTGCCCGATTTCGGAACCGACCAGCTCACGGCGTCGGGGCTCTTCGGCATCTCGTCGTGCTGCCTCCGCTTCTGCGTTCTCCAAATCTCTCGTGCTCGGCCGGCCGGCTTCATGTACTCCGATGAGAACAGCCCTCTCGCGACCGTCTGCGATGTTCAGAGTCGCCAATGGAGCCAGGTCCCCGTCGGATCGCACGATCAATGTGACTGCGCCGTTCTCCGGAAGGTCCGAGACGACGAAGTTGCCGTGGGGGTCCGCCCGGTAGACCCGAGTGCCGTCCTCCGCGCCGCTATCGACGTGAACGGTGATCGATGCCAACAGTTCGCGTCCCGCGCCGTCGATTTGTCCGTGGATGGTGCTCATGCAACTGACCTTCCCCCGGTTAGTTGTTGGTTCGTCGGCCGTCGGTGACGGCGTGCACCGGGGCGAGCCCGAATCCGCCGATGCCGCTGAAACTGCGTCGGCTCAGCAGATCGTCGTAGGCCGTGCGCGGCAGCGGCTGGTCGTCGATTTGTGCCTCGAAGAACTGGATCCAGGTCCGGTACTGAGCGCACGCCCCGGTCGGTGCCGCGGCCCACGACGTCGGCCCTGTCATCGATGGTTCGGAATGATCCGATGCG
>CAJDTT010000063.1_pt1 | contig 16483 bp, 15 predicted proteins | sample 7389841 | NCBI WGS metagenome assembly CAJDTT01 (sample SAMEA7055655, study PRJEB34461) | soil metagenome | biome: terrestrial ecosystem; feature: Peninsula; material: soil | place: Antarctica | collected 2016
GATCTCGACCGAGGACCTGGACGCGTCCATCAAGTTCTACAACGAGACACTCGGGATGCCGCTAAAGTTCCGCGATGGCGCGCACTTCGCCGCGATCGATGCCGGATCGGTCACCATCGGGCTCGCGACCAAGATCGACCACCCGATCCCCGGTGAGGTGGTCATGGGGATTAAGTCCGCCGACGTCGATGCCGCAGCGAAGCTGATCGAGGAGAGCGGCGGTGGGGTCATTAAGGGTCCATACAACGACGCGCACGAACGACGCGTCGTGGCACGTGACAACAACGGCAACGGGGTGGTCTTCTACAGCCCGCTCCCTCAGAAGTAGGCCGACCCCCCGAGTCGATGCTGCGGCTACTGCCGAGGTAGCGCGTTGAGCAGACCGGTCTTTTCGTGGCAGCCCAGGTACTCGAAACGAGCCTGGTCTGCTGCCACGACGGTGACCTCGTGGTAGAGGCGTAGACCGACCGAGCCGCCGAACTCGCGTACAAACTTGCCGAACGTGCCAAATATCTGCAGATGTGTCGGATGCGACTTCGACCACTCCTCGAGCTCGGCGAGGCTGTGCCACCAGCTCGTGCCGTACGACTTCGACAGCTCGGTTCCTTCGTCGTCGACGACCGTGACGTAGCGGTTGCCGTAGCAGCCGATCTCGAGTCCCTCCTCCGCAAGGAACTTCATGCCGGTCGCGAGCACGGGCTCGATCGTGCCCAGGTAGCGCTCGCGTGGCTCGTCGACCGTCTTGGTCCAGTCCTGACCGGACCGGATCAGGCACATGTTTTCGTGCGGGGTGACCACGACCAAGTCACCGTCGCGGACGTACTCCAGCGAACCATCCGGGGACAAGGGATTTGTCTGCGCGACGGGGAAGCGGTCGCGTGCGCTGCCCCAGTAGCCGTGCTCGGAGATCTCCTCGCTGATGCGGTTTGACAGCACCGATGCGCCCTCCATCTTCCGCCCGCCGAAGATCGTCTCGAACCGGTCGAACGACGGTGTCGCAACTTCCAGGAAGAACCCGACGTCGTCCGATGCGTGGAGGGATGGGTCGGTCCAGCGCAGGTTTTCCTCCGCCCACCGCTGGTAGGCACCGAGATCGAGCCAGTACAAGACGTTCAGGTCGTTGGTGAATCCGCTGGAGTCAATGAATCGTGCGACATCGCGGTGGGCGGGTCCGTCTGCGCGCGTCGTCAGCTCGCGAAGCTCGTTGACGGCGTCGGTTGCCGCCGACGGGGCGACCGGGCCGCGGTACTGGCTACCGAGGTACGCCATCACGACCGTATCCACGTGATCGTTGAATCTCGCGCTGAAGGCCGGGGACGGCGGATTCCAGCTGGGCCGCATCCGAAGGGGCTCGGTCCGCTCGAGTACGAGCCGGTTGGGGATCGCTGACTCCATTTTGCTGCTCCATTCGCCAGGGTTGCACCCCGATACTAGTGTCGCCGGGTACCCGACGACTGCCGAGAGATGACGCCTGGCTCAGTTGACGGGGACGATCGCGAATGCCTCAGCCAGGCGTCCTTCAGGAAGGCCGAACTTGGCAGCCGTCCGGCCGGCCCATTCACGTAGGAACTTGTCGAGGTCCTCGCGGTGGCCGGTCTGCGAGGAGTGCTCCATGAGCGCGGCGACCTTGCGATCAAAGACGTTGGTGGTGTCGATGGTGTGGGTCGCGTCCGGGTCGGCCATCAGCCAGATTTCCCCGACATGCCAGGGATCGAGTCCCTCGTCGATCATTTCGGGCCACGCGAACGGGTTCTCGGCGGCGGGGTAGCAGGCCCGCACCACCGCCTCACCGGCCGCCAGGTGATCGGGGTGCGAGCCATGGATCCGCTCGTAGGATCGCTTGGGTGACTGGGCGAGCACCCGCTGCGGGCGCACAGAGCGGATGACCCGCACGATGTCGCGTTGCAGGTCGAAGCTTGGCTCGATCCAGCCGTCGCGGTAGCCGTTGAGGAACCGCACATCGGTGATGCCGACGTGCGCGGACGCGGCGCGTTGCTCGGCCTCGCGAATCCCCGGTAACGCCGCAGGGTCAGCGGTCGGAAGTCCGCCCTGCTCGCCGCGGGTGACCACCAGCAGGGTGACGTCGATACCCGCATCAGAGAAGGTGGCCGACGTTCCTGCGCAGCCGAAGTCAGCATCGTCGGGATGCGCGACCACGATCAGTACGCGCTCGATCTCATCGTCACTCTTGGGTTCAGGCACGTGCTCACCGTAGGTGATGCAAGCCTGGAATCACTAGCGGGCTAGGTTTCGTCTGTCGCGCCTGCCCGCTATCGACCAGCGCTCGTTAGGTGAGTCAAGCAACGCGGACACGGCCGCCGACCTGCGTGGTTGATGCGCTGAGGTGTCGCGAATAGGGTCAGCGCAGTTCCTTTTCCTGGCAATTACGGCCTACGTGAACTTACGGAGCGAAACATTTATGGCAACACCGCAGCGCACCGAACTTGTCGAGCAACTCACCGCTCCCGGGCAACCGTTCGAACTGGTCGACCGGGTTGTCCGCGGCATTCCCTGGCGGGTGTACACGACCGGCCCACAGACCCTGCGCGAGATTGTGGTGGCGAGCGAGGCATTCGGGGAACGCACCTTCACCGTCTACGAGGAGGAGCGGACCACTTTCGCCGAGCACCTTCGGCTGGTCGCGGGCCTGGCGCAGTATCTACAGCAGGAATACGGTCTGTCCAAAGGTGACCGGATCGCTTTGGCTATGCGCAACTACCCGGAGTGGGCGCCGATCTTCTTCGCCGCACAGGTGCTCGGTCTTGTGGTCGTGCCGTTGAATGCATGGTGGGCGGCGCCCGAGCTGCGCTATGGAATCACCGATGCCGGCGCGAAGCTGGTGGTGGCCGATGCCGAGCGTGCGGCGCTACTTGCGCAGCATCTGGTCGATGTTCCGCTGATCGAAGTCCGAGGATCAGGTACGCCGGCTGCCGGCGTACGGGCGTGGCATGACGTGCTGGACGCGCTGGACCCAAATGCGTCGATTCCCGATGTCGCGGTACATCCAGATGACGATGCGACGATCCTCTACACATCCGGTACGACGGGAAAGCCGAAGGGCGCGGTCGGGTCGCACCGCAACCACTGCACCAACATCCGTAACACCCAGTTGGGCGCAGTCGTGGGCGCAGCGATTGCGGCCGGAGGGGAAATACCGGCGCCGGACCCGGCCGGACCGCAAGCAGGGACGATGTGCACGTTTCCGTTGTTCCACATCGCGGGCGTCTCGACTCTGACCAACTCCGCGGCGTCCGGCGGGAAGCTGGCCTTGCAATACAAGTGGGACGTCGATGAGGCCCGCGATCTTGTTGAGCGCGAAAAGCTCACCGGATTCGTGGGAGTTCCGACGGTCGTTCGTCAGTTTGTGGCGGCGCTCGCTGAACGACCCGCGGCCGGCGCGAGCCTGATGGGAATTGCCGCCGGCGGTGCGCCGATACCTCCGGACCTGGTCGGTCGCATCGGGACCATCGACCGCGCCCCCGGTAACGGCTATGGGCTGACCGAGACGACCTCCGCCGTCGTGTCCAACAGCGGAGCCGACTATCTCGCGCGGCCGGACAGCGTCGGCCGCTGCCAGCCGAACGCCGATATTCGAATCGTCGACCCGGTGACCTGCGACGACGTACCGGCCGGGCAGATAGGCGAGCTGTGGTTTCGTGGGCCGAACGTCGTCCGCGGCTACTGGAACAACCCGGCCGCGACGGCCGCGGCGTTCGTGGACGGCTGGTTCCGCACCGGCGACCTCGGTTTTGTCACCGATGGCTGGGTATACGTCGCAGATCGGATAAAGGACGTAATCATCCGCGGCGGCGAAAACATCTATTGTGCTGAGGTCGAGGCGGTATTGTTTGAGCACTACGCGGTCGAGGACGTCGCCCTGATCGGAATTCCACACGACTTGCTTGGCGAGGTCGCGGTGGCTGCCGTCGTACCGCACCCAGATTCCACCGTCACAGCCAGTGAGATCCAGGAGCACGTGGCGCATCGGCTCGCGTCGTTCAAGGTGCCCGCGCAGGTGATCTTCCAGTCAGGGCCGTTGCCGCGCACTCCTACCGGGAAGATCCTCAAACGCGACCTGCGTACGACGATCCTGGAGAAGGCCGAGAATCATCAGGGCATCACGCGCCCGTAACCAACCGACACCGACGCGTGACTACCCAGCGGAGGGGCGGCCGGCGAATTTGCCGCGCGCATACCGCGTGATGAGCACCAGCATGACTAGACCGGCCGTTACAGCCATTGTCTCGGCGGCGTGCGCGGCGCCCGCGATGCCTGCCACCAGGCCGATCGCGCCCAGGACCGCGACAAAAGCGCCGAGCCAGTAGAACATCCGCTCGCCGAAGGCCCAGGCGAACGGGATGAAGTGCACACCAACGACGGTGGCGATTAAGGCCGGTCGCAGGTCACCGTGACCTGCTGCGGTCAGCGCACGCGACCCGAGGCCGATCAGGACGAGCTCACCGATGACGGTGGCGACGTACGTCGCCAGCGCCACAGTGCCGGGACGCTTCATCGGTCCCAGCGCGGTGGGCCACACGTAGTGCGCGGCCAGCGCCGCTAGCACTAGGGCGATCCCGGCGACCCAGGCGGCGATCGAGACGGTGCCTCCGAGTGCGGGGGAGTAGCTGCCGATGAACAGCAGTCCACCGGCTAGGCCGATCAGGCTGCCCCAGCGCCGAGGGTCGACGAGCAGTGGAGGCTCACCCACGGCCGGTCCGTAACGACGGGTGGTGGGCGGATTTGACGTCTGGTCAAACGCGTTACGTCGTGTCATACGCTAAAGCCTACCTCATTCGATATAGTTGACTATATCGAATTGTGGAGGTGACCGATGACAGCGTCCGATCAGGTCGGCCAGGGCGCGCGGCGGCCGTATCGTTCCACCGTCCGGCGGCACCGCGCGGAGGACACCCGGCGACGCATTACCGAGGCGGCGCTGAGCCTGTTCACGGAGTACGGATTCGCCGGCACCACGGTGGCTCGCATCGCCGAGCGGGCCGAGGTAGCGGCGCCGACGGTGTATGCGACCTTCGGGTCGAAGGGCGCGATCGTGCGCGCACTGCTCATGCAGATGGAGGTCGGCGCCGACAGCGCCGGCTGGGCGCAGCGCATCGCCGAGGAGACCGATCCGCGCCGCAAGCTTGCGGCGTTCGCGCAGTGGACCACGGCGCTGTTGTCCTCCAGTAAGTCGCTCATCCAGGCGACGAACGGCGCCGCCTCGGATCCCGGGATGTTCGAGTTACGCGACGAGGGCGACCGGCATCGGCGGGAGGGCCTGCGCGCGGTGATCGTCTCGCTAGCGGGGACTGAGGCATTGGCTGCCGGGCTCAGCGAAGAACGTGCACTCGACCGGGCGTGGATGCTGACCGGTGTCGAGCTCTATCTCGGCGCCACTGACGGCTGCGGCTGGACCAACCTGGCGTACCAAGAGTGGCTCGCTGAGCTGCTCCAGCAGCAATTGCTCGGCCACTGACGGCACCGACTGCCCGGATCGGACAGATGTCCGATCCGGGTAGTGTTCGGCCGACTTCTGGTGCAACGATCGGACATATGCGCCCGTACCGGGGCGGGAGTTCGTAACCTGGGTGGGAGTCCAGAGCCGTAGGAAGTCAGAGTGACGGTAGTCCGAGGTGGGCGCGGAAGGCGTTCTTCAGCCCGACGCCGTCGCGGCTGGGCATCGCCCGCGGCAGCTCGCCGGTGGCGATAAGGGCCTGGGCGAACACCGGACCGGACCGCGACGCGATCCGCTTGGCGAGGTCGTCGACACCGCTTTCGTCGGTGATGCGTATGGGCGCTGAAAAGCCGAAACCAGCGGCGATCTGCGCCAAGTTGGCACCTAGCGACGAATGGCTTTGCTGCATTCCTGTCTCGCCGTAGTGGCCGTTGTCCAGAACCAGGATGGTCAGGTTGACGGGACGCTGGACCGCGACCGTACCCAACGAGCCGATACCCATGAGCATCTCGCCATCGCCGGTGATGACGATGACCTGCTTGTCGGGCTGAGCGAGGGCGAGACCGAGGCCGGTAGGGACCGCGCCGCCCATCGCACCCCAGAGATAGAAGATGCCCGGCCGGTCCGGCGCGGCGGCGGAGACGTCGTAGCTGGGGGAACCGAGTCCGGTGATGACGAGAGCGTGGGGCGCCGCGGCGAGGACGGCCGCGACGAGGTGCCGGCGGTCCAGCCGTGCGGAAGTACCGCTCATTTGTCGTCCTCCGTCCAGACCTTGCGTCCGATGAGCCGTTGGCCGATCAGTACCGCGACGCGCTCACCGGCCAAGTACGCCGAGTCTGCAGCAGCGGAGACAGTATCGGCGACTTCGTCGGCGCGATCCACTCGCAGCACGGTGACACCCATGAGCTTCAGCGCGTCCTCGGTCGCCCGGCCCATCGGGCCCTGCCACGGGTTGAACTCCGCGTATTCGCCGCGCATGGTGACAAGGGTCAGGAATGGGAAGCGGCAAGCCTCAAGGAGCGAGAGCATGTTGATGCAGTTGCCGACGCCGCTGCTTTGCATGAGCAGGGCCGCGCGTTGCCCGCCAAGCCATGCTCCGGCGACGACGCCGATTCCCTCCTGCTCCGAGGTGAGGAGTATGTCGATGATCTCGGGGTCGGCGATGGCCGCTCGGATGGAGTGACTGTGACCGGCATCGGGCACGTAGGCAACTTGTTGTACTCCGCTGGCGCGCAACGCTTCCCAGATGTCGTGTTGCCAGGTGGGACTTTGGATCGTGGACACGTGACCTCATTCGATGTGATGAACGGTCTATCGATCATGCACTGAAGACGGCGACGGCCTCCTTGATGGTCCCGACGACGGCACCGATGCGGGTCCTCTGAGCCATCGCGGTCCACATGATCAGGACCGATCGAGCGGCGTTCCGGCGAAGTCGGGCGGGCGAGCGATCGACCGCGAACCGTGATGTCCGTCCGGGATCTAGCTCATTCTCAGGCACTGACTTCCTCCATCGTCCGGGGGTACGTCGGAGTAACGTAGAGGACCAGACGCAGGGTGATCGTGTGTGCCGTTTAGGGATTTGTGGTTAACCTCTGTGCGAGTGAGAGGACGGCCAGTTTCCTCTCCGATGGGTCATCTGGCAAGGTCATACGCGAGTCGCAGAATTGACCCGTTGATGCCTGTGCTGGAGGAGAGTGATCCGATGACCGAGATCGGCCATGTGAGCGCCGACGAGCTCGAAGCGCTCGCCGCGACGGTTCACGCATTCTGTCGAAAGTCGTTGCCGCGGCCGACCCTCGCGCGGCCGGCCACAATCCGGGCCGCCGCTGAGGCGCGCGAGGGCTGGCAGCGGCTCGCCGCAGAGCTCGGTCTTGGTTCTTTGCTTGTGCCCGAGGCGCTGGGCGGCGCGGGGGCATCGCTGGTCGAGGTCGGCCGGGTCGCGGAGGCGCTCGGCGCCGAGTTGGCCGCCGTCCCATTTCTGTCCTCCGCGGTCCTCGCTCCGGTACTGCTGTCAAACCTTGCCGGCGACGATCCGCAGTCACCTGCAGCGAGATACCTGTCTGGCCTCGCCAACGGTGTGCACGTCGCCGCGGTGGCGTGGGCGAGTGACGATCCGGGTACGGCGAGCGCCGAGCAGCTGGTCAACGACGCCGGCACCGCAACCGGCCATTTCAGCTATGTCATTGACGCCGACCTTGCCGACATCGTCCTGCTGGTCGGCGCCGGCGGTGATCAGGTTGCGATCGCCCGAGCGACCGATCTCGACATCACGCCACGGCAGTCCTTCGACCTCACTCGGGGGTTCGCGGACGTCCGTGCCGACACCGCGCCTGTGGAAGTCCTGGGTTTGGGCGCCGCGGCCCGGACGGCGTTTCAACGCATGCTGGCAGCCGGACGCCTCGTGGCCGCGGCAGAGAGCGCTGGCGGCGCGCAGGCGGCCCTCGACCAGGCTGTCGCGTACGCGAAGCAGCGGGTGCAGTTTGGCCGTGAGATCGGCAGTTTTCAGGCGATCAAGCACATCCTCGCCGACTGTTACGTCGACACGGAGTCGGCTCTATCTACGGTGCGCCTGGCCATCGATGCGTACGTCGCAGGCGCCCCCGAGGCAACCGAGTTGGTGAGCCTCGCGAGCTTCTACTGTGCCGATAAGTACGTCGACGTCGCTGCGGCCGGTATCCAGGTCCACGGCGGTATCGGCTTCACCGTCGAGTGCAGCGCCCACCTCTTCCGTCGTCGTGCCGAGTCCAACCGGCAGATCTTCGGCGACCCTGCGCGGCTGCGCGCGGACTACGTCAAACTGCTTGTCAACCAGGAGGTCTCCGCATGAGTGTCCGTACCGACGTCCGCGCGTGGCTGGTAGAGAACTGGCAGCCGGACGGTGACCTCCAACAGTTCCGTGCGGCAGCGCTTGACGCCGGGTGGCTGGTCCCGACGTGGAGCAGACAGTGGTTCGGGATGGACCTCTCCGCGGGAGATGCCGAGGCAGTCGGTGAGGAGTTCGAGCGAGTCGGCGCCCCGGGCAGGGCCGATCGTAATGACCTGCATGCGCGCGTGATCTACGAGCTTGGATCCGACGAGCTGCGTTCGACGTACCTGCGTGATCTACTGGCCAAAAACGTGGCGGGATGCCTGCTCTACAGCGAACCCGGTGCCGGATCGGACCTGGCGAGTGTGCGCACGAGTGCCGTCCGCGAAGGCGACCGGTGGCGCGTCAACGGGCAGAAGGTATGGACATCAGGCGCGAGAAACGCGAGCTATGGACTTCTGGTCGCCCGCACCGACTCGAGTGTGCCGAAACACAACGGCATCACCTTCTTCGTGATCCCCATGAAACAGCCGGGCATCGAGGTGCGTCCGATCACCCAGATCACCGGAGACGCGCACTTCAACGAGGTCTTCTTCACCGACGCGTGGGTCGATGATGCCCATCGGCTGGGCGAGGTCAATGCCGGTTGGCGCATCCTGATGAGCGCGCTCGGCTACGAACGTTCCGTGATGGGGGTGCGAGGCGTCGGTTCGCGTGCCTCGAATCCGAAGTATGGCCGGTCGGATAACCAGTACGTGGGCACCGCCGACGACCTGATCGGACTCGCGCGCCGTCATAACAAGCTGGACAATGCTGCCACCATCGCAGCTCTCGCAGACATCTACGCCGCGCGTACGGCGATCCGCCTCAACACCGCACGCTACGCCGAAGAAGGGCGGGCAGCGGACCCGGCCGCACTGTCGATGGGGAAGCTCGCCATGTCGCAGATACTGCATTCCACCAGTCGGGTACGACGCGATATCGTCGGTGCGGCGGGCCTTCTGAACGAGCACGCGGAGCCTCCAAGCGACGCAGAGTTGGCGAACTTCTTCACTCTCGATGCCTACTTCACGTCGATCGGTGGCGGTACCGATCAAATCCAGCGCAACATCATCAGCGAACGGATCCTTGGCCTGCCCAAGGAAGAGGACCGGTCGAAAAACATTCCCTTCAGTGAGGTACGAAAATGACTGCCACGTCCATTGACAACACTTCACCGCTCGTAGGACTGCGGCTGGTCAGCATCGCTGACGAGTTGCTTCCTTCGCTCAGCAAGTCATTCGCCGACCTCGGGGCCGACGTGGAGGTGTTGCGGCAGGACGGGGATGATCCGTCGAACGGTCCTATCCGCGACCTGCTGGAATCGCGTGGCAAACGCTTTACGACACTCACCAGCACTCAGGTGGCATCCAGCGAGCTCTCGAGCCGCCTTGATAATGGCGACGTACTGATCGTGACATTGCGCGCGGTCCGTGCCTACGGGTACGCCGATGTCGCGGCGATCGCATCGGCGTACCCGCACCTGGTGATCGCGGTGTTAAGCGACTTCGGCAGCACCGGCGAACGCGCGGACTGGGTCGGCTCCGAAGCGGTCTACAAAGCACTGAGCGGCACGTTGTCGCGCTCCGGGCAACCTGAGCATCGGCCGTTGTTGCAGCCTGGCGAGATTTTTATCCGGTGCGCGGCGCAACAGATCTTCTGGTCGCTGTTGGCAGCGGTCTATCGGTCGTTCAACGATCCGCAGCGGCCCGGCGCGGTGCTGGAGTGCTCGATCTTCGAGGCCGGCGCCGTGTGTCTGGACCCCGGCTACGGCATGGTCGGCTCCGGCACCCCGGACATACTCAACTCCTACGACCGGCCGGATGCCGCGCACTTGTACCCGACGTACCGGGTGCGCGACGGCTACGTCCGTGTCTGTCACCTGACCAAGTCGCAGTGGCAGGCTCAGCTGGACTGGATGGGCAATCCGCCCGAGCTCGCGGGCGATGAGTTGTTGAGTGTTCCCGATCGGCAGGCGCGGTGGGACTTCGTGGCACCGTTCATCGACAAGTTCTATGCGTCCCTGAGCAGTGACGAATTGGTGCGTGAGTGCCGAGAGCGCCGCATCCCAGCATCACGGGTGCTTTCGGTGAGCGATGTCCTGACTGAGGAGCACTACCTTGAGCGAGGGTTGCTGACCGAGCTCGGAAAGATCGATGGCCGGCCGGTGATCTCTGCCGAAGGTATGGCGATCATCAACGGTCGGCGGACCACACCGCCCATCGACGCTTCGCAGACCCCCGGCTGGCCGCGCGCGCAGCGTGACAGTGGCGCTGGACCGTATCCGCTCAGTGGCATCACCGTGCTTGACCTCGGCGCGATCGTTGCCGGCCCCGTCGCTGGTGCGACCTTCGCCGAGCAGGGGGCGCGGGTAATCCGGGTCGAGAGCATGCAGTTCCCGGATGCGATGCGCCGTGGGGATCTCGGCACGATCAGGCCAGCCATGGCTCGCGGGCACCGCGGCAAGGAGTCGATCGGGCTCGACTTACGAACCGACCGGGGACGTGAGCTCTTCCAAGAGCTGGTACGCCGCGCCGACGTGGTCATCTCCAACTTCAAACCGGGCACGGTCGGCCGACTCGGCATCGGCTACGACACCCTGAAGGAGATCAACCCGCGGATCGTGTGCGTCGAGAGCTGCGCGTTCGGCGAGACCGGGCCGTGGCGTACGGCGATGGGATACGGGCCTCTGGTGCGGGCTGGCGCGGGGCAGTCGTGGCTCTGGCGCGAAGATGCCGATTCGAGCTACTTCGCCGATGGCATAACGATTTTCCCTGATCACATTGCCGGGCGCGTGTGCGCGTCCATGGTGCTGGCTTGTTTGATTGACCGGCTACGCACCGAGCGGGGCTCGCATGCCACCGTCGCGCAGAGTGAAGTAGCGCTGGTGACGATGAACGAATTGCTTGCGGCCGAATCCATCATGCCCGGCTCCGTGCAGCCACCCGGAGACACCTCAAACCGGCTGCTGGCCGAGGTCGTGCTGCCCGCGGCCGGCGAGGATCAGTGGTGCGTGGTGGACCCGCAGACACCCGAACAACTTGCTGCACTGCGGGACGTTATCGGAGCGATCGACGGTGACGATCTCGACAATCAGGTGGCGGCGTACGTGCGAGAACGCTCGCCCGACGTGACCGCACGTGAGCTCCAGAAGGCCGGTGTGCCGGCGGGGCGGATGCTGCGGGTCAGCGAGCTACCCGACGACCCGGCGCTGCGCGCCAGACACCTTTACCAGACTACCCAGATCACCGGGACAGACGAGGAAGTCCTGGTCGAGCGGTGCCCGGTCCTATCGGACGACCTGGAGCTGCCGGAACTGTTTCCGATGCCGATGTTCGGTGCGCATACCCGCGCCGTACTGGCCGAGCTCGGGCACAGCCCGGACGAGATCGCGCGGCTGTTCGCCGACGGCACTGCTCAGGAGTTCGACGGGGCGTCGTTATCTTCCTGAGGTGCGTCAACGCCACGTGGCTGGCATCGTCGATATAGGCCGAATCGGTGGCCGTGTAACCTCGCGCCGCGCGTAAGTCAAACCCTGCTGCTCGACGTACCCTAGGCCCCAGATGACGGCTCAGACCGACGCGGATCAGCGGGCGGCAGGCGTGACTGTCCCGACGCGTAGGAACGCGCGGCGACTGGTTGTCATCGGCATCGCCGGGGTCGTCCTGGGTGTACTGACGGCATATGCGCAGGGCGGGCTGCCTAGTAAGATCGGTTAGCGGCCGTGGTCGCCGGACCGGTTCTTGGTCTTGCGGCCAACTGGGTACGCCGGGGAAGCTCGTCACTTGCTGCCCTCGGCGTCGGTGTCATGAGCGGCGCCTTCATCGGTGAGGGAATCTACGGATTGACCTACATCGCCGACTCGACCTCTCCGGCGTACTGGTGGGCGCAGATCACTGTAGGAGCTCTTATCTGGGTCGTTATCGCCGCACTTCGCCCGCGCCGACTGGGAACGATCGTCCTCGGATTCGTCGTCACTGCGGCGATAGCGGGCTCGTTTGTTGTTGTCTACAGCCTGAATAGCACTCTGAATAGTCACGGGTGCAGGCGCGCAGTTGGCGATAGTGTTCCGCGAGGGAGATGAGACTCATGGAGACAGGGACGTTGGGTGCGGCACTAGAGCGCGAGCATCGGGAGATCGACGGCGGAATCGAGGCGTTCACGAAGTCAAGCGGTGACGGCATCGCCGATCCGGAGCCGTTGCTTCGCGCGATGGCCGGCCTGCGCCGGCACATCTACCTCGAGGAACAGTTCCTCTTTCCGCCACTGCGCGACGCCGGAATGGTGCCGCCGGTCATGGTGATGTTGCGGGAGCACGGAGCGCTCTGGGAGACGATGGACGTGCTCGAATCCGCGCTCCGCGGAGGCCCGGACGCCGACGGCGTGTTGGATACGTGCGCTGAACTTCTGGCGCAACTTGCCAGTCATAACTCCAAAGAAGAGCCGATCATCTATCCGCAGGCCGACGGGATACTGACTGCGGGGGCCAGCGCCGAGCTTCGTGCCTTCCTTGACTCCGGGCAGATGCCCGAGGGTTGGGTATGCGAACGGGCGCCCTCCTAAAGCTCGGTAAGCCGGGCCGATCCCCGACTTGAGCGCGCGCCGGGATTTTGTTTGACAAACTAACGGTTCATCGCCAAACTCCGAAAAGGACGCCTGCCGTCCAACAATGGGAATCGTGCGATGAAGGGTGTTCACATGGGCGTGTTGGATGGGAAGGTCGCGGTCGTCACCGGCGGCGCAAACGGGATTGGTGCATCGATCTGCAAACTGTTTGCGGCCGAGGGCGCGAAGCTCGTCATCAACGATCTAGGCGGCAACCCCGATGGCACCGGCAGCGACGACTCTGCTGCGGAGATCGCGGCCAAGGAGGCGCAGGCCGCCGGCGGTGAAGCGATCTGGGACGCCGGAGATATCGCAGACACCGACACCGGCGAACGCCTTGTCGAGACGGCGGTCAAGGAGTTCGGGCGGCTGGACATCGTCGTCAACGCCGCCGGCATCCTGCGAGACCGGATGATCTTCAACCTCGAGCCGGACGACTGGGATGCCGTCATCAGGGTGCACCTGCGTGGCCACTACAGCACGGCTCGCCCGGCGGCGGCGTACTGGCGCCAGCAACGCAACCCTGACGGACACTTCCGCATCATCAACTTCACCTCGGTGTCCGGGCTGCAGGGTTCGCCCGGTCAGCCCAACTATGCCGCGGCCAAGATGGGTATCGTCGGACTGACCTACTCGCTGGCGCAGGGCCTGGCGAAATACGGTGTGACGGCCAATGCGATCTCGCCGGGCGCGTCGACACGGCTTACCGATACCGTGCCTGATGACAAGCGGGCCAAGGGTCCGGACCAGAAGGAAGACCCGAGCCGCTCCCCGGACAACATCGCACCGGTTGCCTTGTATATCGCGAGTGAGCGCTCCGACTGGCTTACCGGCCGCACGATCCATGCCGCCGGGTACGAGGTGAGTCTGTACAGCAACCCGGAGCCGATCCGTCAGCTATACGGCACGGAGCGCTGGAAGTACGACGCGCTCGCCGCGGCTATGGAAAGCGGCATTAAGCCTGCCGCGGATGGCCTGCCGCCAAGCCTGTTCTCCGGCCAGCTCACCAAGAACTAGCGGGTACGCTCACATCACTTCATCCACGCGAGAGAGTTCCGAGGCCGAAATGGTAGATGTAACACTTAACGCCGGCTCAATTCCGGCGCCCCCCAAGGCCGGTGTCTATGACTGGCCGGATATCACTGACCGACTCCTGCGGCTGCTGAAGATCCGTGCGACGGTCATCGGGATGAAGATGTTCGAGACGGTCGAGGAAATGGAGTCGATACCGCGGATCCGTCGACCCAAGGCAATCCACACCACCGACCAAGTCGTCGCACAGGCTGCGCGCCTCGGCTGGACCGTGGGGATCACCAACGACGATCTTGTCGGGCCGCAGTGCGGGGCCGTGCTCGGCCTTTCCCCCCGGGACGAGGAGTGGCTGTCCGGGGACCGGATGGCCGGCGTGTGGTTCGAGACAATAGAAGACTCCGCCGACCACCAGGCGGCCATGGATACGGTGCCATACGGGAAGTACGCCGCGATGGCGGTGTCCCCGCTGGCGTCCGGACGTCTCGATCCGCCCGATATCGCGCTGATCTACGCCACCCCCGCGCAGACGATCCTCATGGTCAACGGCCTGCAGTGGTCCGGCTACCGGAAGTTTGAGTGGGGCTGCGTCGGGGAGTCCTCCTGCGCGGACTCGTGGGGTAGGGCGCTGCGGACGGGCGAGCCCTCGCTGTCCATCCCGTGCTTCGCCGAACGCCGGTACGGCGGCGTGATGGAGGACGAGTTGCTCCTCGCGATCCCGCCGAAGTTCCTGCCGGGCATGCTTGACGGATGCGAATCACTCGCCCGCAATGGATTGCGCTACCCGATTCCTCAGTACGGCATCCAGCAGGATGTGCGCGCGGGAATGTCGGCGAGCTACTAGATCGTCGACATCAAGGCAGTGGCAGGCCCTCGGCCGGAGCAAGTTTCGCGGCCAGGGTGCGCAACGTCTTTTTGTCGATCTTGTCCAGAAGCCCGGTCGGCATCTCGTCGATGAAGTAGACGGCGCGGGGACGTTTGAAGTCGGCGAGGTCCTTGGCGCAGATAGCGTGGATCTGTTTCTCGATCTCGTCGCGCCGAGCGTCGGCCTCGTCGTTGAGCTTGACGAATACGACGGGTACCTCGGTGAGCATGTCGTGCGGTGAGGCGATCACGGCTGTGCTGTGCAGGTCGACCGATCCGAGTTGGGCGATTAGTAAGGCCTCAATCTGTCGGGCCGAGACGTTCTCGCCACCGACTCGCAGAACGTCCTTGTCGCGGTCGGCGAAGTAGTAGAAGCCCTCCTCGTCAATCCATACCTGATCGCCGGTCTGGAACCAGCCGTCCTCGGTGAAGGCCTTGTCGTTTGCCTCGTCGTTATTGAAGTATCCGGCAGTAAGCTGTACGCCGCGGGTGCCGCGAATATACAGATCGCCGATCTCACGGGCCTTTACGTGTTTGCCGGTCACCGTGTCGACGACCGCGATCTGGTAGCCGGGCGCCGGCGTACCGATTGCGCCGTCCGGGATCTCAATAGCCATCTCCCGCCGCAGGCCGCCGGTGATCGTCTCGGTCATTCCCCACGCGGAATACGTTTGCGCGCCGAACAGCTTCTCGATGTCTCGGGACCGCGCGCCGAAGAAGAGCGTGCGGTAATGATGCTTCGGCATTTCGTACTTCGCGATCGCCTTGAGCCCGAACGGCTGCAGGCTCGTCAGCGTGCAACCATGCCTCATAGAAACGTCCCAGAACGTGCTCGCGGAGAACTTGGGCTGAAGTACGACGCGGCCGCCGGCCCAGATCATCGGCCAGACGTTCCACCCCTGCGCATGAGTGTGGAACAGCGGCATATTCACCAAGTAGCTGTCTGACGGCCTGATGCTCATGTTCTCGGCGGCGGACCGCGCGCCCCACAACACGTTGGCATGCGTGTGAATGACAGCCTTCGGGCGGGCCGTCGTACCCGACGTGTACTGGATCCCCGCTGGCAGCAGCGGTTCGGCGGGCCGGCGCTGCGCTACTTTGTCGTGCTGAAGTAGTTCCTCCCAATCCTCGCCGACGACGGCGTACCAAGACAGCCCCGGCGTGTTGGTCTTGAGCTCGCCGAGCAGGTGCGGCATTGTCACCGCCGCGATAGCACCGGAATGTTCGGCAAAGTAGCTGAGTTCTTCGCCGACGCAACGGGTATTGGTGGTTACCGCGATTGCGCCGAGCACGGCACACGCATACCACGTGATCAGCATTTCCGGGCAGTTCTCGCAGTGCACAAGCAGCCGATCGCCCTTCGCGATCCCGCTATTAGACAGGCCGGCCGCGACCTTGCGGACGTCGTTCCAGAACTGCGCATAGGTCCAGGTCCGCTCGGCATCATCGCGTGGCACCCAGACGAGGAACTCCTGGTCGCCGGAAACCTCGGCGCGGTAGGCGAGCAGCCACGCTACATCCTTGCCGTTGAACGTGTAGTCGAGCTCTTCCAGATCTAGGGCAGGCAGCATGCCAGTCATCTCTCATTTTCGACCGCGATATTGACTACCGGTTTGTATCACAGCCCGCCGGGTCGCCGGTCTGGAGAGGCATCAGCAGCGTCGGGTGAAACGTGGGGCGGATCG
>CAJDTT010000064.1_pt1 | contig 16455 bp, 15 predicted proteins | sample 7389841 | NCBI WGS metagenome assembly CAJDTT01 (sample SAMEA7055655, study PRJEB34461) | soil metagenome | biome: terrestrial ecosystem; feature: Peninsula; material: soil | place: Antarctica | collected 2016
CCCGCGGCCAGCAGCGTGCCGAACGAGTCGCGAACGAGCAGCGACGTACGGAATCCGCGCTCGACGATGACCGCGAACAACACCAGGATGCCCACGAGACCGACCAGACCGAGCTCTTCGCCGAGCGCGGCGGAAATGAAGTCCGACTTGGGCAGCGGGACCTTGTCGGGATGGCCCAGACCCCAGCCGGTGCCGAAGATGCCGCCGGTGCCGAAGCTGAACAGCGCCTGACGCAGCTGGTAGCCGATGTCGCCCGAGCCGAACGGGTCGAGCCACGCGGTGACCCGGTTCTGCACATAGCCAAACAGGAAGTAAGCAAGCGTCGCACCGCCGAGGAACAGCAGCATACCGATGACGACCCACGAGATGCGTTCGGTGGCGATGTACAGCAAGGCGACGAAGATTCCGAGGAACAGCAGCGAGGCTCCGAGGTCGTGCTCGAAAACTAGCACCAGCACGCTGACTATCCACATGATGAGGATCGGACCGAGGTCGCGGGCGCGCGGGAACTCGATGCCGGCGATTTTGCGGTTGGCGAGGCTGAGCACGTCGCGTTTGGCCACGAGGTAGCCGGCGAAGCTGATCAATAACGCGACTTTTGCGAACTCGCCGGGCTGGATGGAGAAGCCGGCCATCCGGATCCAGATCTTCGCGCCGTTGATGACCGGGCTCAGTGCCGACGGCAGAATAGCGGGGAGCGCCAGCAGGACAATACCGACCAGGCCAAGGGTGAAGCTGAACTTGCCGAGCGCGCGGTGGTCGCGGATGAAGAATAGGAGACCCACGAACAGCACCAGCCCGACAATCATCCAGGCGATCTGCGACGTACCGTCGGCCTTGGGCATGGCAAGGCCCTCGCTGCGCGCGTACTCCTGATCGGCGAAGTCCAGCCGCCGGATCATGACCAGTCCGATGCCGTTGAGCAGTGCGACGCACGGCAGCAGTATCGGGTCGGCGTACGGCGCCGTGATCCGGATCGCGATATGCGCGACGCCCCAGACGCCAATGAAGCCGAGGGCGTACCACGCGAGCTGGTCGTCGAGTTTGCCGGTGAGCGCGAGGTCGGTCGCGACCTGGGCCGCGATGACGATGACGGTCGCGAACACGAGCATCGCCAGTTCGGCGTTCCGGCGTTTGGGGTACGCCGCGGTGTTAGCGCGTGGCGCGGAGGAGACGGCAACCATCGGTCACTTCGCCTTCCGACAGGTGACCCCGGGTATCGGCGCTGCCGAGGAGCCGCTTGCGCTGGAGTCAACGGGCGCCGACGGATCCGCAGGCGCTGCCGAGGAGCCGCTTGCGCTGGAGTCAACGGGCGCCGACGGATCCGCAGGCGCCGCTGAGGGATCGGCCGGTCGCGTAGCAGTGTCCGAGCCCGGTGCGGGACTGGTCGGGCTGGGCGTCGCTGGACATAACGGCAGGAGTTGTTTGGCCAGACGGCCGACGATCTCGCGCGCATCTTTCAGCGAGGTGGCATCCACGCCGGTCGTCAGGTCGTTGCGGGTGACCTCGTTGAGATCACCAACCTGGTACTTGGTGTCTTCGTGCAGCGAGTAGAGCTGCAGCGGCCCGACCGTGGTGTTGACGCCGTTGTAAATGACGACGGTGTTGCCTTTGACGCCGACGAAATACTGCGAGTTGATATAGGCGCGACCAGCGAAGAACAACCCGATCACGGCCAGGATGACGACGAGCACCGTGATCAGCAGCCGCTTGCCTTTCTTCTTCGGCGGCTCCGCGTCCGATTCGTTGTGCTGTTCGTCTTCTTCACGCGGTGCGGCCCGATCGTTCTTTGTCGCGATTGCGGCGCGGGCCGCCGGCGTCGTACCGGTGACCTCGCGCTGACCTTGGTTGTCGCCGGCCGCGCCGTCGACGACGGGAGAGTCGGACACGCTCGCGGACTCGTCATCGTCAAGTACGTCGGCGACAATAACCGTCACGTTGTCCGGCCCGCCGGCGCGCAGTGCCAGGTCGATCAGCCGTTCGGCGGCCTCTTCCGGGTCGGCGATCGCGAGGCCGTCGTGGATGGTCTCGAACGACACGAAGCTCGACAGTCCGTCGCTGCACAGCACGTAACGATCGCCGGGACGCGCCTCGCGCATCGAGAGGTCCGGCTCGATGTCGGCGCCGTTGAGCGCACGGAGAATGACTGACCGCTGCGGATGGACGCTGGCCTCCTCCTCGGTGATGCGGCCCTCGTCGATCAGCGCCTGCACGAACGTGTCGTCGTGGGTGATCTGGGTCAGCGTGCCGTCCCGCAACAGGTAGGCGCGGCTGTCGCCGACGTGACACAACGCGATCCGCTGCCCGTTGAAGAGCATTGCGGTGAGCGTCGTACCCATGCCGTCGAGCTCGGGACGTTCCTCGACGACCTCACGCAGATGCTCGGTGCTGGCGTAGGTGGCCTCGCGCAATGCCTCAAGCATGTCCGCGCCCGGCACATCTTCGTCCAGGTATTCGATCGCGGCGATGACAATCTTGCTCGCGACTTCGCCCCCGACGTGACCGCCCATCCCGTCGGCCACGGCGAGCAAGCGCGAGCCGGCGTACACCGAGTCCTGGTTGTTCTGCCGGACGAGGCCGCGGTCGGAACGTGCCGCGTAACGGAGGTAGAGCGTCATGAGGAACCCCCGTGACTTCTCCCGCTGGTTGAGCGAGCTTGCTCCCGCGTCGCTCGACGAACGAGGTTTGGAGGCCTCATGCGCGCAGCTCGAGGACCGTCTTGCCGATGCGAATCGGTACGCCGACGGGCACATGGATAGGAGCCGAGACCCGTTGGCGGTCGAGATAGGTCCCATTGGTGGAGCCGAGGTCCTCGACGAGCCATTCGCCGTCGCTGCGCCGGGTCAGCCGGGCGTGTCGTGAGCTGGCGAAGTCGTCGGTGAGTACGACGGTCGAGTCGTCCGCGCGACCGACGAGGATCGGCGCGGTGCCGAGGTTGATGCGGGTGCCGACGAGCGCGCCGGCGGTGACGATCAGCTGGCGGGGTGAACCGCGTGGTGCGACCGGTCGCTGCACCTGCGCCGGCTGCTGCCGGGCCGCGGCGCGCGGTGGGGCGGTCGCGACGCTGCGCGGTTTGGAACCGCTGAGGTCGGCCTTGACGAGCCGAAAGATGAAGTAGAGGAATAGCCACAGGAGCGCGAGAAATCCAAACCGGATGGCTTGGATGACGATCGCTGCGGTCATCGGCCATCACCGGGCTCGTAGCGGTACACCAGCACGCTGTGTCCGAGCCGGATGACGTCGCCGTGGGTGAGTCGCTGGCTGCTGACCTTGCGACCGTTGACGTGCGTGCCGTTGGTCGACTGCAGGTCCTGCACGAGAGCGCCTTGCTGGTCGACAACGATCTGCGCGTGCAGTCGTGAGATGCCGGTGTCGGTGACCTGGATGTCGGCGGTCGAACCGCGGCCGATGACGTTTTTACCGTCGTTGAGCACGTGTGTCGTGTTGGGGCCGTCGATCACGATCAGGTGCCGATACGCCGGTGGAGCCGGAGCCTGCGGGGCTGGTGCCGGCGGCTGTCGGCCGATGAGCTGGGTGGCCGGTTCGTCGTCGCCGCTTGGGCGCGAGACCGGGGGCGGACCCGGGCTCGGTGGCACGGCTAGCTGCGGGGCTGGTGTCGGCCTGGAGACCAGTGGTGGCGGTGGCGGCATCGAGTCCTTGTTGCCGCTCACGGACGACTGGACGTGGAATACGCCGGTGCTCAGCGAGTCTTGGCGCGCGAACTGGATCTTGATCTGGCCGTACGTCGACCAGCCTTCGCTCGCGGCGTGCTCGCGGACCATGTCCGAGAGGCTGCGGGCGAGCTGGGTTTCCCACTCATGGAGATGGTCGTAGTCGGTTGCGCCAAGTTGTACGACGTACCGGTTGGGCACCATCACTCGGTCATACCCGACAATTACCTTGTTTTCGTCGGCGTCGATCTTGAGGGCGCGGGCGATCTCGGAGGGATGGACCTTGCCTTTGAATACGCGAGCGAAGGCATTGCCCACGGTGTTTTCGAGTTTGCGCTCGAACCGTGAAAAAACGCCCATCGTGCCTCCTCTCGCTGCCGTGTGCGGGCACCCAAAAAATGTGCGCCCGAAAGGCGCGCGTCCAATGGTATCGGTCCCGTTGTGAGCGGTGCAGTTGATCGCTCTGCAAGTCGCGATATCTCACGTTCATGACGCACTGGTCGGCGAGAAGGTCCGCTCACCGGCGAGTTCATGCCGTTCGCAAGTGAGAACGCCCGCCGCGTTCGGCGAGTTCCTACCCGCGATTGCGCGGGGAGCGTCGGCTCAGATAAGTGATGTTTCGTCCGCCTTGTCGTACGGCCGGATCTCGGCCGCCCGGCCCTCGCGTATCTTCGTGGCCCACCGAGGCTCGGAGAGTACGGCGCGACCAAGGGCGACCAAGTCGAACTCGCCCGCCTCGAACAACTCGACCAACCGGGCCAGACTCAGCGACGCGGTCTGCTCGTCGTCCGTGGCGCGGTAGGCCTTGGCGACGCCGACCGAACCAACCGCGATCGTCGGCAGCCCGGTGAGCTTCTTCGTCCAGCCGGACAGTGTGCGCGCCGAGTCGTCGTACGCCGGCACCCAGTAACGCCGGGTCGAGACGTGCATCGCGCTCACGCCCGCGTCGACTAGCGGTGTCAGGATGTGCTCCAGCTCGGCCGGGTTCTGTGCGATCTGCGCGTCGTAGTGCCCGCCCTTCCACTGCGAATAGCGGAACGCTACGAGGAAGTCGGGGCCCACCGCCTCGCGCACGGCCGCCACGAGCTCGGCGGCAAAGCGCACCCGCCCGGCGAGCGTGCCGCCGTACTCGTCGTCGCGGGTGTTTGTCTGCGACCAAAAGAACTGGTCGAGCAGGTACCCGTGTGCGCCGTGGATCTCGATGCCGTCAAACCCAATCCGCTGCGCGTCGACGGCGCCCTGCACGAACGCGGCGATGATGTCGTCGACGTCGCGGGCGGTCGCGGCGACGCCCTTCGCCGTACCGTCCAGGTGGATGCCCGACGGGTTGATGACCGGTGCACCCTCGTTGAACGGCGTACCTTCCTGGCGCTGGGTCCCTAGGTGCCACAGCTGCGGAATGATCAGCCCGCCTTCGGCGTGTACCGCCTCGACCACGCGCGCCCAGCCGGCGAGGGCGTCCTCGCCGTAAAAACGCGGCACCCGCCGGCTTGTCCCGGACGAGGGGTGATCGACGTACGTCGCTTCGGTGATCAGCAGTCCGAGATCGGCCGCGCGCCGCGCGTAGTAGGCGGCCACGTCCGCACCGGGTACGCCGCCCGGCGACTGCTGGCGGGTCATTGGCGCCATCACGAACCGGTTGGCGAGTGTCCGCCCGCCGAGGGAGTACGGCGTGAACAGCGGCGCAGCGTCGACGCCTTCGAGAAGTTGCGACTCGGAGGAGGTAGTGGAAGTCATGTAGCCACCCAATCATGAGCGGCGCTTGAAGTTTCAATTGGGCCACGCGGCGGTGAATTTCCGACAACAAACGCCTACCTGCGCGGCTCGCAGAACTGGACAACTCGGGTGGGCATGTTAAATATGTGTCCAACCGTCGTACCTTGCGGCGATCTCGACTGGAGGCATCAATGGATATCCGCAAACTGGTAGCCGAGGCGCTCGGCACGGCGTTGCTCGTGTTCTTCTGTGTCGGCACGGCCACGTTGAGCTTCGGGTTCGCCCTGACCGGCAAGAGCGTCTCGGCAGGCGTAGTCGCGACCGCGTTGTCGTTCGGCTTGGTGATGCTCGTCTTGGCTTACGCGATCGGACCGATCTCCGGAGCGCACATCAACCCGGCGGTCACGATCGGTTTCCTTGTCGCACGGCGCATCTCGATCACCGAGGCGGTCGGGTACTGGGTCGCACAGATCATCGGTGGCATCGCCGGCGCGGGCCTTTTGCGCGCCATGTTCGCCGGCGCGGCGGACTACTCGGTCAAAAAGGTCGGTCTCGGTACCGACGGGTACGGCGACGCTTCGATGATCGGGCTCAACGCCGGCGGCGCATTCCTCGCCGAGGTCGTGCTGACGTTCCTGTTCGTGGCCGTCGTACTGAGCGTCACCAGCAAGGCGGCGTGGCCGCAGCTCGGCGGCGTGGCGATCGGTCTCGCGTTGACGACCGTGCACCTTATCGGTATCCCGCTGACCGGTACGTCGGTCAACCCCGCGCGGAGCCTCGGTCCGGCCTTGTTTGTGGGCGGTGAGTCGCTGAGCCAGCTGTGGCTGTTCATTGTCGCGCCGCTCGTCGGCGGGGCTTTGGCGGCGTTCGTCACGATGTACTTCTACCCGGGCGAGCACAAGGCGCCGGAGGATACCGCCGTCGAGACCCCCTAGTCAGCAACGACTCTGCGGGACGTCGTACGTTCTGGCTGTGACCACAGCCGGGACGTACGGCGTCCCGTCGCCTATCTGAGGAGTAAAGCAGTGGATTTCGAGCTTGCGGAACAAGTCGTACTGATTACCGGTGGTTCCGATGGCCTCGGGCGTGCCCTCGCGGACCTGCTGACGGCCGAAGGCGCGAGCGTCGCGATCTGTGGACGCAGCCAGGAACGTCTCGACGAGACCGCGAACAGCCTCAGCGCCAACCCGGGCGAGATTCTCCCGATGCGCGCCGACGTCACCAAGCCCGAAGATATGCAGGCCCTGTACGACGCAGTCGAGAAGCGATGGGGTCGACTGAGCGGTCTGGTCAACAACGCCGGAATACATACCGGGAAGTCGTTCAAGGACGCCGAGGATGACTACTGGCAGGCGGACTTCGAGCTGAAGCTGCTCGCCGCAATCCGCGGCAGCCGGATGGCCCTGCCGCTATTCGCTCGCAACGGTGGTGGGTCGATCGTCAATGCGCTGAGCATCTACGCGAAGTTCCAGCCGGCGCGCTCGATGCCGAGCTCGGTCTACCGCTCCGCCGGGCTGGCAATGACCAATGGCATGTCCAAGGAGGTCGCCGCGGACGGCGTACGCGTCAACGCGATCCTCACCGGCTTTATTGAGAGCGGTCAGTGGGTGCGCGGCGCGGCCGAGGCCGGGCTGACTGTCGAGGAGTTCATCGAGAAGCGAGTCAAGGCGCTCGGGATACCGATGAACCGCGCGGGCCGGGCTCAGGAGTTCGCGGATGTGGCGGCGTTCTTGCTTTCGCCGCGTTCCAGTTACGTCACCGGCACGGCGATAAACGTCGACGGCGGCCTGTCGCCAGTAATTTAGCCGTGGCTGAAGGGCTGATGCGCTCAGCGCACCAAACCTTCCACCTAGTCACGGTCGACTACCGGAAAGAAGTTCTCAGAAACCGTGTCACAGTCGCTCGGCTTGAACGTCTCAGTAGGTGCAGGGACCGGACAGACTGCTCGAGACGCCGCGCAATCGGCGTGTCGCGCGATGGCAATGGCGATGGTGATGGATCGGGGGGTCCGCAAGTCGTCGTCGTTGCGCCCGATGGGACGGAACGGTCCCTGCGTCAGGGGAGTCGTCGGCGTCGCCCGCTATGGCGGGCGGCACCGACGGTATCAATGAAGCTCTGCGGCCCATGAACGCGCGCTCGTGCGGAGGCGCCTTACGAGGCGTCCGCTAACGTGAGTCAAATGACTTAACAGCATGCGATCCGGAGTGACGCATGCACCGAGGGAGCGTCGCATGACAGTCAGCGGATCCGGGTTCGAACAAATTCTTGTCGAGCAGCATGATGCAGTTTTGCAGCTCACGCTCAACCGCCCCGAGCGGATGAACGCGTGGACACGGCAGATGAGTGCCGAGCTTACGAAAGCGATAGAAGCCGCGAACGACGACGACAGTGTGGGCGCCATCGTGGTGACCGGCGCCGGGCGAGGTTTCTGTGCCGGCGCGGACATCGGCGCGGTGTTCGCGGACAAGAGCCCCGACCCGTCCGATGCGGGAACGAAGGGCCAGGTGAGCGATTGGGTTGCGCTGTGCCGTAGGTCCAAGCCGCTGATCGCCGCGGTCAATGGCGCCTCGGTCGGTGTAGGGCTGACCATGATCTTGCCGTTCGACCAGATAGTCGCCTCCGAGGACGCGAAGCTGTCCGCCAGATTCGTCAAGATGGGTCTCGTGCCGGAGCTGGCGTCCTCGCACTTCCTCATCTCGAGGTGTGGCTACGGCGCTGGATCCTGGCTAGCGCTGAGCGGTACGACGATCCTCGGGACGGAAGCCGGACGCATCGGACTGGTCGATCGGGTCGTGCCAGCGGACAAGGTGCTCGAGTGCGCGATGTCCATGGCGTCGGAGGTGGCCGCCAATCCGCCCACCCAGCTGCGGTTCATCAAGGAGCTGCTTACCGTAAACGCCGTGGAGTCCGATCTCTCGCTCGTTCAGCAGCGCGAGATGGAGCGGCTCAACGAGGCCTATGAAACGGCTGAGCACGCCGAGGCAATTAGTGCATTCCAGGAAAAACGCCCGCCGGTATTTCGTCACTAGGACAAGCCAAAGGGGGCGGTCCCCCGATCCGCCCCCTCATTGGCTTGCAGCCGCCGAACTCATTTCTTCATTTCTGAAGTGTCTGCAGCGTCTGCAGGCGGGGAGTGAGTGGCTGGTCCCCCGATCCTCCACTCGATAGCTCAACTTTCTCACCGCTTGGAACGACGCCTTCAATATTGCCCACTCGCCCCGCGACGTGCATCTGTCCAAGGGGCGGTATTCGGGGTATATCTCTAGGCATACATCGGCTGGCATACAGCGTGAATATCCATAGATGCAGATGCGCCACCGAGATTGCCACCGCAAGATTGACGACACGACCGTCCGAGCGGACACACGTGAGTTAGGAACGAGAAAATCGTGACAACGCCAAAAGAACCCAGTAATCCCAAAAGGCCGACCAGGGCCAGCGCGTCCAAGGCCGACGTCCCTAAGGCCGGTACGCCGAAAACGAGCACGCCGAAGACTCGGGTACCCATTAAAACGGGGACGCCCAAGACCAGCGGTGGGCCCGAAAAGGTCGACGACTCCTGTTATGCGCTGCTACTGACGAAGGACGAGGCCGGGCTCACCGGATTTCCGGCGACCTTGCTACCGGGCAACCGGATCTTTGTTCGCGACCTGCCGTTCGAGCGACTCGACGGAATCTGTCCGGGTGAGGTCTCGGTGCTGCCACCGCCCGGTTCAGATCTACCGGTACGCCGCGCTCAGCCGACCGGGACGTTCGCGCATCGGGCGACCAAGGACGCGCCGACGGTCACCGCGATCATCACGCTGTCGACGTCCGTCGCCGACGTACGGGTGCCCGAGCATCTCACATCCGAGAAACACTTCGAGGAACTGATCAGCCGGTTCGACGGCGATCTGCATGCCGGCCTCGCCGCAGAGGGAATGCGGACGGGCTTGCTCACCGACGAGCGAGTGCTCGCGAAGACCTCGCCGAAGATCACCTGCACGCCCCCGGAAATCATGGTTGGCGGACAGTACCGGTGGTCACTGTGCAGCTGGCTCGGCATCTTTTGTTGACCGTTAATCGACCGAGGCACCACGATGACTGACGCCAGACACCCTCCGTCGAGTACGACGATTCCGTTGCGCGCCGAGCCCACGGACACGACGCGCCGCCTATTGCAGAGTAAGAATCCCCGGGTCGACCGGATCCGCGAGTACGCGCTGCTCGCCGCCGCCGTCGTGCTCGACGTATTCCTGTTCTCTGACACCGTCGCGCCCGACCCTGCAGCCGGCGGCCCGCAGACGGCATGGGGTGTAGTCATCGCGTGCGGCATCGCGATGTATGTCTTGCTGCTATTTCGAGTGCGTGCCCGGATCCCCGTCATGGCGGCGATCTGCGTCCTATCGGTGGCAATCACACTGACCACGACGTACCGTCCCGTGGTTCCGGTGTGCATCGTGCTCGCCGGCGTCATCGCGTTTCTGCCGGTGCGTGCCGGGCTCTTCGCGGTGGCACTGGCAATCCTCGCTAGCGCGTCGTGGGTCTACTCGGAGGCGCGTACGCATCACTTCGATTGGGGCGTCGGCGTTTACGTCGGAATCCTGATCGGCTACCTCGCGATCCTGCTCGTCGGCGCCGGTATCGGATGGTGGCGCAAGACCGCGGATCGCAATTACGAGTTTCGTCGGGCCGAGGCCGCGCGCGCCGCGGTGATGAGCGTGCGCAGCGAAGTCGCCCGCGAGCTGCACGACATCGTCGCCCACGCCGTCACGCTGATGGTATTGCAGGCATCGGGCGCACGTGCGGTTATGACACAGGATCCGCAGCGTGCCTTGGACGCCCTCGATGTCGTGGAAAAGACCGGCACACAGGCGATGGCGGAGTTGCGCCGGCTGCTGTCTGTGCTGCGCACCTCCGACGTCGATAACCATCCGATCCACGAGCTCGTCCTGCCGCCGGGACTCGACGAGATTCCCGCGCTGCTGGAGTCGGTGCGCGCCACCGGCGTCGAGGTCATCCTGCACGCCGAAGGTTCGCCGCGACCGCTGGATCGCAGCGTCGACGCTGCTGCATACCGGATCGTGAGCGAGTCGCTGACCAATGTCACCAAGCATTCAGGTGCCGGTGCCACGGTCAACGTGCACTTCAAGTGGAGCACCGCGCAGCTCGACATCAGCATTTGGGACAACGGCCTTGGCCGCGGCGCGGACGAACGGCTCTCTACCGGCAACGGGCTGCTCGGACTCACCGAGCGCATCGTGCTCGCCGGCGGCGCGTTTGAGGCGAAACCGCGTGACGCGGGCGGCTATGAGGTCCACGCGACGTTGCCGATACCGTCTGCAGCACCCGCCGTATCAGCGACTTCCGGAGGTAGCACGCAATGACGATCCGAGTAGTGCTCGCCGACGACGAAGCCTTGGTGCTCGGCGGGTTGTCGATGTTGTTGTCGGTCGCGCCGGATATTGAGGTGTTGGCTCAGGTCAACGACGGCTCCGCCGCGGTCGAGGCCGTAGCCGACCTTCGACCGGACGTGGCAATCCTCGACGTTCGGATGCCCAATATGGATGGCGTCGAGGCGACCCGCCGGATCACCGGTGGCGGTCTTGAAGGCGCTCTCGATCGCGAGGTGTCGGTCCTGGTGCTGAGTACGTTCAACCTTGATAAGGCGGTGTTCGCGGCGCTGCGGGCGGGCGCATCGGGATTTCTACTCAAGGATGCCGCGCCCAAAGATCTCGTGCCTGCGACGCGGGCCGTCGCGGCCGGCGAGGCCTGGCTGGACCCGGCGGTCGCGCGGACGTTGATCTCGGAGTTCGCCGCGCGCCCTGACAACGCGCTGCCGCCGGCCGAGGATCTCGCGCTCCTGACGCCGCGGGAACGTGAGGTGCTCATTCTGATGGCCGAAGGGCTGAACAACGCGGAGATCGCGGCGCATCTCGTGCTCGGCGAGGGGACGGTCAAGACGCACGTGAGCCGGATTCTGATGAAACTCGGTCTACGCGACCGGACCCAGGCGGTCGTCATGGCGTTCCGTAGCCACCTGGTCGCGCCTGGCCCCGCGCCCCGCAACCCCGCTCCTTAGAAGTTCGACGGACTTCGAGATTCAGCAGGTGCTGCTTGCGTTCGAGCCCGCCGGCATAACCGGTTAGCTGGCCGTTAGCGCCGACCACTCGATGACACGGTACGACGATCGACAGTGGGTTTGAGCCGACCGCCTTACCGACCATCCGGGCAAGCGACTTGTCGCCGAGTTTCTCAGCGATGGCGCCGTATGTCACGGTCTCGCCGAACGGTATCTCGTGCAGGATCGACCAGACTCGCTTCTGGAACTCGTTGCCGTCCGCGGCGGTCTTGACGGTGAAACAGGAGCGCTCGCCGGCAAGGTATTCACGCAGTTGAACAGCGGCGCTGGACAGGACCGGGTCATCATCAATGGTCACTTCGACGCCACGGGTGGCGCGGTCAGCGCCGACCCAATGGTGCGGAAAGTAGATTCCGATAAGCGCGTCGTCGGACGCGACCAGTGTGAGGTCGCCGATGGTCGTGGTGATGGTGGTGTGGCGATCGGACATGTTCATCCTCAATTTTCGGCTGACTAACTACTTCTACCAGGTAGACGTGCGCGGCTGTCTGAACGTGAGTTGCCAGTGCAAGGCGCACTTTTTGAGTGACGCGGTGCGGCGTATTCGCCATTTCGCGGTATCTTCGTTTTATGACCGACCACACCCACGGGGTCATTATTGAGGGCTCCCTGATCCGAACGCCGCGTTTGAACCTGCGGCCTTGGACGCTGCGCGATGCAAAAGCTGCACTCGCGATTTACGGCGTCTCCGACGTGTCGCAATGGTTGGCGCCCGCCATGGAGCAGGTGGCAGACGTCGAGGCGATGGAGGCAGTCCTGGAACGTTGGATTTCCGAGTCCGACGGCCTCGACCAGCCCGAAGGCAGGTGGGCGATTGAGTTGCGCGACACCGGTGACGTGGTCGGCGGCATCACCTTACTGCCTATGCCGCCATATCTTGGTGACCTCGAGATCGCCTGGCAGCTGGCACCCCCGGCGTGGGGCAAGGGCCTGGCAGCTGAGGCCGGGCACGCCATAGCGCATCAGGCTTTCCAGTCCCGCGCGACCATCGATGAATTGTTCGCGGTTGTGCGCCCGCACAACAATCGTGGTGCGACCACCGCCAAGAGTGTCGGCATGGAGTGGGTCGGAGAGACCGATAAGTACTACGACCTGACTCTTCAGGTCTATCGGCTACGCAAGGCCGACCTTGACGTACCAACGGAGCCGCGTCGTTCGTGAGCGTACGGCGAGGCCAGTACTGCTAGAGGTGTCCGCCGAAAACCACGCTCCCATCACCCCTGACGGGCGCCGGACTACGTATCGTCGTACGAATGACTGACCCCTACGACGACCGCGAGCTACCCGCAAACCTCGATCCCCGGGGCCGCGAAAACGCATCCAAACGCCGTCGTAGCGACCACTCACCGGCAGCTCAGACTCATAATCCGGGGCCGTCGTACGGGCAGGATTACTACCCCGGTCAGCAACCGGGATACCCGCCCCGGCAGCCACCACGTCAACCGCCTCCGGGGGGCGGTTATCCGCCGCCGCCAGAGGGCCGGCCGAAGAAGCGGCGCAAGGGCCTGAAGGTCTTCGGGTCGATCGTGCTGGTGTTGCTGCTGGTTATCGTCGGCTTCGGCGCCTACTTGGACTTCTCACTGAAGAGGTCCGACGTTCTGGCCGACTACGCCGGCCGCCCCGGCGCGACGAAGGGTACGAACTGGCTGCTGGTCGGTTCGGATGGCCGGGCCGGCCTCACCGCGCAGCAGAAGAAGGCGCTCGCGACAGGTGACGCGTCCGGCAAACGTACCGACACGATCATGCTCCTGCACGTGCCGGACTCCGGCGTCGCCCCGACCCTGGTGAGCTTGCCTCGTGACACCCTTGTCGATCTTCCCGGGCACGGTCAGCAGAAGCTCAACGCGGCGTTCAACTTCGGCGGCGGCAAGTTGCTAGTGCAGACGGTCGAGAAGCTCACGAACCTGCGGATCGACCATTATGCGGAGGTCGGTTTCGGCGGTTTCGCGGCGGTCGTGGACGCGGTCGGCGGCGTTCATATTTGCATCGACGCGCCGATCAACGATCCGAAGGCCGGGCTCAACCTGCAGGCCGGCTGCCAGAATCTCGACGGAGCGCAGGCGCTTGGTTATGTACGCACGCGAGCAACGCCGTTAGCCGACCTCGAACGGGTCAAGCACCAGCGCACGTTCCTGGCCGCGCTTCTGACTAAGGCGTCCAGCTTCGGCACATTGATCAATCCCTTCAAGTCGGTGCCGATGGCGCTGTCCGCAGTGAATTCGCTGGAGGTCGACAGCGGTACGCACCTGTGGAATCTGGCCAGCATGGGTCTGGCGATGGGAGACAGCAACTTGGTGACCTCAACGGTGCCGATAGCTAGCACGCCGACCCTCAGCGGTGTCGGCTCGGTCGTCAAATGGAACCAACAGGGCGCGACGGTGTTCTTCGGTGCGCTCGCGAACGACGAGGCCGTTCCTGCCGACCTCCTCTCCAAGTAGCCCCCCGTCCGTCACGAAATCCCGCCCGTCCGTCACCTCCGGACCGGTGGCTCGCGCAGCCGGCGCGGATCGGACACGGTGCTCACCAGTTCGCGATGCCACCACGCGCCCGACTCCCGCCGCTGGGCCCGGGTAGTGAACCGGTAGTCGTAAAGCCGCACCCGTACGTACGTCGGAGGCGCGTCTGGGAACGGATTCACCCTCACCATCCGCAACAGCGCGCGATCACCTTGCAGGAGCTTGGCGAGCAGCCGCTCAAACCAGCCGATCCGGTACGCCGGAGACAGCGCCGCGAACCACAACATCCAGCCCAGCCGCAAGTGGTACGGCGCGACCTGGGGCGGCCGCCGGCGTACGTCACCTGGCTTGCCGTGAAACTCGTACTCCCGCCATTCCGACGCGGCCGACGGCGCGGTGTCGGCGGTGCCCTCGATGACGACCTCACGCCGTACCCGGCCAATTGACCCGAACGCGCCGTACGAGCTGCAGACCAGGAGCGGGTTGTAGCGGGCGTTCATGCGCTGATGCTTGGACAGCAAGTTGCGCAGTGGCCACCAACTCAGCACCACCACGACGGCCACCACGGCGATCACGACACCTTGTTCGACGCCCCGAATCGGGGTGAGTGGCGGCGCGCCGAGGCCGAAGACGGAGGCGTCGATCAGCGACAGCGCGAGCACGATTGTCAGGAAGTTGACCCAGGCAAAGTTGCCGGACAGCACCAGCCAGGCCTGGGTGAGCGCGATCGCCAGCGCCGCCCAGGTGCGCACCGGCTGTGGCGCGATGAGCAGGAACGGGATGAGCAGTTGTACGACGTGATTGGCGGCAGTTTCAACACGGTGCAGCGGTTTTGGCAGGTGGTGGAAGTACCAGCTGAGCGGTCCCGGCATCGGCTGCGTCTCGTGGTGGAAGTCCAGGCACGTCAGGTCCCGCCAGCACGAGTCGCCGCGCAGCTTGATCAGCCCCGCGCCGAGCTCGATGCGGATCAGCAGCCAGATCAGCATCCAGATCACCAGCGTCGACGGCGTCGTACCGGCCGGCCCGATAAAGATGCCAACGAACGTCGCCTCGCAAATGATCATCTCCCACATGAAGCCGTACCATCGCTGGCCGACATTCACGATCGACAGATACAGCAGCCACATCACCGCCCAGATGGCAGTGTGGGCCCACCAGGGGAGTCGCGCGGTCATCCCGATCGCCGTCAGTGCGGCCAGCCCGGCGCCGATCCAGGCCACCGTCAAGAAAATCGTGTCGGAGTAGCGCACGCCGAATATGCTCGGCCGGGCCCAGAACCTCGTCGCCTTGAGGTACGCCGGGATCGGCAGCAGCCCGGTGCTGCTCAGGAGTGCCCGGAACTGCGCGATGCTGCTGACAAACGCGACGAGCAGCAGGAGCCCCAGGCCGTGTTCGTAGATCGCGCGGCCGAGCCACCCGCCGGCGTACGACGTCCACTCCATCACCCGAGTCTGCTGCAAACCCGGAGCCTGGTCGAGCCGTCGTCGTCGAAACCTCCGAGTCGGAAGTGGCCGTCGCCGCGTCGAGGGCGGCATCGATCTGGCGAGCGCGGTCGTGCTAACGTATGCCGTCGTCTGGGCAAGTGGCGGAATGGCAGACGCGCTGGCTTCAGGTGCCAGTGTCCTTATGGACGTGGGGGTTCAAGTCCCCCCTTGCCCACCAGATAGAAGTGGCCTCTGACCAGGCGAGATTTCCACGGTCAGAGGCCATTCTCATCTTCTAAAGGGGAGCGGGCGCCTCGTCGTCTCCGTCCTTCCAGTCCTTACCCGCTTTGTCGGCGTTCTCGGACGCGCTTGCGGTCTGTTCCTCGTTGATGCGGACGGCTTCCTCGTCGCTCATGTTCTCGTCGTTGTCGGTGTTGGCCATATCGGTTCCTTCCATCGCAGCTAGCTGCCACGTACGTGCGGTCGACTTGGCGACGACCTGTGAGCGCTCCGTACCCCATAGGCTGACGCCTAAACCAGTCGAGATGCGAGATCAGTGCGGCGCGGCTAGTTCTTCGTGCGCTGCTGTCGGGCATCGAGGAGTAGGGGTACGGGAGACAGATGAGAGCCTTTGTCGTAACACGGGCCGGCGGTGGGCCCGTTGAGTTCGCGGACGTCCCTGTACCGCAGATCGACGATGACGAGCTGCTCGTGCGTGTGCGTGCCGTCGGCGTCGGTATCCATGATTCCTACTTTTTGCCCAGTGACGCGAAGTACCCCTTCACGATCGGGATAGAGGCAGCTGGCGTCGTCGCAGAAGTAGGCAGCCGCGTGTCGTCGCAGATCCCCGGTGATCGGATCGCGTTCGTCAGTTCGATGCAGCCCAAGGGCGGAACCTGGGCGGAGTACGTCGCAGTCAAGGCTGATGCCCTCATCGTCCCGGTGCCGCCGGACATGGATCTCGTCGACGCCGCGGCTGTTCCGGTAGCGGGAAACACGGTGCTGCGGGCGTTACGTGCCCTTGATGCGGTGTCCGGCGGAGGCTCGTTGTTTATTGCCGGAGGTTC
>CAJDTT010000082.1_pt2 | contig 16398 bp, 15 predicted proteins | sample 7389841 | NCBI WGS metagenome assembly CAJDTT01 (sample SAMEA7055655, study PRJEB34461) | soil metagenome | biome: terrestrial ecosystem; feature: Peninsula; material: soil | place: Antarctica | collected 2016
CGCTGGATGGAGAACCGTGCCGCAGAGGTTCGAGAGTGAAGAGGTGGCGCGCCTCCGTATTGCGCTGACCAAAATCGCGCGCACGATGGATCGCGAGGTCGAAGGCGGTGGCCTGACGCGGACCCAGCTCTGGGTGCTCGGCACCGTCGCCCGCCTCGGGCCTCTGGGATTGGGAGAGCTCGCCGAACTCGAACACCTCAACCCGACGATGCTGTCGCGGATCGTCGGGAAGTTGACTGACGCCGGACTGGTACGGCGGGTCGCCGACCCCGAGGACCGCCGCGCGGCCAGGGTCGAGGCGACCCAGGACGGGCGAGATTTGCACCTACGTCGCAGGGCCGAGCGCAGCAGGCTGCTCGCCGCGCTGCTTGCGCAGCTACCTTCGAGCGATGCGACGGCGCTGCTCGATGTACTCCCGTCACTTGAGGCGCTGGCGGTTGTTCGGCCTCAAGAGTCCAGCCAGGTGAGTATCTCGTGATGGCGGTCAGGGACATCGGCCGGCAGACCTTCTCGTCGCTGGCCAACCCCAACTATCGGCTGTACTTTAGTGGCCAGGCCGTCTCGATGATCGGCACCTGGATGCAGCGGGTCGCTCAGTCATGGCTGGTGCTCGAGCTGACCGGATCCGGCACGGCACTGGGCGTTGTCGTCGCGATGCAGACGCTGCCGGTGCTGCTGCTTGGCCCTTATGGCGGCGTGGTCGCGGACCGTATCGACAAGCGCAAGTTAATGATCGGCTTGCAGTCGATGATGGGAATCCTCGCGCTCGCACTCGGACTGCTGACGGTAACCGGGGTGATCAACATCTGGATGGTCTACGGTCTTGCCCTCCTCCTCGGTCTCAACACGTGCTTCGAGAACCCGGCCCGGCAGTCGTTCATCCTGGAACTGGTCGGCGCCGAACACATCCGCAATGCGGTCAGCCTCAACTCGGTGCTGGTCAACGTCGCGCGGGCGGTCGGCCCCGCCGTCGCGGGTCTCGTTATCGCCGCGGGTGGACTGGGGATCTGCTTCCTGGTGAACGCGGTGAGTTTCATCCCCGTCGTGGCCTCGCTGATGCGTCTTGATGTTTCCGCGCTCCAGCCTTCTGAACCGGCGATCCGGGCAAAAGGCCAACTGCGCGAAGGGCTCTCCTACGTGTGGCGTACGCCGGAACTACGCGCGCCGTTGTTGATGATGGCCCTTGTCGGTTGCCTGGCATACGAGTTCACCGTGGTTCTACCAATCGTTGCGAAGCAGACGTTCAACGGAGGGGCGCAAACATACGGTTTCATGACGGCCGCGATGGGAATTGGCGCCGTCGTCGGTGGTTTGTTTGTTGCGGCGCGTGGCTCGACCGGGCTGCGCTCGCTGATCACATCCGCCGGAGTCTTCGGTATCGCAATTCTGGCGGCCGCCTTGGCGCCATCTTTGTGGGTCGAGATGATCGCGCTCGCCTTTGTCGGGGCGGCCAGCATCGGCTTTATGGCGCGGGGCAACAGTACGCTTCAGCTTGAGGCTGCGCCGAAGATGCGCGGGCGGGTGATGGCCCTGTGGGCGGTTGCCTTCCTCGGGTCCACGCCGATCGGTGGCCCAATCGCCGGCGCGATAACCGAACAGTTCGGCGGCCGCGCGGGTCTGATACTCGGCGCGGCCTCCTGTTTCGTCGCGGTCGGCCTCGGCGAGCTCATCATTCGCCGCGGCGCACACGCGCGGAGCGCCCGAGTCGCGGACGAGGACCCGTTGGACGAGCAGTCGGTCGAGCCGAAAGCCGTCTAGTCGGACGAGCTGACCGCCGAGCTGCTTTGGGTTCAGCGTGGATACCGTGGCTCGTTTCCGCGCGTCGGGCGCCGTCGCCTAGCAGCGACCGTCGGCGCGGCTCGACAACGGCGGTGATTGACTCTACAACGTTCGGGAGGTTTTAATGACGGTCACATCGAACCGGTCAATTGCCGGCGACCAGCAGCAGGCCGCCTTTGATGCGGTCATCGCCAATGACGGGCGCATCGAACCGCGCGACTGGATGCCCGGTCGCTATCGTGCGACCCTGATCCGGCAGATCGCTCAGCACGCCCATTCCGAAATCATCGGTATGCAGCCGGAGGGCAACTGGCTGACGCGTGCGCCATCGCTCGAACGCAAGGCGATCCTGCTGGCCAAGGTCCAGGACGAGGCCGGACACGGGCTCTACCTGTACGCGGCCGCCGAGACGCTCGGCATGAGTCGCGACGAGATGCTCGACCTCCTGCACTCCGGCGGGCAGAAATACTCCTCGATCTTCAACTACCCGACGCTGACCTGGGCCGATAACGGTGCGATTGGCTGGCTCGTCGACGGTGCCGCGATCGTCAACCAGGTGCCGCTGTGCCGCGCGTCGTACGGCCCGTATGCCCGAGCGATGGTCCGCATCTGCAAGGAAGAGTCCTTCCATCAGCGTCAGGGCTTCTCGATCCTGCTGGCGCTAGCCCGAGGCACGGACGAGCAAAAGGCAATGGCGCAGGACGCGGTTAACCGCTGGTGGTGGCCGTCGCTGATGATGTTCGGGCCGCCGGACGGTGAGTCGCCCAACTCCGCGGACTCGATGGCATGGGGGATTAAGCGCTTCTCCAACGACGAACTGCGCCAGCGTTTTGTCGATATGACCGTGCCCCAGGCCGAAGTCCTCGGGTTGACGCTTCCGGACCCGGATCTGACGTGGGATGAAGAGTCCGGCCACTATGCGTTCGGCGCGATCGACTGGTCAGAGTTCAAGCGCGTGCTGCGCGGCGACGGACCCAACAACGCCGAACGTGTGCGACGTCGTAAAGGCGCACACGAGGATGGGGCCTGGGTACGTGAAGCAGCGACGGCGTACGCCGCGAAACAGGCCGCGCGGATGGAGCAGATGGCATGAGCGACGAGACCCCGGACTACGGTTCTGCCGGGCGCTGGCCACTGTGGGAGGTCTTTGTGCGCAGCCGTCGCGGCCTGTCGCACAACCATGTCGGATCGCTGCACGCACCCGACGCGCAGATGGCGCTGCGCAATGCTCGCGATCTTTACACCCGGCGCCAGGAAGGCGTGTCGATCTGGGTCGTGCCGTCCGCGGACATCACCGCGTCCAGTCCGGACGAGAAAGACGAGTTCTTCGATCCGGCTGGCGACAAGATCTTCCGCTACCCGACGTTCTACAAGCTGCCGGCCGAAGTGGACCACATGTGATGGCTGCAGTTCCTGACGTCGCCGGCGAGCGGTACGCCGCAGAGGCGTACTCGCCGCTCGCTGATCTCACGCTGCGACTTGGCGACGACGCTCTCGTGCTCAGTCAGCGCCTGATGGAGTGGGTAGCGGGCGCGCCGGTTCTCGAAGAGGACGTGGCAATTGCCAATATCGCGCTTGACCTGCTGGGGCAGAGCCGGATGCTGTTCTCGTACGCCGGATCCCTTATGTCACCGCAGAAATCCGAGGACGACCTCGCCTACTTGCGGCAGCCCCGAGAGTTCCGGTCATGCCATCTGGTGGAGATCCCGCGCGGCGACTTCGCGCAGACGATGGCTCGGCAACTGGTGTTCTCGACGTATCAGAGCCTCCTGTATAACGAGTTGATGCACTCGGCCGACGAGACAATCGCTGCTATTTCGGCAAAGGCCAGCAAAGAGGTGCGTTACCACCTCGACCACGCGACGCAATGGGTACTGCGTCTTGGTGACGGCACCGATGAGTCGCATACGCGGATGCAGGCCGGTCTCGACGTGGTGTGGCCGTACGCCGATGAGCTGTTTGATGCCGACGCTGGGGTCGAGATGTACGACGGCCCGCGGACCGATGACAAGCTACGGCCGCTCATTGAGACCGGCGTGTGCCCGGACCCGGTGGCGCTGCGTGAGTCCTGCCTCGATCAACTCAACGCGGTCATCGAGGCGGCGACGCTGACTGTTCCGCAGACCAGGTGGCACGCTCGCGGCGGCCGGCGCGGCGTGCACACAGCCGATCTCGACTATCTGCTGGCCGAGATGCAGTCCGTGCACCGCGCCTACCCTGGAGCGACGTGGTGAGTACGACGACGAGTCACGACCGGATGTTGGAGGACGTCTCGCCGTTTGGGTACGGCGATCGTTCGCCTGCCAACGAGATCGACGGCAGCGAGCCTAAGAGTGCGGCGGCGCTCGGCACCGAAGCGACACCGTGGGATCTTGCCGCGGACGTCAACGACCCCGAGATTCCCGCGTTGAGCATCGCCGACCTTGGCATTCTCCGGGCAGTCGAGGTCTCTGACGACGGCCGCGATGTAATGGTCACAATTACACCGACCTACTCCGGATGTCCTGCTATGAAGGCGATCGAGAACGATCTGTGCAGAGTCTTCACTCAGGCAGGCTATCGCGAGGTGAGCGTTGACGTCGTACTGGCACCGGCGTGGACAACCGACTGGATCACCCCACGAGGGCTCAGGGCTCTCGAGGAGTCGGGTATCGCGCCACCCACCGGAACCCGTGCCGTCGCCGGTCCGGTGCCCGTCGGGCTGTCGGTGCGGTGTCCGCACTGCGGCGCCTTCGACACCGAGGTTCTCTCCCAATTCGGATCGACCTCGTGCAAGGCCCTATATAGATGCAATGCTTGCCGCGAACCGTTCGACTGGTTCAAAACACTTCGCTAGAGGATCCATGGCCAACGCCCACGACTTCCACACGCTCACCGTCTCCGGGCTGGAGCGCATCACCGACGACTCGGTCGCGATCAACTTCGGCGTGCCCGATAATTTGACGGATCGTTATGCCTTCGCGCCCGGACAGCATCTGACCATTCGACGTGAGGAGAACGGTGAAGAGGTACGCCGCTCCTACTCCATCTGCTGCTCACCGGCCTCCGGCCAACTGCGAGTCGCCGTGCGGTTACTGCCGGAGGGCGTCTTTTCGACGTACGCGTTGAACGACCTTGAGGTGGGGGAGCAGCTCGATGTGATGACACCCGCGGGTTCGTTCACGACCGGGTTCGCACCAGATCGCCGCCGCCACTACGCAATGATCGCGGCAGGCAGCGGAATTACGCCCGTCCTGTCATTAGTCGCCACCGCGCTCGAGGTCGAGCCCGACTCCGAAGTGACGTTGGTCTACGGCAACCGCAACACCTCGTCGATCATGTTTATCGAGGAGATCGCGGACCTCAAAGACAAGTACGCCGACCGCTTCCAGATCATCAACCTGCTCAGCCGGGAGGACATCGGAGTCGAGCTGCTCTCCGGGCGGATCGATGCACCCCGACTCGCCAGGATCTGCGAGGCGCTGATGCCCGTGGAGTCTGTTGACGAATGGTTCTTGTGCGGGCCGTTCGAGATGGTTATCGGCGTACGCGACTGGCTCGAAGGCAACAGCGTCAAACCTGCCAACGTCCACTTCGAGCTGTTCCACGTCGAGGATTCGCCGCGGGAACGCCGGCCCCGCAAGGAAGCCGCATCGCCAGAGGACCTCTGCAAGATCACGTTCATCATGGGTGGCGTGTCCTCCTCGTTCGATCTTGAACGCGACACCGTACCGATCCTCGATGCGGCGCTCAGGGTGCGGGCCGACGTACCGTTCGCCTGCAAGGGTGGCGTATGCGGCACCTGTCGGTGTCGGCTCATCGAGGGCGAGGTCGAGATGGAGCGCAACTACGCCCTTGAGCCCGAGGAGCTGGATCGCGGGATCCGGCTCGCGTGCCAGTCCCGCCCGCTGACCGACAAGGTCACGGTGGACTTCGACGTCTGAACTCGGCAGCGTTTCGTCGGTCGCATCTCGAGCCGGTCAACGCTCGGTCAGTCCAGGATGCCGAGAGCTTGCGCGCGGGCGACTGCCTCGGTGCGGGAGCGGGCACCGAGTTTTTGGTACAGACTGCGCATCTGCGACTTAACGGTGTTGTAGGAGACAAAGAGGGTCTCGGCGATCTGGGGCATGGTCTGTTTCCGGGCGACTCCCTTGAGCACCAAGGTTTCGCGCTCGGTGAGCGTGACGAGGGTGAGCGACCGCGGATAGATCGGCGCGGCGTCACGAACCAGCGGATGGTCGAGTAGTTGCACCGACTCGGGTACCCGTTCGGCCAGCACGGTGAACTCATCAGCGGGCACCGTCGCGAATGCGCGGATTGCCTGTGCTGAGCGCGCCCGGCGAACGGCGCGACGCAGAAGGATCGCGGCAGTGTCTACGTCGTCGAGTCGCAGGTGCGCGAGCGCGTGAAGGAGCAACATCTCGCGCTGCAACCTTGACGGCGCACTGCGGATCCAGGCGGTGCTGTTCGCCGTCTGCAGCGCCTCCTGCGGATGGCCGGTGAGTAGTGCAAGCCGGGCGCGGGGCAGCTGCATTATCGTCCGATGCCGGTCGGGCCCGTCGATAATGGCCCTTGCTTGGTTTCCCCAGCCCAGCGATATCAGCAGATCAGCCTCGGTTGCGGCGAGCAGGGGACGGGCGAACCCCCCGTCTCCGATCCACGACTTGTGCGCGGTGCGGGCCGTGTCCAGATCGCTGAGCGCGCCGATCGCGTCACCCCAGACAAGCGCGTACAGGGCTCGGGCGTACGCCACGAATGGCCACGACTCGTCGGCGTCCTTGCCGGCCTGGACGCGGTCCAGGGCATCACGCGCGTCGGCGCGCATCAGCCGGTCGGCCGCGACCAAGGCGCGCGCGGCGTAACCGGCCGAGCGCGCCAGCGCGGCCGCCCACTGTGGCGGGTCGGATGCGGCTTCGTGCCGCTCCAGCCAGGTAGTCGCTCTTCTGGTCTCGCCGAGAAGGGCCCACGAGAGCGCGGCCCGACCGGTGGCATCGGCGGCCACGTGCGCCGCGGGGCCTTCACTCGTCATGTGGAAGCAGATTTGCAGGTGCGCTATCGCCCCGGTGATGTCTCCGGCCAGCAGCCTCGTTGCTCCGGTCTGCATGTACGTCGGGGGAAGGTGCCAGCGCGATTCCTCCGTGCGCGCAACACGAGCCACCCGGGCGATGATCTCGAGCCGGTTGCTGTAGTCCAGCGCTTCGCGATACATGCCGCGCCGCCGCTGGGCCATCATCATCAGCAGCCCCGTTTCGAGCGCTTCGTTAACTCCAGCCGACCGACCGAGCGCCTCGAGGGCGCTGCGTGCGGCGGGAAGCGGCGGCGTTAGCGCTAGAAGCGTGTCGTCTGGGGCTTGCATCATGAGATCCCGGCAGGCGAGCACCCGCGTGCTGGTGATCTCTGATAACGGGATGATCTGGAATGCAGCTTCCAGGAGCTCACGGTGAATGCCCAGCAAGACCCCCCAAAATTTCTGGATGACTTCGACGATCAGCGGCCAGTTTCGCGCCGCGATGGCATGTTTGAGTGCGTCGGGCGGAACCTGCGCCATCAGGTACCACCGAGCCAGTCGAGTGTGGACATCGCGCGCGACATCCGGCCAGGCCGTCGTTAGCTCGGCCTTCAGCACCGTCCGCATGGCGCTTGGAAGTTGGTATGTCTGCTTGCCGTCCTCCGTCGTGGCGAATAGCGCGCCCGCCGACTCCAGTTGGGTGAGGTTGTCGCTCGCCTCGACGTCGTCGGTCAGCATCTGCATCACATCAGCGGTCAGCGGCTGAGGAATGCTCGCGATCATCAGGAACCGACGCAAACGCGGTTCATCGACTTGTGGGAGCAGATGGCTGCGGACATAGTCCACGCTCAGGCTGTCTTCGGTGACACCGTCGGCAAGCGCGGTGACTAGCGCCGGCCAACCGTTGGTCTGCTCGTACACGGCCGTGACGGATGCGGGACTGGCTGATGAACCTTGTGCGGTGAGCAGCTCGGCGACCTCGTCCGCGGTGAAGAGCAGCTGCAGGGCATCAATCACCGTTGTCCCTAGGCCCATCCTGGCCCCCGGAGGTAGGCGGAGGTGCCCGCGAAGACCCACGACTAGTCGCAGTCGCGGGATTCGGCGGATCAGGTCGACCAGGTCACGATCTGCCTCGTCGGGAGCGTGGTCATACCCGTCGATGACTAGGGTGAGCGGGGTTGGCCAGGCATCAACGGCCCGGCGTACCCGGCGGCGGCCCGGAGTCTCGCCGGCAGAGCCTCGGTCCGTCGCCACGCCGCTGTCGCGCAACGCGTCCAGCACGGTTGCCCAAAAGACTACCGATTCGCGGTCGTCATCGTCGAGCCCCACCCAGACGGTCGACTCGGTGGACGCGCGGTTGGTAGCCCACCGGGCCAGCAGGGCAGTCTTCCCGAAGCCGGTTGGCGCACGCAAAATTGTCAGCGGGACCGGTTCATCGAGGCGCGCGAGCAGCTGCGTCCGCTCGACGACGTATGTCGGCAAGCGAGGCACCCGAGGGACCACGGCGACCATCCGAAGGCTCCCGACGGGGCGAAGACGATAGGGGGAGACGGCCAGCAAAAACCGGCCGCCTCCACCCTACCGCGCCAGTCCGTCAGCAGATGACGGCTGCATGATCACCGACGTGAGATCAGTGGCGTAAACGCCCGACCTCAGCCCCCCGACTTCGTCAGTATCAGTACAACGAGTGCGCCCATCACGGCTCGCTTCCTGGATTTAAGCCGATGGTTAGCAACTGCAACCATTTGGAGGCGAAAAATCACCAGGCGTTTCACCCGGCCCGTCGAGGCACTTAAGCGGCGTCTGGAGGCGTAGTTCGGGGCAGCGGGCGAGGGTTTTTGTGCGTGTTCCGCCGCTAATTGATTACCCAGGTGAACCCGATTCCGTCGTATGACGAGTCGAGAGAGAGCCGGTGGTTGTGCGCGACCAGGGCGCCCTCGAACAGCCGCGCCCAAATCATCGGCAGCGCGGCGTGAGGTTCCAGCGGGCGCCCGAAGGACCAACCGTCCTGGTGGATCTCGATCCCCGTCAACGTCCGTGTGACCGCGCACTGGTCACCGTGACCCTCCAACATCGCGACCAGGAACGTCGCAAACGACTCGACGGTCCCATCGGGTGACAGCCCCAGGATGCCGCACAGATCGTGGTAGAACTGCATGCCGATCATTCGAGCCGCGATGCCCATGACATGAGTTGCTTCCTCTGCGCCCCAGAGATTAATTGCCATCGGTACGGCGGTCTGTACGTAGGCGATCGCGTAGTTGCGGTGTGCCCTCGCGAGCCGCGCCTCTGGCCAGGTATCTGTCGGCAGCTTGGGTGCCATGTCTGGATCAAAATCCGGTGCGTCCTCATGGCGAGCGAAGCGCAAGCGGTCGTGCGGCTCGAGATCCTCGTCGTACTCGTAGTAGTAGCCCTCGAGGCCGGAGTCGCCGTCGACTCCCTGCTTCGTACACACGAAGCCGAGTCGCGGGTTTCCCAGCGACACGCCGTTGCGAGCGTGCCAGCCGCGCAGCATCGCCTTGGATACGTCGGAGGGGATCGCGCACATCGCGGCGCCCGCCCACACCCAACGTGGTGCGGCGTAACGGATCCACGCTTTTCGGTCCGACTCGGGCATGTACTGGACGCTCACGCCGCCGATGTGGTTGGACAAGTAGTGGTACTGGGCGGCCGCGACTGCATGCGGTAGCCCGTCGATGCCGAGCTTCTGCAGGCCCGGCAGGAACTTGTCGGTGCGCTGTTTCGCGAAGATCTCGTAGACCAGTTCGGCCGTGCGTGCGGTACCGCAGCGCGTCGTACTCGAGAGCACGATCCCGGTGAAATATGCATGGTACAGCTCGGCGACGGCACGCCACGCCGCTTCCTGGTCGTCTGGAACGCTCATGGCACTTGATATCCCGTCGTCGGTATGCTCTCGAACCGGGCCTTGAGTTGTAGCGCGAGGTATCGCGAGTAGTGCCGCGACTGGGCGAGGTTGCCGCCGTGGAACCACAGTCCATGTTGTGCGGTGGGTTTCCACATGTTGCGCTGCTCGCCCTCCCACGGTCCCGGGTCGTCGCGGGTGCCGGATCCGTGACCCCACACGCGGCCGACGTTGTCGGCGACCTCCGGTGAGATCAGTTCGGCCGCCCAGTGCTGCATCGGTCCGTATCCCGTGGCGAAGACGACGAGGTCCGCTGCGTGTTCCGAGCCGTCAGACAGCACGACGGACCGGCGCTTCATCTGCTTGACGCCGACACCACTGACGAGCCCGATCTCGCCATCCGCGACCAATTCGCACGCGCCGACGTCGATGTAGTAGCCGGACCCGCGGCGCATGTACTTCATCAGGTGACCCGATTCATCCTCGCCGAAATCGAGTTGGAAACCCGCGTCGACCAGTCGCTGATAGAAGTCCTTGTCGCGCTCGCGAATCCATTCGTAGCGGGCCTGCTCACCGCTGTGCATGATGCGAAACGGCATGGAGGCGACCAGGAGATCGGCCTTAGCGGTGGTCATGCCTTTGGCGAGCGCCGCCTCCGAGTACGGCCCCTTTGCGCCCAGCTCTGCGAGAGTTTGCGCACGCACGACGGTCGTCGATGACCGCTGGATCATCGTGACCTCACACCCCTGCTCCCACAGGGCGGCGGCGATATCGTGGGCGGAGTTGTTGGATCCGACGACTAGCGCGCGGGTGCCGGCGTACTCTTCCGCGCCCGGATGCGCCGAGGAATGGTGATATTCGCCCTCGAATTCTTCCATGCCCGGGATCGTCGGCATTTGGGGCTTCCCGGACAACCCGGTCGCGAGGACGAGGTGCTTCGGGTGAAGTGTCACCTCATGCCCGTCGCGGTCGAGGAGGACGGTCCACTCGCCAGTCAGTTCGTCGTACGCCGCGCTCATGCACGTTGTCGAGCCCCAGTAGGTGAGCTCCATCGTCTGCGTATAGGCCTCAAGCCAGTCGCCGAGTTTGTCCTTAGGCGTGTAGATAGGCCAGTTGCTCGGGAAGTCCAGGTAAGGCAGGTGGTCGATCCAGACGGGATCATGCAGACACAACGACTTGTAGCGGTTGCGCCACGAGTCACCCGGCCGCGCGTTGCGCTCGACGATGATTGTCGGCACGCCAAGCTGGCGCAATCGAGCCGCCAGACCGATTCCGCCCTGGCCGCCGCCGACGATCACGACGAACGGCTGCCGGGTGGTACCGAGCTCCAGCCGTTCCTGCTCCCGGCCCTCCAGCCAGGTCTGCCGGCCGCCCTTCGACACCGTGTGCGTCGTACCAAGCGCGCGGCGCGAACCGGTCGGCTCCTCGTAACCTTTGAGCTCTTGAAGAGTGGTCAGCAAGGTCCAGACTCGGCCATCGACGAGACGCAGGTGCCCAGTTCCCCGACCGACGTTCGTCTCGAATGAGAGCCACGCCTCGACGGTGCCGTCCGGGTGGCAGCTCTCTTCGGTGACCGTCATGGCGGTCGGATTGACAGCCGCTAGCCGATCGGTGAGCAGATCACGTACGCCGTCCGGGCCCTCGACAGTGATGAGATTCCAGGTAAACGACACCAGGTCCCGCCAGTAGGAAACCGGCTGAAACAGCTGGACTATCTGGTCGATGTCGCGCTCGGTAATCCGCCTTTGGAACTCTTCTACCCAGCGGGCCGCGGGCTCGTCAGGAGGTGCCTCGCCGGCCTGCGAGTTTGGCGCCAGAGTCTCAGTCATGCCGCCTAGTTGAGCACGCCCGGGAACGGCGACTCGCCATCGGGTTTCCACCGCTGGACGCGCACCGCCTTGCCGACCTCGGTGCGGGGCAGTCCACCGGGCTCAGCGAAGACGACCTTGCACGAGATCCCGAGCCGATTCTTGAGCTGATGCTGCAGTCCCTCGAGCATCCCGTCGAGGGTCGCGCGGTCGATGCCGTCGACCGGCTCGGTGACCGCGACGAGTGCGGGCATCGCGGCGCGTTCGTCGATGACCAAGGTGTACGCCGTCGCGACCCGCGCATCGGCAAGGAGGACGGCTTCGATCTCGGACGGGAAGACGTTGACGCCGCGGATTACCAGCATGTCGTCGGATCGCCCGAGGATGCGTGACATCGTCACAAACGTGCGCCCTTCCGGGTCGTCGACGCGCTGCAGAGAAGCGAGGTCACCGGTGCGGTAGCGGACGACCGGGACGGCCTCCTTGGTCAAGGTCGTGAAGACAAGTTCGCCGACTTCGCCTTCGGCGCAAAGCTTCCCGGTAGCGGGGTCGATGCATTCAACAAGGAACTCGTCCTCGTTGACGAACAGTTGGCCGCCGCTGTTGACGGTCTCGAAACCGATCCCAGGCCCCTGCACCTCGCACAGGCCGTAGATGTCGAGCGCGGTGATGCCAAGTCCGGCCTCCACATGTTCGCGCATCCCTTCGCTCCAGGGCTCGGCACCCAAGATCCCTGCCCTGAGGGCGATGTCGGCCGGGTCGACGCCTTGGGCGGCGAACACATCGGCGATGGCGGCGGCGTACGACGGGGTGCACAGTAGGACCTCGCTGCGGAGGTCCTGGATCAGCGCGACCTGCCGGGCCGTGTTGCCCCCGGAGATCGGCAGGCAGCACGCTTTGAGCTCCTCGATGCCTGCGTGCAGGCCTAGCCCGCCGGTGAAAAGTCCGTAGCCGTAGGCATTGTGGACCATCGTTCCGGCCCTGACACCGGACGCGTCGAGGGCGCGGGCGTTGGTGCGCCGCAGCACTGCCATGTCGTGATCGGTGTAGGCGACGATCGTCGGCCTACCCGAGGTGCCGGACGTCGCGTGGATCCGGCGCAGTTGTGAACGGTCCACACACAAGGAATCGAGTGGGTAGAACTCGTGCAGGTCCTTCTTGGCGACCGCCGGCAGCTCGTGCAGGTTGTCGAGCGTGACGTCCGAGCCATCGATGTCGCCGAGCTGCGCGCGATGTTGGGGTGAGGCGTCCTTGACGCGGTCGATTAGCGCGCGGAGCAGTCGCTGTTGGTCGATGCGCCGCTCTTCTACGGGCTGAGTCTGTGCCGCGTGGTCAAACATAGATCCTCATTTCGGACTTGTCGGTGGCTGGGCTGATCGGAGTCTGGGCTTATCGGTGTCGCAGGCCGTCCAGGACGAGCGCGGAGACGTGGTCGACAATCTGGGCGTCGGTCAGCCGGCCACCCGGTTTGTACCAGTCGATGAGTGAGTTGATGGCGCCGAATACGAGCTTGGTGACGACCGGAGGGTCCAGGTCGCTGCGGATATCGCCGGCCTCGGCGGCGAGGGTGACCAACTCACTGACCCGCTTGTCGAAGTCGCGTCGCTTGTCGATTGCCCTGATCTCGGTCGCAGAGTTGCCGCGCACCCGCAGGAAAAGAGTGATGACCTCGATGTCGTCGAGCAGCGCCTGGGTGGTCCGGCGTACGACGCCGTCGATCGCGACTATCGGGGCGCCGAAGTCCTCGAGTGCGCGCTCCGCGGGAAGAAACGCGCCGTCCAGTGCGTTGATTGCCCGGTCGAGCGCGCGCCCGAGCAGTGCCTCTTTGCCGTCAACGTGGTGGTAGATCGACGACTTGGTGATGCCGGCCGCGAGCGCGATATGCTCCATCGACGTACCGTCGTAACCACGTTCGTTGAACACGCACACGGCCACCTTCAGGAGCGAGTTGGCGTCGTGCTGTTTACGGCGTACAGGCTTGGTCATGGCTCCACTCGTCACGAAACCGACCGTTCGGTTGGGCGTTACGACAGTGTGCACCAAAACCACGGAAAACTCCATAAAAACGCACGGATCGACAATGAAGGAGCACCGGTGAACAACTACGACATTTACGTCAACGGCAAGTGGATCCCCTCGACGTCCAAGAACCGCATCGAGGTCATCAACCCGATGACCGAACAGGCCATTGCGACAGTCCCGGACGGCACAAAGGAAGACGTCGACGCCGCCGTCGCCGCGGCGCGTAAGGCATTTCCCGCGTGGTCCTCGAAGACTCCGCAGGAACGCGCGGAATACCTCGTCAAGGCCAACAACCTCCTGAAGGAACGGTCCGCCGAGTACGCCCAGACCGTCACCGACGAGCTCGGCTCCCCGATCAAGATCTCCAACATGGTCCACATGGGTACCCCGATCGGCACGCTCAAGACCTACGCCAAACTGGCCGACGAGTTCGAGTGGGAAAAAGAGGTCAACAACTCGATCATCGCGCACGAGCCGATCGGTGTCGTTGGCGCGATCACGCCGTGGAACTACCCGCTGCACCAGGTGACAGCGAAGACCGCACCGGCCTTGCTTGCCGGCAACACCATCGTGCTCAAGCCGTCCGAGCTGGCGCCGCTGTCGGCGTACAACTTGGCCAAGGTATTTGACGAGATCGGCTTGCCTGAAGGCGTTTTCAACGTCGTCAGCGGGCGCGGCGAGGTTGTCGGCGACGCGATGTCGTCGCATCCGGACATCGACATGATCTCGTTCACCGGTTCGGGCCGCGCCGGTACGGCGATCGCCAAGAACGCTGCCGACACGATCAAGCGCGTCGCGCTCGAGCTCGGTGGCAAGTCCGCGTCGGTCATCATGGACGACTTCGACGACGAAGGCTTCGCGAAGGCAGTGAAGTCGACCGTTAACCAGTGCTTCACCAACGGTGGCCAGCGCTGCACGGCATTCTCGCGGATGCTCGTTCCGGCAGCGAAGTACGACCAGGCCCTCGAGTTCGCGAAGGCCGCCGCCGAGAAGCACGCTCCCGGTGATCCCAACGACGAGTCGACCCGGCTCGGCCCGATGGTCTCCGAAGCGCAGCGTGACCGGGTGCGTGGCTTCATCGATCGCGCCGTCGCTGATGGCGCGACCATCGTGACCGGTGGCTCGGAAGCACCGGAAGGCCTCCATAAGGGCTACTTCGTCAAGCCGACCGTGCTCGCCGGAGCCAAGGAAGACAGTGAGGTCGCGCAGGACGAAGTGTTCGGCCCGGTTATCACCGTCTTCCCGTACGACGACATCGACGACGCGGTACGTCTTGCCAACAACACGAAGTACGGCCTCGCGGCTGGCGTGTACGGCGCGGACGCGGACAAGTCGCTCGCCGTCGCCCGCCGGCTCCGCGCCGGCCAGGTCGACATCAACGACGGACGCTGGAACTTCATGGCGCCGTTCGGCGGCTACAAGCAGTCCGGCAACGGCCGCGAACTGGGCACCGAGGGCCTCATCGAGTTCCTCGAGACCAAGGCGATGCAGCGCTAGTACGTCCACAGAGCACTAAAAGCACGTAACCGGAGATCGGGCTTGGACTGCCAAGCCCGATCTTTGGGTTTGATCGCCTTCTGACCCGCTGTCGGTTACGATCCGAAACGATCTGTCCAGCACGACGAAACAGAAGGCGGGCGTTCCATGACGACCTCAGTGTTTGTGACCTACCGTGTACCCGAGGACGCTGCGGCGTACGACAAGAGCTACTTCGACGGGCACATCCCGTTGGCGCAGAAGATCCCGGGGCTACTCGAGACACGAGTCAGCAAGGTGATGAGCAAGCTCGCCGGGGATCCAGACTTCTATGTCATAACCGAGCTCGTTTTCGAGAGCCTCGAGACGCTGCAGGCCGGCCTTGGCTCTGCGGAGGGCCAGGCGACGACCAAAGACCTCGCCTCCTGGGGCGGGGACAAACTCGCGTCGATCTATATAGCAGAACGTGCGGTCTAGCCCTTAGAACTCCGGTCGTCGAGCGCAGGGAGCGCGCTCGCTGCGCTCGACGACCGAAATTTAATTGGCGCCGAGCGCCCGGATGAAGTTCGGCTGGATGACGAGGTCGTCGATCGACAGGTCGCGAACCGACGAGCGGCCGAGCCCGAGTACGGCGGCGTCGATACCGCCGCGCAGGATGTCCAGCACGTTTTCGACCCCGGCCTGCCCGTTGGCGCCGAGCCCCCACAGGTAGGCGCGGCCGATCATCACCGCCCGCGCGCCGGATCTCGTTGCCGACCGCTTCGACGATGGGGCGCAGTGCCCGGATCGACGCGGGCGTGCCGTCGAGGTTGTTGCCGCCGTGGTTGGACACGGAGATGGCCGAGACGCCGGCGTCGACCGCGCGATGCGCGTCGTCCACCCGCATGACGCCCTTGAGCATGAACGGCCCGCCCCACTGTTCGCGGAGCCAGGCGACGTCTTCCCAGGTCGGCAGCGGGGTTTGCATCCACTCGCCGTAGGCGCCGAAGAACGTCGGCGCCTCGCCGCCGGGAGGCGCGAGGTTAGGGGTGGTCAGGTCCGGGATCTTGCCGGTCTTGGCGAAGTCGAGCAGCCAGCGCGGCCGGCGCAGCCCCTCGGGCGCGAACTTGATCATGGTCTTGAGGTCGAGCTTCTCGGGGATGGACGGGCTGCCCCAGTCGCGGCCGTTGGAGAAGGACCAGTCCAGGGTCATGATCAGCCCCACCGCTCCGGCCGCGCGGGCGCGTTCCATCCGTTGTACCAGCACGTCGCGGCTGCCGACCCAGTACATCTGGAAGAACGTCTTCGGGTTGACGGCGGCGACTTCCTCGATCGGCTTGCTCGCAAAGGAGCTCAGCGCCATCGTCGTGCCTCGCGCGGCCGCGGCCCGGGATACGGCAACTTCCCCGTCTGGATGGACGGCTTGTACGCCGGTCGGTGAGATCATCACTGGCATCGAGATTTCCTGGCCCATCACGGTGGTG
>CAJDTT010000129.1_pt2 | contig 15856 bp, 17 predicted proteins | sample 7389841 | NCBI WGS metagenome assembly CAJDTT01 (sample SAMEA7055655, study PRJEB34461) | soil metagenome | biome: terrestrial ecosystem; feature: Peninsula; material: soil | place: Antarctica | collected 2016
TCGTCGCCGAATGTCCCGCCGCCGAGCAGCATCTGCTGAAACTTCAGATAGTCGCGGGGAGTGGAGTAGAGGCCGTGCCCACCAGCCCACCAGTCCGGCTCCTGGTTCCAGTCGACATCCGTTGCGACCCAGGCGCCGTCTTCGCCCGGGACATGGATAGGCACCGACCTCGCCCGCTGTTGGTCGTCCATCACGAAGGTCGTGTCCGACATGCCTAACGGGCCGGCGATGTGCGCGTCGATGTAGTCCCGCAGTGACTCACCGCTCACCGCTTCGACGACCTTGCCGAGCCAGTCGATGTTGATGCCGTACTCGACCTTGGTGCCGGGGTCGGCGATCATCGGGGCGTTGAATATCTCGTCCTTACCGCCCAGCACGTTGCTGGTGCCGGTGGCCGCTTCCCACTTCACGATGTTGTCGTTCCAGAACCAGTAGGACAGTCCGCTCGTATGTGTGGCAAGTTGCTTGACGGTCGCTTTGGTCGCCGGCGCGCGCAGTCGCGGTGTGTCTCCGTCAAACCCGTCGAGCACTTGGACATCAGCGAACCGGGGGCAGTACTGCTCGACCGGTGCGTCCAGATCGAGCTTGCCCTGCTCGACCTGTTGGAGCGCGGCGACGGTGGCGACCATCTTCGTCATCGAGGCGATCCGAAACAGCGAGTCGGCGGCGACCGGCTCGTCCTGTCCGACGGTCCGCGGCCCGGCCGCGCCCTCGTAGATAGTCCCGTTGCGATCGGCCGCCATCGCCACGACATTTGGTACGGCACCCGCATCTACCGCGCCCCGTAGTACCGCATCCATAGATGAGCTCATGGTCTTCCCTCCCGATTGACCTCCGTCAGCGTGACGGTCAGCACTGTCAATCAGAGCAGACCGCGACAGCGAATACCAGAGTTAGTCGGGCGCCTTCTCGCCGATCACCTGTCCTAGCGTGTCCTTCTCGCCGAGAAGCACGAACTCATCACGTGTGGTTGATCGCATACCCGCCGGTGCGGGCCCGTCCGCGCGAGATCTTGCGAGAGCGACTGCAGATCATTAACGTGAATTCATCAGACAACCTGCGAAGAGGCGAGGACCATGGCGATCGGGCAGTTGCGCCGCGCGGTATTGGCCGAACAAGCCGTGACCGAGCTGCAAAAGCAGCTGTCCGAAGGGGAGTGGGCCGTCGGTGAGCGGCTGCCCGCTGAGCAGCAGCTTGCCGAGCAGCTCGGCGTCGGCCGGTCGACCGTCCGCGAGGCATTGCGCGCGCTTGCCAACGCCGGATGGGTGGAGTCGCGCCAGGGTGCCGGTACTTTCGTGCTCGCGCATCGCCCGCCGGCCACCGATCTCGCGACGACCTTGCGTCGGGCGCAGATGATCGAGGTCTACGAAGTGCGACAGGGCCTGGAACTGCAGGCTGGCCGGCTGGCCGCTATCCGTCGTACCTATGAAGACCTCGGGCGGTTGGATGACGCGCTCGTGCGCCGCAAACGTGCGTTGTCGGCGGGCCGAATGCCGGCGTACGTCGATGCCGACCTGGACTTTCATCGAGCCGTCGTCACCGCCGCGCATAACAGCGTTCTGTCGGACGTTTTTGCCTCGTTCAGCGCTGCGCTGCGGACCACACTCACAAGCCTCACTCAGGATCCGGGGCCACGGAATGCCTCACATGCGGTGCATGTCGCTCTCGCCGAAGCAATCCGCGCAGGCGACGCCGAAGCTGCGGCGTCAGCGACGTTGGACCACCTGAGCGACACGCAGACACGACTCGAACGCCTCATCGACAGCAAATGACCAGCACCGGAGGACGGAACGTGGCGACGACCATGAACAGCGCCGAGACGCAAGCCGCACGTAAGGAGCGCAACCGCGTCATTGACCCGCGCCAGCTGGGCATGCTGATGGCCAGTCACACCGTTGATGACATCTACCAGGGCGCGGTGCCGGCGATCATCCCGTTCTTGATCCTCGAACGCGGCTACAGCTACACCGCGGCGGCCGGTATCACCCTTGCCGCGACGGTGCTGTCCTCGGTAATTCAGCCGGTGTTCGGGATTCTCGCGGACAAGCGGCACATGCCCTGGTTGCCCGCGATTGGCCTGCTGGTCGCTGGTATCGGGATCGGCCTGGCCGGTCTCGGTTCGGCTTACTGGCAGGTGTGGTGCGCGGTCGCGCTCTCCGGCATTGGCGTGGCGGCATACCACCCGGCGGCGGCCAAGGCTGCCCGCCTCGCGGCCGGCACGTCGGCGCAGGGCATGAGCTGGTTCGCGGTCGGCGGCAACATTGGCCTCGCGCTCGGCCCGGCGCTCGCAACGCCTCTATTACTGGCCTTCGGCCTCATCAGCACGCCGGTTCTGGTTATTCCCGCGGTCATCATGGCAGTCGTGTTCTTGGCCTTCAACCGTCGCGTTAAGGTCCGGATGCGCGGCCGGGTCGCGCCGAAGGTGACGGGCGCGAACGAGCAGACCGACGACTGGCGGTCCTTCCGCTGGCTCACCGCCATGGTGATCATGCGCTCGATCGTCTTTTTCGGTATGTCGACGCTGATCGCGGTCTACGTCATCAAGGAGTACTCTGCGTCGAAGGCCATCGGCGCCGCGGTTTTGACGTCGTTCCTGGGCCTCGGCGCGGCCTCGACGGTGTTCGGCGGCTGGCTGGCCGATCGTATCGGGCGGGTTGTCACTATCCGGATCGGTTACGCCGTGGCGATTCCGGCGCTGGTGTTCCTACTGCTCGCGCCTAATACGGCGCTTGCCTGGATTGCGGCCGTGTGTGTCGGCTTCGGGATCTACTGCCCGTTTTCGGTGCAGACAACGCTGAGCCAGGACTATTTGCCCAACCACCTTGGCACGGCGTCCGGCGTGACGATCGGGCTCGCGGTGTCCGCCGGTGGCGTGTTTGCTCCGGTCCTCGGTCTGATCGGTGACCATTTTGGCCTGCAATGGGCGATCGCGACATTATTGCTCGGTCCGATATTCGCGCTGCTAATCAGTCTTCAGCTGCGGGACCGTATCCACGTCTAGCCCGCGATCCGTCACGAAGTCCCGCCCGTCCGTCACGAAGTCCCGCCCGTCCGTCACGAAGTCCCGCCCGTCCGAATCGCGGGAACTAGGCAGGCTCGAAGAGTTCGACCGGGTTGCCGGAAGGATCTTCGATCAGGATCTGCCTCCCACCCACTCCCGTCACGATGTCGGTGCGAAAACGCGCACCCGAGGCACGAAGCGTCCGGACCGTGGACTCGATATCGTCGACCGTGACTTGGAAGCGTGCCCAACCACCGGGCTTGGGATCCAGCCCGTCAGGCGTCGCGGCCGATCCGCCACCCGGACCGCCCGGCGCGCTCAGAAGTAACTGGAGATCGCCGCGCGACAACATCGCGAATGTCGGCGCCGGGTGCATGTCGATGCCGAAGCCGAGTTGTGAGGTGTAGAAGTTTATTGCCGCGTCGACGTCGTACACGATGTAGCGGACCGCAACTGTAGTCATCAGAGCTAACGACGAAGTCTGCGGGTGGGAGGACGAAGATGAGTGTTCGCCTCAGCGACGACGAAGCGTGGGCATATGTCGAGGCAGGCCACACCGGCGTGATGACATCGGTACGCCGCGACGGCTGGCCGATCTCGTTACCCGTGTGGTTCGTGGTGATCGACCGCAAAGTCCATATCAGCACGCCGGCGAAGTCGAAGAAGGTCGCGCGAGTCAGACGCGACGAGCGCGCGTGTTTCCTCGTGGAAGACGGCCTGAATTGGAAGGACCTCAACGCGGTCATGATTCCGGTGCGCGCGACGATAGTCGAAAACGAGGCAGTTGCCGACGCGATTATGTCAGCGATGCACGCGAAGTACGCCGGATTCCGTACCCCCTCGGAAAATCTGCCGACCGCGACTCGGAATCACTATGCGGGCTCGCCGCCTTGATAACTCTCGACCAGGCTGGCCCGATCCGTGGCTGGGACAACCGCCGGATCACTCGGCTCGAGCAGCGGTCATGAGTGTGGGCTCGGGGAACGTAAGCGTTCTCCTTATCGGCGCTTCTCGCGGTCTGGGCTACGCGATCGCCGCGGAGTACATCGATCGTGGGTCTCGGGTTGTGGCCACGGTCCGCGGTCCTGGCCGTACTGCGCTGCACGAACTGCAAGAGACAGTCGGCGAGCGACTGGAGATCGAGACCGTCGACATCACCGCGCCTGAGCAGGTCCAAGCCCTTCGGGACCGGCTCGGCGCCCGCACGTTCGATCTGCTCTTCGTCAATGCGGGCGTCGCAACCGGCTCGGACGAGACCGCCGCGGACGTCACTACCGAGGAGTTCACTCCCCTGATGGTGACCAACGCGCTGAGCCCGATACGGGTCATCGAAACGCTCGACGATCTCGTCGACCCGAACGGCACCATCGCGATCATGTCCTCCGGTCAGGGCAGCATCGCCAACAACGAACGCGGCGGATTCGAAACCTACCGAGCCAGCAAATCCGCACTCAACCAGCTCATGCGCAGCTACGCCGCCCGTCAGCACGGGTCCAACCGAACACTGCTTCTCCTGGCGCCTGGCTGGGTCAAGACAGGCCTTGGTGGCCCCAACGCTCGCCTGACCGTCGGCGAGAGCATCCCCAACCTCCTCGCGGTCATCGAGACCCAACGCGGCCACACCGGACTGCAATTCCTCGACTATCTCGGCCAGACCGTCGCCTGGTGAGCTTGGGGCGAGGATGCGCCGTTGTAGAGCATCGTGTGCGTTTCGTTCCTCGGTTTCCTCACTTCAGCACTGCAGCCAACGCGGCGAACACTCCGGTCGCTGGAGCGCTGTCTGCGCTGCCGAAGGTGACGTCGCTGTTGACGATGACGATGATGGTGGTGTTCAGCTTGTCGTTGTGAAAGAGCACCGTGGTGTATCCGGGTATGTCGCCATCGTGGCCCCACCATCCGTTTTTGTCACCGATGCCGATGCCGTATCCGGCCGTAGCGGTGTTCGGCGGGATGTCGTGAATGATCGAATCGCGCCGCAGTTTCTCGGTAGCCGGCTTCAGTATTCCTTTGCCGGTGAATAGCGCATCCCCCACTTCCTCAGATCCCCGAGGTTGGAGATCACCTCGCCCGCGGTGAAGGCAATCGACGGACTGAACAGCGTTGCATCAACGCTCTGCCCCGGAGCCTGCCCTTGGTTCGTAATGCCGCTCAGATGCGGGCTCGGGATCGCGTTGGTACCAGCTGGAAAAGACGTGTCCTTCATATCGAGTGGATCGAAAAGGCGCTTCTTAAACACGGTGGCGATCGGCTCACCCGTGACCTTTTCAATCACCATCCCCAAGAGCACGTAGTTGGTATTTGAATACTCCCAACCCGCCCCTGGCGCGAAGTCCGCCGGCGTGCCGGTCACTAAGTCGACGAGCTGCTGCGGCGTCCACTGCCGTTGCGGGTCGGCGAACACTTCGTTCTGCCACTCTGGTTTTGCGGTGTACGACGGGATGCCGCTGCTCATATCGGCGAGCTGCCGCAAGGTCGCCGTGTCGCTATTCGGCACGCCCGGAACATACTTCCGATCGTGTCGTCGAGCGAGAGCTTGTGCTCCTGCACCAGTTGCAACAGCACCGTTGCCGTCATGGTCTTGGTGAGAGATCCGATCCGTGCGCGGTCGGTCTGCGTCGGGGGCGCGCTCGATCCCGGTCCCGCTGTGCCAGCGGTGCCGATCCAGGTGCCGTCCGGTGAGATCACCTCGGCGATCGCGCCGGGGAATCCGGCCTGCGCTCGAGTGTCATCCAGCGCCTTCTGGAACCGCGCAGCGGGCGCGGCGGGGAAAGTCGAGGTCGAGCTGGCAGCAGAGGCCAGGCGACGGCTCGTCAAATTCATTCTCACGGGGTGTCCATTCTCGTTTTCGGGTGCGACGTGCTGCAGTGGGTGGAGTCAGCCTGATGACGGCGTGTTCGACGACAACGTGTCGTCGAGCCAATCGATCACGCGCTGGTTGAGCAGGGAGCGGTTGCTCATCTCGCAGTGTTCACCCGCTCCTTCGGCCGCGGTGAACCTCAGCAACTTCTTTTCGCAGGTGAGCGCGTCGTAGAAAACCGAGGTCGCTGCCGCGAGCGGGTCGTGCTCGGCCGCGGTCAGGAGCGTCGGGCAGCGGATGCTCTCCACGTTTTCCCTTAGCGTGAAACGCGCGGACTTACTGATGAACTCGCGCAGGTCTTTCGCGCCGTTGGCCCAGAACCCGCGCTGCGCGATGCTCCAATGAAGCTGCCGGTCGCCTTGAATGGTGCTCCACATGCGCTCGATCGTCGTGTCGGGCAGATTGTCGAGATCGGCCACATCCTCGGCGCTGGCGCCGAGCTTCATCGCGAAGCCTCGTAGCGATTCGGCGATATCCCACTGACCCGGATCTGCGATGCACGCCGCGAGGCGCGGTTCGGCCGAGGCGGCGCGGGGAGCGAAGTATCCACCGAGACTCCAGCCGCTAAGCGCTATCTTAGTGCGGTCGACGATGTCGACTGTCTCGGCGTAGTCGACGACGGCGGAGATCACGACCTCCCAGTCCGGCCGAAGCGGCACGCCTCGCTCGTACAACATCGACCCTTGACCGGGGCCGTCGAACATCAGCACGTGATAGCCGCGCTGCAACGCCGCTACCCCCGAGGCGAAGTAGAGATCGGTAATTGTCGCGTCGTACCCGTTGTTAAGGATCAGAAGTGGGCGCACCTCGCTCTCACGACCGAACGCCGGGACGAGATATGCAGGAAGTTCGGTTTTCCCGTAGGGGATGTCGACCACATGTACAGGAACCGGCGACAACTCCATGCCACGCTGAAAAGCATTCCTCTGCTTGTCGAAAGCACTCAACAGCCTCGGGTCGACCGGAGTGCCGTACAGCGGATGGTAGGCCGCCGCGTACAAACAACTCGATCGCAGGAACAGATCGTGCGCGCTCTGCCGATGCCCCGCCGCGAGCGCGGCCTGCGCTTCGGAATACTTCGTCGCCGCTGCCTTCACCCATGCGTCGTAAAACGCCGAGTCGTCGCCGTCTGCGACGACGTTCGCCACTGCCAGGACGTCGCCCATATCGGCGCCGCCGGTAGAGATGTAGCCGACCGGCCATTGGCCGAACCCGTCGTGGAACGCGCTGTCGAAGATGGCATCGCGGCGTCGCGGGGCAACGGTGGCCTTCGCCGTCAACAGCGTCGGCGACGTGCTGGTGCTACTCATGATCTGGGACCCATAATGCATGCACCTTCCTGTGCCTGTGCCGGTGAAAGTTCGCGCGTGCGGCCATGCGAGCCGCACGACCAGAAGGATTTCCCTCTCAACGGTGCACCGATCCGCATTCAGACTCCATAGACCTGAGTCGCTTAACAAACGAGCTGGGGACATTGCCCGACCTGCGACCGTTTTCCGTGGACTCCGGCAGGTCGTGGCTACCGACAGCGCGATAGCGCCGTGGCGCAGGTCATATGCTGATTGGATGGTTGCCTTGGACGCGTCGCGGTTACCGCGTTCGCGATCCCTCGGGCGCGCATCGTCCATGCTCGCTGCCGCGGCCTTCGGACTGGGGTGTATCCAGCTCGGTATTGTGCTGCCGGGCTCGGGCAACGCGTGGTGGGCCTATGTGCTGTTCGCCGCGGTGTTCTGGGTCTATGTCGCGGCCGGCATCCTGGCTTGGCTCAGACGACCGAGCAATCGCATCGGTGCGCTTCTCGTTTTCGGCGGATTCATGGTCTTTTCCGCGAGCCTCGCCAACACTGATATCCTCGGGGTCGCTGCGTTCGGCGCGGTGTGCACCACCGCCATATTCGCCGTCACTATCCATCTGCTGCTCGCGTTCCCGGCTGGCCGGCTGCGCACGCGTAGTTCGAGGACAACGGTAGTTGCCGCATACGTCGTCTCCTTTGTATTGCAGGGGCCGCTATATCTGTTCGACCCGGCGGCGCCTCCGCCCTTGGGCGTCGCCGATCGTCCAGATCTCCTGCTGGTCGGAGCGCAGGTTCAGCATGTCGCGGGGATACTCGTGGTCGCAGCGGCCGCGGCGATTCTGGCGCACCGGCTGAGCCGTGCCGACCCTGCTCACCGTCGCGTGCTGGGACCGCTTTTTGCGTACGGCATGCTCGCGGTACTCACGATTTCGCTTCGAGTGATTCTGCTCGAGAACATATTCGGCTTATCCCCGCTTGCCGGCGCCACCGTTCAGCTGATCGTCTTCGGAGGAGTTCCGATCGCGTTCGCGCTTGGCGTGTTGCGCGGCGGGTTCGCGCGAACCGGGGCACTCGAGGAACTCGGGGCATGGCTCGGCGCCACCGGTGCGGCTCGCCCAAGCCTGGTCGACGCACTCGCTCATGCACTCGGAGACAGCTCGGTTCAAATCGTGTTCTGGATGCCCGAGCAGGAAACCTGGGTCGGTTCGTTCGGCGCACAAATCGAACTCCCCGGATCTCGGGGCGACCGCGCGAGCGTCGAGTTGGAATTGGCCGGGGCGCGTATTGGCGCGATTGTGTACGACGCAGCGCTGAACGATGATCCACAAGTCGTCCGTGCCGCGGGCCGGGTGATAGCGATCGCGGTCGAGCACGAACGACTACTTGCACAGCTTCGGGCGAGTCAGGACGCCCTGCGGAGCTCTCGCGCACGTCTGGTTGCCGCGGCCGACCGCGAGCGCCGTCGAATCGCTCACGACCTCCACGACGGAATCCAGGTACAGCTTGTGCTGCTTGCGCTGCAGGCGCAGCAGATCGCGAATGCACCCGAGTCGACTCTCGTGACCACCGGGCAGGCGACGACTCTTCGCGTCGGAATCGACGCTGCCGCCGCCGATCTACGCCGACTTGTGCACGAGGTCATGCCGTCGACACTCATCGAGCGCGGGTTGGCCGCCGCCACGGAAGATCTCGTCGACCGGATGCCCATACCGACCCGTCTGTATCTGAATATCACCGACGGACGGTTGTCGGAGCGCATCGAAAGCACGGCGTACTTCGTGATCGCCGAAGGGCTGGCGAACGTACTGAAGCACGCAAAGGCACAGAAGCTGAATGTGCGAGTCGAGCGCGCCGATGATCGCCTCTTCATCGAAATCGCCGACGACGGTAACGGGCGGGCGGCCCTGAGCTCGAGCAACGGTCTGCGGGGGCTGGCGGACCGGGTCGATGTGCTCGGCGGCCGTTTCCGCGTGAACAGCGAGCCCGGCGTCGGCACCCGGCTGTCCGTGGAGTTGCCCTGCGCGTCGTGATCGGCGACGACGAGATACTGCCTCGCCAGGGCTGCGGATCTGGACTGAGACAGGGGCCCGGTCCAGATCAGGATGCTCCGGTGGCGTCGGCGAGGTTCTGCGCGACGATGGCCTGCGGTCGGTCGACGACTGGTAACCCAGGGCCGATACCCTTCGGCTGGCGCGATCGTCCACGTCGGCCGCTCATTGCGCGAGATAGCGGATGACCGCGAGCACCCTGCGATGGTCGTCGGGGTCGACCGGTATGCCGAGCGCGTCGTAGATGTGCGATGTGTGCTGTACGACGGCCTTCTCGGTCACGACGAGTCGGGACGCGATCCACGCGTTGCTGCGGCCTTCGGCGATCAGGGCGAGCACCTCTTGCTGCCTGGCCGTGAGCCGCGCGACGTCGCCGTCGCCGAGCTTCGCGCGGCTCATCATGACGTCGACGACTTCCGGATCGATCGCGGTGCCGCCTGCCGTGACCCGGCGGAGGTCGTCGAGGAATGTGTCGACGTCGGAGATACGTTGTTTGAGCAGGTAGCCGACCTTAGCCGATTGGCCTGTAAGCAATTCGCTGACATAGCGGCGTTGCACATACTGCGAGAGCACGACCAAGGCGATCTCCGGGCGTTCAGCGCGGATGCGAAGCGCGGCGACCAGACCGTCGTCGGCGTGCCTGGGCGGCATTCGGATGTCGGTCACGACAAGATCCGGATGATGTTCATCGACCGCTCTCATGAGCGTAGCGGCGTCCGACACGGCAGCCGCGACGTCGAAACCACCGCGCGCGAGCAGCAGCGTTAACCCTTGGCGCAGGAGAACCTCGTCTTCGCCGATCACTACGCGCATAGCGACTTCGCGGGCGGCAGGGTTCGATGGCCCTGCTCGTTGTGCGGCCGCCGCAGTCGTCAAGGTCCCCACCGGATCCACGCTCGTTGCAAATGAAGTCTTCTGGTACGGCGAGATGAACCTCGCAAACCTCGATTCGATGATACCGACGCGTGCTGCCCAACAGCGCGTCCATCGGTCGCGTTCACTGTTGCGCATCTGAGCAACGCGCGGCTGACTAGGTTTTTCGCCTGGCTACCCGGCTGTGCGCGCCACTAGGCGGTTGTGCCCCCAGCAGGATTCGAACCTGCGACACACGGTTTAGGAAACCGATGCTCTATCCCCTGAGCTATGGAGGCGATGCGTCGTTTGCGCAACTCGGTCATGCTACCGGTCGCTCAATAGCCTCGTCGCGAGTGTTGGCAGCGGATTCGGGTGCTAGGTCAGCACGACGCTGATCCGATGGGCGCAGTTGCGGGCTTCTTGTAATGGCTGGCAAGTTCCGTGCACATCGGTCGCGCGCGTGATGATCACGGTCTTGCCGGTCGGTTCAGCTGAGCCATCGAAGTCGAATCGTTGCCAGGAGTGCTGAACCCGGCGCGCAACGTCGGCGGGGTGCCAGGTGCGCCCCTCGTCGAGGCTGACATCGACCGCCGCAATCTCCTCTGCGGCCCAGGTCCATCCCCAGACATTCACCGAAGCGCCCGCGATCCGTTCGTTCTGTCGCGGCGACACGATTATCGAGTCCGGCGCGACTTCCCAGACCGGTACCCGCTGCGCCGCACCCGTCGAGGGGGACGGAACCGGATCGTTGTAGAGCTCCGAGGAGAACAGTCCCGGCGCCCGATGGTCGGCAGCGGTGATGCGGCACAACCATTTCACGGAGTTCGTCCCATAAAAGCCGGGCACGAACAGCCGCAGCGGAAATCCGTGCTCCGCCGTCAACGGCTTGCCGTTGACTTCGTATGCGAGGAGTACGCCGCCTTGCTGCACGCGTTCGATCGGCAGGTCCTTCACGTAGTAGTCCGCTGACCAGTCCGCATAGGTACCATGATCCGGTGCAAAGGACCAGATGTACGACGTACGCCGGTCCACCCCGACGTGCTGGAGCACCTCGCCGAGGTCGGCTCCAGCCCAGATTGCGTTCGAGGCGTTATGGGTATTGATCCGTGGGTTGTCCGGAAATCCGCCGCACTGCAACACCGACTGCACCTCGTGCTTGGGGAAGGCACGCAGTTCCTCGAGGCTCAGCGTCGCTTCTCGATCGACCAGACCGCCGACCTCTAGCCTCCAACTGGCGAGATCGATGCGCGCGTTACCGAAGTGAATCGTCAGCCCAAATTCGGCAAACGTCAATACCGTCGCGGGCCAACGCCGCGATGGCCCAGGTTGCCTCCGGGGGACAGCGAAGTGGGGCGCACGCAGATGCAGGCCCGGCCATTGGCTAAGTTGATCGGCAGTGATTAACGGTGTCGATAAGGGGTGTCAATGAGCGAGAATGACAAGTTGCTGGAGATTCTCACCTTGGAGACTCTCGAGGAGCGACTGTTTCGCTCGACGTACGTCTTCCCCGAGCGGTGGCCGCTGTATGGCGGGCAAGTCGCGGCGCAGGCGCTGTACGCCGCCGGCCAGACGGTGCCGGCCGGGCGTGACCCACACTCGATCCACTGCTACTTCCTACGCGGCGGAGACCCGTCGATCCCGGTGGTGTTCAAGGTTGATGTGGACTTCGACGGCGGGTCGTTCTCGTCGCGGCGAGTGATCGCCATCCAGCGCGGGGAGGTCATCTTCAACGCATCCGTGTCGTTCCACTCCAAGCACGACGGTCCAGAAGCGCAGATGGTCGAGCCGACAGAAATCGGAGATCCTGACGCGCTACATGAGTGGCCCTCGGGGCGCTTGCACTCGATCCAGATAAGGGCCGACCGCGAGCCTAAGGGTCGCGAACACATGCCGAGGAACTTCATGGCGCGGATCTCCACGACGCTTCCGGACAGCCCCATCGTGCACGCCGCAGCACTGACGTACCTGACCGACGCGGGCACCGGGTTGCGCGACGCGATGACGCCCGAAATCGGCTTTCTGGCGAGTATCGACCACGTGATCTGGCTGCACCAACTTCCCGACATGAACCAGTGGCATCTGTTCAACCTGTCGCCCCGGCGTACCGGTGGCGGACGGGGCCTGTTCAATGGTGCGGTGTTCAACCAGGCTGGTGAGTTGATCGCGTCGTTCGCGCAGGAGTCGCTGTTCCGCTACAAGAAGCCGGCTCCCTAGCCCGACCTCGAATCTAGTGGGACACTCGGTGCTATGAGCATCAAGGTGCAACTCGAAGAGCTGGCGACCGCGCTCGCCGACTACACATACGCCTACCTGCTGACCGCCGGTGATGATTGCCGGCCGCACGCGGTCGCCGTGACGCCGCGTCTGACTGATACCGACTTCCGGGTCGACGGACCGGGCCGGCGTACACAGAACAACGTCGCGAGCCACCCCGACATCTCGCTGGTTTTTCCACCGGCGCAAGAAGGCGGCTACTCGCTCATCGTCGACGGGCGGGCTTCCTCGACGGACGGGCAGTTGGTCGTGGTGCCGACTGCCGCCGTTTTACACCGCGCCGCGACGCCGGACTCGACGCCGGGCGAACCAGGGTGTACGGCGGACTGCCAGCGCATTCCCGTCTGAGTCGCGGGGCCGCCGCGCCGCTGGGTCGGCAGGTGGGTCGCCGCTGGCCGGGCGGTTGGAAAATAGTCGCCAACTGCAGCGACCGGGTTTATCCTGTGTCTCAAAGCCGCGACTTCCTCGCGTGTGCCTCGAAGTATGCGCGTTTCCTCGGATACGGCGGCTACCTACGTACGAGACGGGAGTGTCGCGGTATGACTGCCGCCGTGGCAATGTACGACCCCATCACCTTGCTGAACGCAAGCCACGAGCTGCTGTCCAACGACGTCACCCTCAAGCGCGCCGCCCGACTTCTGGTCAAAGGCAAGGCCGTCGTACACGAAGGTCACGACGGCAGGTTTCTGCGGCACTGGCCGTGGCCCAAGGTGCTGATCCTCGTCAAGTACGTCAAGATCGCCGCCGATGTGCTCTACCGCCCGCCGACGGTCTCACGCAAAGGGGTGCTGCGCCGCGATGGCCACCGGTGCGCCTACTGCCGCGGGCACGCCAACACGATCGACCACGTAGTGCCCCGAAGCCGGGGCGGAGCCATGTCGTGGAAGAACCTTGTCGCGGCCTGCCGGGCGTGCAACGGCGCGAAGGGTAACCGGACCCCCGAAGAGGCCCGGATGCCCTTGCAGCGCCAGCCCTACACGCCGAAAAGATTCCAACTAAATTCCGTTGGTTGATTGCGCTCTCTGCGCTCGACGAACGAAATTTAGTTGAGCTTGTTGTCCTTTATGTACTTCTTCGCGACCGTATCGATATCGGCCTTATCGATGGAGATGTCCTTCATCATCGACTTAAGCTTGTCCGTCGTGAGCGACTTCGACACGGCATTCAGCGCGTCCACAGCCTTGCCCTTCAGCACAGCCTTTGTACCCAGCGGCACGACGTTCTGCGGCGTGAACACGTTCTTCGGGTCGGTGAGCGTCACGAAGTGGTTCTGCTCGATCGCGGGGTCGGTGGAGAAGATGTCACCGACATCGACGGAGCCGTCCTTTACCGCGTTCACTGTCAGTGGGCCGCCGGAGTCCAGCGTGGTCATCGACTTGAAGACGATGCCGTAGATGTCCTTGAGGCCAACCAATCCGGCCTTACGGGTCTCGAACTCCGCGCCCGCACCCATCACAAGTTCGCTCGCGACCGGCTTGAGGTCCTCGATCGACTTGAGCTTGTATTTGTCGGCGGTCTCCTTAGTGACGACCAGCGAGTCCTTGTCCTCCGCGGCGGACTTGTTGAGCACGGTCAGATCCTTCGGCAGATTTTTTTTGAGGTCCGCATAGATCTGGTCGGAGTCGGTGGCGTCGCTCGTCGTACCGTTTTGGGCAACGTAGTAATTGAGCGTGTTGCCCGTGTATTCGGGAATCAGGTTGATCGAGCCGTCCTTCAGCGCCTTGAGGTAGACCTCCCGCGCCCCGATATTGAAGTTGCGGGTGACCTTGTAGCCGTCACCCTCGAGGGCCTGCGCGTAAATCTCCGCGAGCAACTGGCTCTCTGGAAAGTTTGCTGAGCCGATAGTGATCGACCCTGAACCACCACTGCTGGACTTGCTGTTGCTTCCGGACACGTCACCGCTGCTTGCGCACGCGGTCAGCCCGAGGGAGGTGACCGCGAGCAGCGCGACAGCGGTCACAGCGCGGCGTAAGGACTTGTTCATCGATTACCCATCTATCGTGCGGACGATCGGTCCGCGTCGGTTACTTCGTTTGCGTCATCGGAGATTGCGTCGCCGGGTTTGCCCTGCGCAGAGGTGGTCAGACGCAGCCCGCGGGAGATCGTCAATCGCGCCGCGCCGGCGATCAGCAAGTCGAGCACGATGGCCAGCAGGGCGACGATCAGAGCGCCGCCGGCCATCTTGCCGTAGTCGTTTTGTGGCGCGCCGTCGAGGATGTAGCGCCCGAGCCCGCCGAGGCCGACGTACGCCGCCACGGTTGCTGTGGATACCAGCTGCAGCACGCCGCTGCGTAGCCCGCCGAACATGACCGGCAGCGCCAGTGGCAGCTTCGTCTTGAACAGCGCCTCGCGCGGTGTCATTCCCACGCCGATCGCTGCATCGACGACGAGCTTGTCGACGTTCTGGATACCGGCGTACGTCGAGGTGAGGACGGGTGGGATCGCTAGTAGGGCGAGGACCAGCACAACCGGCCACAGACTTCGGGTGGTGAGAAGTACGACGAGGGTCAACAGACCGATCGTCGGCAGCGCGCGGCTGGCGTTACCAATGTTGATTGCGAGAAATGCGAATTTGCCGGTATGCCCGATATACATGCCAACCGGGATCGCGACGATCATCGCCACCAGCAGCGACAGGAAGGTGTAGCCGAGATGTTCGAGAATCCTGGTGGGGATGCCGCCAGGACCGGACCAGTTGCTGCTCGCGGACAGGAAATTCCAGGTGAGTTGGAAGATGCTCACTGGTGCACCATCCTCTTGTCGGTAGTTCCAGATGAACTGTCGATGCACCCCTGGTCCCCACCGGACCATCGCCAGCGTTGCTCGACTCTCGAGGTCCAGCATGAGTTCTGCGAGGTCCGGTGGCCCAGGACACCCAGACTGGCTACAGGGCTGTGCGCCATCGAGCGCCGATCAGTGAGCGACCGGCTGCGGGGTCCCGGGACCACCGGGTGCTCTCTGGCTGCTCGAACAGCGAGGAAGCAACTATGAGTGTGACCCCTGAAGCCGTGCCCGCGCGAATCTGTGCCGGCGTGGACTGGGCCAAAGACGACCACGCGATCTGCATCATCGACTCCGACGGCGAGGTTCTGGACCAGTTCACCGTCACCCACAACGCGGCCGGACTCAAGGCCATGATCCGCCGCCTGCTCAAAGCAAGCGTGGACGAGGTCGGCATCGAACGCGGCGACGGACCGGTGATCGAGGCACTGCTGCAAGCCGAGCTCACCGTGCTGGTGATCGCGCCGGGCCAGGTGAGGAACTTGCGCTCCCGGTATGGCTCGGCAGGCAACAAAGACGACCGGTTCGACGCCTACGTCCTGGCCGACGTGGTGCGTACCGACCGACGCCGACTGCGCCCCCTGGTCCGCGACAGCGCGGCCACCACCGCGCTGCGCGCCGCGCGGCTGCTCGCCGAGATCGGCGACGCCCGCGGCCGGTTTCCCACCGCCGACTCGCTGGCCTGCCTCGCCGGCGTGGCACCCTCGACCCGCCAGTCCGGCAAAGTCAAAGCCGTCATCTTCCGA
>CAJDTT010000069.1_pt1 | contig 15748 bp, 12 predicted proteins | sample 7389841 | NCBI WGS metagenome assembly CAJDTT01 (sample SAMEA7055655, study PRJEB34461) | soil metagenome | biome: terrestrial ecosystem; feature: Peninsula; material: soil | place: Antarctica | collected 2016
CTCCGATCGGCGGAGGCCTGGTATGCGGCGCGCAGTTGTTTCTTATCGAACTTGCCGACCGATGTTTTCGGGATCTCCTCGACGAAGAGGATCTGTTCGGGAACCCAGAACCGGGCGAAGAGTGAGGACAAGTGAGTTCGGAGTTCCTCGGCTGAGACCTCACCACTGCGGTGGACGTAGGCCAGGGGGCGCTCCAGCCACTTCTCGTCGGGGATGGCAATCACGACCGCCTCGTGCACCATCGGATGTGCCATTAGCGCGTTTTCCAGGTCGACCGATGAGATCCACTCGCCGCCACTTTTGACCAGGTCCTTGGTGCGGTCTTTGATAAGCATGGAGCCGTCCGGGTAGATGCTGCTGATGTCACCGGTCCTTAGCCACCCGTCATGAAAACTCGTCGCGGAACGGTCATCTTGGTAATACTCTCGCGCGACCCACGGCGCCCGAATTTCCAGCTCACCGGTGGCCTTACCGTCCCACGGCAACTCGTTTCCGTCTTCGCCGACGATTCGCAACTCGACCAGCGGGACGGGTTTACCCTGGCGGGAGCGTTCCTGGAGGCTGGCCGCGGACGTGGAGTTATTGAATGTCGCCAACGGTGACGTCTCGGTCATCCCCCACGCGTTGACCACGATCGACTGGTTGTGCTCGGCCCACCACTTGATCATTGCGCTCGGTGGTGCCTGGCCGCCGAGCCAGAGTCGCCGTACCGAACTCAAGTCCTTCCGGCCCGAGGCCACCCACGCATCGCGGATCATCAGACCGACCGTGACAGCGCCGACCACTGTCGTGGCGTGTTGTTCGTGGATGATGTCGACGAAGTTCGTCGCGGTCGGATGCGCGCCGGGCAGTAGGAGTCGGGCGCCTTGCATTGCGCATGCATAGGGCATTCCCCACGCGTTGACGTGCGACATCGGTACCAGAACGAGGAAGCTCTCGTCGGCGGACACTTCCGCTGAACCTTTGACGCTCAGGCCGAGCGCATGCAGGACGGTGCTTCGGTGGCTGTAGAGGACACCTTTCGGGTCACCGGTCGTGCCCGAGGTGTAGCACAGTCCGGCGGCCGTGTTTTCGTCGAACTCAGGCAGTTCATCGAGGGCGACCGCGTCGGCAACAAGTTCCTCGTAGGAGTGCATCGGCGACAGGGTGGTTGATTCCGGTAGCTCGCCGAGAACGATCCACTGTTCTACTGTCGGGATCTGGTCGTGGATTGCTTCGAGCAGTGGAATGAGGTCGGGATCCACGAACACGACCTTGTCCTGTGCGTGGTTGATCGTGTGCGCGAGCTGTTCGGGCGACAGTCTGCTGTTTGCGGTGTGCAGGACCGCTCCCACGCCTGGGACGGCGAAGTAGCATTCGAGATGCCGGTAGGAGTTCCAGGCCAGCGTGCCGACCCGGTCCCCGTGCTCGACGCCAAGACCCTGCAGTGCACCGGCGAGCTTGCGGACCCGATGGGCGAGGTCGGCGTACGTGTAGCGGTGATATCCCTCGTCCGTGCGGGTAACAATCTCGTTTGCCCCGAATACATGCTCAGCTCGCCACAGCAGCCGTTTAATCAGTAACGGCCGGTCCATCATTAGTCCGTCCATCGGCGCACTCGTCCCTCATTCGTTCGAACTTCATCGGTCTGATTGAAGTGAAGGTCAACTCTCGACACGGGCACAATGCCAGCTTGGCTCACACTACAGTCGGCGAGCGCGATCATGGACCTTCTCCTGGTTCGTAAGTGGCGCCGCGACCTCAACGAGCCGACCTGGCCGGCCAGTTGCAGGTGCAGGCAAACCTCGGCGGCATCACCAAGCTGATCGAGAAGCAGGCCCGCTAGGCGCCTTCGGCTTCGGCGTCGAGTGTGCTAGCCGCGGGCCAGCCGGAAGCCGATGTCGTCGATCCGGTGGTTCGGGTGGCTACGCCGCCGTACCGACGCGCGGCAACTCCAGTGCTTGTCGAACCAGCCTCCACCGCGCAGCACCCGGTACTCGCGGTACACCTCGGGGTCGTAGAGATCCCAGCACCATTCCCAGACGTTGCCGAGCGTGTCGTGTAGACCCCAGTCGTTCGGCTTCTTGCCGCCAACCTCGTGGACCTTCTCGTCCGAGTTGTCGCGATACCAGGCGATCGCGTCGAGGTCGCCGTATTGCGCACCGGTGGTGCGGGCTCGGCAGGCGTGTTCCCACTCCGCCTCGGTCGGCAACCGGTAGCCGTCCGCGGATTGATCCCACTCGACATCTTCGCCTGCGACGCGGTAGGCCGAGGTCAGTCCGGTGCGGGCCGAGAGCAAGTTGCAGAACCTGATCGCGTCGCCCCATGACACGCCCTCGACCGGCAACCGGTCGCCGCGCGTCGCGCCCGGCCACCCGCCCGTGACCTCGGCGTACTCGCGCTGAGTCAGCTGCCGGGCGGCGATCTCGAACGTCGCGACGTCGACCTGCCAGCGGCGGCTGGTACGCCGATCGGACAGGGTCACCTGACCTGCGGGAATGAGCGCCATTTCGGGGATGGTAGGTGTGTTCATGATCGACTGGACGCTACCAGCGGACGGGCGCTGCGCCCGGATTGCTTCCCAATCAGTACGGACTGGCTACGCGAGGCGCCATACCGCGGTAATGTTCCACTGGTTGGGAACAGATTTAGTTGCCCCGGACCCCGGTGACTCCGTCTGGCCTTGATCGGCCACGAGGAGCGAAGCATGTCCGAAATTATCGCCTTGCCCGCAATAGGCGCGACCGCTGCCCCGGCGCCCCGGCGTGGCGCGTATGTGAGCAGTTATACCGATCTGTCTCGCGAGATCAGGGCGGCGGGGCTGCTACGCCGGCGATACGCCTTCTACTGGAGTCGTATCGTGCTGACCGTCGCGGCCTTCTTCGGGATCTGGGTCGCCGTGCCGTTCGTCCACGACTCGTGGTGGCAGTTGGCCTTGGCGGCGGCGCTGGCCGTCGTCAGTACGCAGTTCGGATATCTCGGCCATGACGGAGCACATCAGCAGATGTTCCGTTCGGCCCATTGGAATCGGTGGGTTGCCCGGGTGCTCTCGTGCGGGTTCACCGGACTGTCCTACAGCTGGTGGATGGGTAAGCACACGAAGCATCATCAGGCGCCGAACCAGATTGCGACGGACCCGGACATTGTCGGTGGCCCTATCGCGTTTACGCCTGCGACCGCGGCGGCGCGTACCGGCTGGCAGGCCGCCTTCACTAGGCGCCAGGGTTGGCTGTTCTTTCCGTTGCTGATGTTCGAAGGTGCCGCGCTGCACATAGCCAGCATTACGATGCTGCTCGCTGCGCGCGGCCAACGGCACCGCTTCATCGAACTTGGCGCCATCCTGCTGCGCATCAGCATCGGGATCGTGCTGCCGCTGGTGTTCATGCCATTGGGGATCGCGGCCGCGTTCATCGGCGTACACCTGGCGCTTTTCGGTTTGATGCTCGGCGGCACCTTCGCCACTAACCACAAGGGCATGCCGCTGGTGCCGAAATCGATGCGAGTGGACTTCTTGCGCCGCCAAGTACTCATGTCGCGCAACGTGGTGGGCGGCCGGTTCCTCTGCTTTGCGATGGGCGGTCTGAACTATCAGATCGAACATCATCTGTTTCCCAGCATGCCGAGGCCGAACTTGCGCAAAGCTCAACCGCTGGTCAAGGCCCACTGCGAGAAGCAACAAGTGCATTACATGGAGAAGACACTGTTCGAGTCGTACGGCATCGTGGTGCGCTACCTCAACCAAGTCGGGCTCGCGTCTCGAAACCCGTTTGAGTGCCCGCTGGTCCGGGAGTATCACAACTGATCGGGACCGATTAGCCGCGTCTGCTGCCCGCCGAAATAATTCTTGGCTGGCGGGGAATGTTTCCTGTGCATCGCCCGTTGGACAAGATGTAAAGTTGAGCAAGAGCGACTCAAGTCTTCTGATACGACTCACATGAGCATGATGCAAACCCCGTGGCCAGTTGCAGTTTCAACCGATGCTACCGCGTCGTACGTAACTGCGTACTGACCGAAAGACCCGAACCACAGAAAGCAGGAACACCATGGCACGAGCAGTCGGTATCGACCTCGGTACGACCAACTCCGTTGTATCCGTCCTCGAAGGTGGCGAGCCAAAAGTCATCGCCAACGCCGAGGGCTCACGCACTACCCCTTCCATCGTCGCTTTCGCCAAGAACGGCGAAGTGCTGGTCGGCCAGGCCGCCAAAAACCAGGCGATCACCAACGTCGACCGCACGATTCGTTCGGTGAAGCGTCACATGGGCGGCGACTGGACCGTCGACATCGACGGCAAGGCCTACACGCCGCAGGAGATCTCCGCGCGTGTCCTGCAAAAGCTCAAGCGCGACGCCGAGACCTACCTCGGTGACACGGTTGCCGACGCCGTCATCACCGTTCCGGCGTACTTCAATGACGCTCAGCGCCAGGCCACCAAGGAGGCTGGCGACATCGCGGGCCTCAACGTACTGCGCATCGTCAACGAGCCCACTGCCGCGGCGCTCGCCTACGGCCTCGACAAGGGCGAAAAAGAGCAGACCATTCTCGTGTTCGACCTCGGAGGCGGCACGTTCGACGTCTCGCTGCTGGAAATCGGTGACGGCGTCGTCGAAGTGAAGTCGACTTCCGGTGACACCGACCTCGGTGGTGACGACTGGGACCAGCGGCTCATGGACCACCTCGTCAAGGAGTTCAGGAACTCCTCAGGCGTCGACCTTTCTGGCGACAAACTCGCGATGCAGCGCATCCGTGAGGCCGCTGAGAAGGCCAAGATCGAGCTGTCCGGCTCGCAGTCCACGACCGTCAACCAGCCCTACATCACCGCCGGCGCCGACGGCCCGCTGCACATGGACATCACCGTGACTCGCGCGGACTTCCAGCGCATGACGCAGGACCTGCTCGAGCGCACCAAGGCGCCGTTCAACCAGGCGATCAAGGACGCCGGAGTCAAGCTCGACGATATCGACCACGTCGTACTCGTCGGCGGCTCGACCCGCATGCCGTCCGTGACCGAACTGGTCAAGGAACTGCTCGGTGGCCGCGAACCTAACAAGGGCGTCAACCCGGACGAAGTTGTCGCGGTGGGCGCTGCCCTGCAGGCCGGCGTACTCAAGGGCGAGGTCAAGGACGTCCTGCTGCTCGATGTCACCCCGCTGTCGCTGGGTATTGAGACTAAGGGCGGCGTGATGACCAAGCTCATCGAGCGCAACACCACGATCCCGACCAAGCGTTCGGAGATCTTCACGACCGCCGACGACAACCAGCCGTCCGTGCAGATTCAGGTCTTCCAGGGCGAGCGCGAGATGACCCAGTTCAACAAGCGCTTGGGCATGTTCGAGCTGACCGGTCTGCCGCCGGCCCCGCGTGGAGTGCCGCAGGTGGAGGTCACCTTCGACATCGACGCGAATGGCATCGTGCACGTCGCGGCCAAGGACACCGCCACCGGCAAGGAACAGTCCATGCAGATCACCGGTGGGTCGGCGCTGTCCAAGGATGAGATCGACCGCATGATGAAGGACGCCGAGGCGCACGCCGAGGAAGACAAGAAGCGCAAGGAAGAAGCCGAGACGCGCAACAACGCCGACGCGCTGCTGTTCCAGACCGAGAAGTTCCTCGCCGAGAGCGGCGACAAGATCCCAGCCGACAAGAAGGAGCCGCTGACCGATGCGATCGGCGAGTTGCGCTCGGCGGTGGGCGGCAGCAACATCGACTCCATCAAGGCCTCGCATGAGAAGGTCTCGACTCTGTTCCAGGAGGTCGGCGCCGCTATTTACGCCGACGCCCAGGCCGCGGGTGCCGAAGGTGCTCCGGGGGCTGCGGGTGCTCCCGGTGCCGAGGGCGCATCGGCAGCGGACGGCGACGATGACGTTGTCGACGCCGAGATCGTCGACGATGAGGACAGCAAGGACAAATAAGTGAGCGGATTCCACGCTGACTCGGTCGATCCGGGTGCCGCCGGCAACGGCGGCCCCGGGCATCCCGGCGACCACGACAAGTCAGGTAGCGCAGGCAAGTCCGGCAACGACGAGCAGCCGCGGATCGTCATACGAGATAAACGGCGGATCGACCCGCTCGCGGGCCAGAAACGTCAACCAATGGAGTCTTCAGTGCCAGAACCACAGCCAGAGGATTCGGCCGAAACCATGAACGACACCGAATCAGACCAGCAGTACGCATCGGAGTCAGCAGCGAAGTCGGCGCCCGAATGGGCCGACTCCGATGCCGAGGACGATGGGCGGCTCTCGGACGTCGACCGGCTCACCAGCGAGCTGGCCGAGCGTACGAACGACCTGCAACGGGTCAACGCCGAGTACGCCAACTACCGCAAACGATCTGAGCGCGAGCGTGAGGGCCTGGCGTCCATCGCGCAGGCCGCGCTGATCGCCGAGCTGCTTCCGGTGCTCGACGACATCGACCGCGCCGATCAGCACGGCGACCTCAACGGCGGCTTCAAAAATGTCGCCGACTCGCTGCGCGCCGTACTTGAACGCGCCGGCCTAGAGGCTTTCGGCACTGACGGCGAACCGTTCGACCCGAGCGTGCACGAAGCTGTCGCACACACCACCAGCCCCGACGTCGAGTCGGAGTCAGTCTCCGGAGTGATGCGTCGTGGATACCGGCAGGGTGATCGTGTTCTGCGGGCGGCGATGGTCGCGGTGGTCGCGCCGGAGTAGCGACGCACGCAAACTACGCAATATCGGCAGGAAGTTTGTTGGAAGTTCGTAGGAAGGGAGGCGCCCAGTGAGCCAGAAGGACTACTTCGAGAAGGACTACTACGCCGCGCTGGGCGTGTCCAAAGACGCCAGCACCAGCGAGATCAAGAAGAAATACCGCAAGCTCGCATCGCAGTTACATCCGGACAAAAATCCCGGTGACGCCGCCGCCGAGAACCGGTTCAAGGAAGTCTCAGAGGCGTACGACGTACTCGGCAATGCCAAACGGCGTGAGGAGTACGACGAGGCGCAGCGACTGGTCTCAAGCGGCAGTGCTCCGGGCGGTGCGGGAGGCTATCCGGGTCGCTACCCGGGAGATTTCTCGGCCGGTGCAGGGGGCCAGTCCTTCAACCTCAACGACCTGTTCGGCGCCGCTCGTGGTGGCCGTGGAGGCGGTCGCGGTGGACCGAACATCTCGGACCTGTTCGGCGATGTATTTGCCGAACAAGGCTTTAACGATGGGGGTTACGGCCGGCAGGCCGGCCCGATGAAGGGGCAGGACCTCGAAGCCGCGGTCACCCTCAGTTTTGAGGACGCGATCAACGGCGTAAGCCTGCCGCTGCGTCTGAGCGCCCCCGATGGGACGAGTAAGACCCTGACCGTGCGGGTGCCCTCGGGTATCGACGACGGCAAGAAGTTTCGGGTCCGAGGCAAGGGCTCGCCGGGATTCAACGGTGGCCCCGCAGGTGATCTGTTGGTCAAGGTGACGGTCAAACCGCACGGCCTGTTTACTCGCAAAGGAGCCAACTTGCAGCTCACCGTTCCAGTGACCTACGTCGAGGCCGCACTTGGTGCGACGATCAAGGTTCCGACCCTCGACTCGTCGGTCAGTCTCAAGCTCCCGGCCGGCACCGCCAACGGGCGCAAGTTTCGGGTCAAGGGTAAAGGCGTGACGGTCGGCAAGACGACCGGCGACTTGATCGTCGCCGTCGAGATCGCCGTACCAGCCAAAATGTCCGACGAGGCCAAGAAGGCTCTCGAGGATTACGCCGCGCTTCAGACGGACGACCCTCGCGAACAATTATTCGCGACGTAACATCTATGTAAAGGAGGTCGAGATGACTGCACCGCGAAACCGCAACGACTCAAGGACGTCGCGCCGTGTGCGCAGCGAACCACTCGGCCAGTCCACCCCGCTCGGTGGCCGACTTTCCGCGATCGATTCAACGGCGGTGGGTGACCCGCGCTCGCCCGGCTCGGAGCAAGCGGCGTCGTACGTCGATTTCGAGACGCCGGTCTTCGTCATCTCGATTGCCGCCGAACTCGCCCAGATGCATCCGCAGACGTTGCGTCAGTACGACCGGGTCGGCCTGGTGAAGCCCGGCCGCGCGAGCGGCGGCGGGCGACGCTACTCCGCGCGCGATGTCGCGTCGTTGAAGATGGTGCAGCACTTGAGCCAGGAGGACGGGATCAACCTCGCCGGGATCAAGCGCATCATCGACCTCGAAGACCAGGTCCGCGCCTTGCAGTCACGCGTCGAGGAACTCGTCGTCGAAGTGACCCACGCACAGGCTCGCGTGAGCTCGGCCGAAGCGGCCGTGCACGCGTCGTACCGTCGCGACCTCGTACCAGTGCAGCCGTCCGCGATCATCCGCTGGCGGCGTTGATTGAGAAGTGGACCTTGCGATGACTGAGCTGAAGGACGAGACGTGCGCCGAGCTCGTCCAGACCCTTAGCCAACTGGTGCGCACCGGACGCGCCCGGTCGGCTAAGTGGGGCGCGGAGGAGGATCCCCAATCGGGGATCGTCATCAGCGCGCCGCTTTTCGCGCTCTTGTCAATTCTCCACACCGAGGGCGAGGTGCGCATGCAGACCCTCGCCGCGCGGGTCGGCAGCGACATGTCCGTGGTGAGTCGGCAGGTCGGCGTACTGGAGGAGGCCGGTTGCATCACGCGACGGCCCGACGAGCAGGACCGGCGAGTGACGATGTTGAGCCTCTCCGACTACGGTCGGCAACGGCATGCGGCTGGGCTTTCCCGACGCGTGTCGATCTTCAAGACCGGATTGCGTAACTGGTCTGAGGAAGACGCGGCGGCGTTGCTGACCCTGGTCAGCCGCGTCACCAGGGACCTCGCCGACATCCCCGACTAGCGTCCCGCGATCCGTCGCTTAATCCCCGCGATCCGTCACAAAATCCCGGCGATCCGTCACAAAGGCACTCTCGGCCCGTGGTTGGGCCGCATGGAACGCGAGAGACAGAGGTGACGGATGGCGGGGGATTTACGACGGATCGGCGGAAATGAGAGTTGAGCGGAATAGACTCAACTTTAACGAGCGTTGTACCTGACGGTATTTGACAGTTCTCTTCACCTAGGAGCCCAGCGTGGACCAAAATAAGTTCACCACGAAGTCTGCCGAAGCCCTCGCCGCAGCGCAGCGCCTCGCGACCGACCGTGGAAATCCCCAGCTTGAGCCGCTGCACCTTCTTATCGCCCTTCTCGAGCCGGCCGACGGCATCGCCGGGCCCCTTCTGCAGGCGGCCGGCGCCGATCCTGTCTCGGTGAAAAACGTCGCCCTGCAACGGATGGAGCAGCTGCCGACCGCGAGCGGTGCGACTACCAATGCGCCGCAAGCAAGTCGTGAACTCCTCGCCGTACTCAACGCGGCCGGCAAGCTGGCCTCCACTCTTAACGACGAATACGTCTCGACCGAGCATCTCGTTGTCGGCGTCGCACAGGACGGCGGCACGGCACGGGACATCCTGGTAGGCGAGGGCGCAAGCCCGGACCACCTGATCAACGCGTTCAAGACGGTGCGCGGATCGCGGCGGGTGACCTCGCCGGACCCTGAGTCGTCGTACCAGGCGCTCGAGAAGTACGCCGTCGATCTCACCGAGATGGCGCGCAAGGGTGACCTCGATCCGATCATCGGGCGTGACTCGGAGATTCGTCGGGTCATCCAGGTGCTCTCGCGGCGTACTAAGAACAACCCGGTCCTGATCGGCGAGCCCGGGGTGGGTAAGACGGCGATCGTCGAGGGTCTCGCACAGCGGATCATCGCCGGCGACGTCCCCGAGTCGCTCAAGGGCAAACGCCTGATGAGCCTGGACCTGGCCTCGATGGTGGCCGGCGCGAAGTACCGTGGCGAGTTCGAAGAACGACTCAAGGCGGTGCTGCACGAGATTTCCGAGTCCGACGGCGAGATCGTCACGTTCATCGACGAGCTGCACACAATTGTCGGTGCGGGCGCGAGCGGCGAGGGTGCGATGGACGCCGGCAACATGATCAAGCCGATGCTCGCCCGCGGCGAACTGCGGCTGGTCGGTGCGACCACCCTCGATGAGTACCGGCAGCGGATCGAGAAGGACCCTGCGTTGGAACGCCGTTTCCAGCAGGTATTCGTCGGTGAGCCGACCGTTGAAGACACGATCGGCATACTGCGCGGACTCAAGGACCGCTACGAGGTCCATCACGGCGTCCGCATTCTCGACCAGGCGCTGGTCGCGGCCGCGACGCTGTCCGATCGGTTCATCACCTCGCGGTTCCTGCCGGACAAGGCGATCGACCTGGTCGATGAGGCCGCGTCCCGGCTGCGCATGGAGATCGACTCCCGGCCGGTCGAGGTTGACGAGGTCGAACGAGCGGTACGACGCCTCGAAATCGAGGAGATGGCGCTCGCCAAGGAAGAGGACGAGGGGTCGAAGGTCCGTCTCGAGTCGCTGCGCAAGGATCTCGCCGACAAGCGTGAGACTCTCAGCGAGCTCACCGCCCGCTGGCAGCGCGAGAAGGGTTCGATCGACAAGGGCCGTGAACTGAAGGAGCAGCTCGACGCCTTCAAGGGCGAGGAGGAACGCGCCGAACGTGACGGTGACCTGGCGCGCGCCGCCGAGTTGCGCTACGGCAAGATTCCGCAGCTGCTTAAGGAAATCGAAGAAGCATCGCAGGCCGAGAACCAGGCCGACCTCATGCTCAAAGAAGAGGTCAGTTCGGACGATATCGCCGGCGTCGTCAGCGCGTGGACGGGAATCCCCGCGGGCCGGATGCTTGAGGGCGAGACCGCCAAGCTACTGCGCATGGAGGAAGGTCTGCAGGGCCGCGTGGTCGGTCAGAGTAGGGCCGTCACCGCGGTGGCCGACGCCGTACGCCGATCCCGAGCCGGTATCGCCGACCCCAACCGGCCGACCGGATCGTTCCTGTTCCTCGGACCGACCGGCGTGGGCAAGACCGAGTTGGCCAAGGCGCTCGCGGACTTCCTCTTCGACGACGACCGTGCGATGGTCCGCGTGGACATGAGCGAGTACTCCGAGAAGCACAGCGTGTCGCGGTTGGTGGGCGCGCCTCCGGGCTATGTCGGGTACGGCGAGGGCGGCCAGTTGACCGAGGCAGTACGCCGCCGCCCCTACACCGTCGTACTTCTTGACGAGGTGGAAAAGGCGCATCCGGACGTGTTCGACATCCTGCTGCAGGTGCTCGATGACGGTCGCCTGACCGATGGCCAGGGCCGCACCGTGGATTTCCGTAACACGATCCTGATCCTGACCTCCAACCTCGGTTCGCAGGCGATCACCAACCCGGGACTGGACGAGAAGGGCAAGTACGACGCGGTCATGTCGGTCGTGCGCAGCCACTTCAAGCCGGAGTTTCTCAACCGGCTCGACGAGGTCGTGGTCTTCAGCAGTCTTGGAAGTGAGGAGCTCAGCGCGATCGTCGACATTCAGCTGCAGAGTCTGGCCGACCGGCTCGAAGGCCGCCGGCTCGCTCTGGAAGTCACCCCGGCCGCGCGTGACTGGCTGGCCATCGACGGGTTCGACCCGGTGTACGGCGCTCGCCCGCTGCGACGGCTGATCCAGTCCGCGATTGGCGACCAGCTGGCAAAGAAGCTGCTGGCCGGCGAGATCGTCGACGGTGACACGGTGGCCGTCGATATAGGTAGCGCGGATGGTGACGCGGCGCTGGTGGTCACGACCAAATAGCGTCAGGTCCCATGGATCGACGTAATTAGCTGGCGGGCGGTTCGGCGTACGACGTCGCGACGGCCCGCCGGCGTTCGTTGCGCCGCGAGATCAGCCGCTGGATGGTGAGGGTCCCGATCCCGGCGACCGTCATGCCGAGCAGGTTGACGCCGAGCTGGACCGCCGATCCGCTCATCTGCTTCGGCGCCCACACCGCGAAGGACAGCGAGAACTCGCCGACCGCGGGGATGGTGGTGACGGAGATGAAGACGCCAACCAGGGCGTTGGTATGGCCCGCGGTCTGCGACAGTACGCCGGCCGCTCCCGCTAGCAGCGCGACCAGCAGGGACCAGTGATTCGGCCGCCAGATGAAGTCGGTGAGTGGCCGCGGCGCGGCGAGCGTCAGTGGGCTGATCCAGCCGATAGCGCGCAAGACCAACGCGAAGATGACGGTGCAGACGAGCGCGACGAGGAACCCCCGAAATAGCAGGTACGCCGACCGCCAGGCCAGTCTGCGTTTGCCCAGCACTGTCGCCACGGCAAAGGCGGCAATGACGGCAAACTCGGGCCCGACCACCATCGCGCCAACGACCAGGATCGGGGAGTCGGTCACGACCGCAACCGCGGCGATCATGCACGCGATTGTCAGGAACGTATAAAACGACCACGATCCCTTGGACTGCGTCCACGCGGTGTCCAGGACCGCATCCCAGACGATCGCGTCGTCCGGTGCGCCCGGCGCGGCTTCTTCGGCCGCCCAAGCGTTAGGACTGGGGGAGGAGTCAACCTCCAGCAACGTGACCGAGCCGTCCTTGTCAATTCCGTTGGCGTGCAGCCAATCCAGCACGTCCGACACCGCCTCGCGCGCGATTTCGCATTGCACCAGGTCGCCCTCGGGCCGCAGCGCGACGCCGTCGAACCGCACGACGTTGGTGACCCGCGGGTCGTCGAACAAGCGGTGGATGATCGTGTTGCACCGGTCGGCCGGTACGACGATCTGTAACTGCATCACGCCTTGATCTTCGCATCGCGGCGCTGCGAAGCCGCAGCAGACGCGCGGCTAAGGGGACGCGACGGCACGGGACCGCGAGCGGTGATCGTTGTGTACGGCGGTCGCGGCCGAATAGTTCGAGTAAAGTGGCGTGGATATCCGCGGCGGTTTCGCCGACCAACCCAGGTAGAGCCCACGCATTCTGCGTAGGTAGAGGAGTGCGTCTTGTCGCAGCAGCCCGGCGACCGCCATAAGCCGTTCGGCGGCTTCGAGAGCGCTCCGGAACAGGCAGATCGCGCCAAGGGGTCACCAAACGGGGCGCCGGAACCTCCACGTGAGGTACGCCGGGCGTCGCTCGTGCAAACGGTCATCGCCGTGATCCTGGTGTTCTTCGGCGTGTTCTACCTGACCCAGGCCGACAACCTGACCACCGAGCTTATGCGTGCGATGGAATCGGTCGACGCGGAGCTGGTCGCCAAAATTTCGATCGCGCAGCTTGGCAGCGTTGTGCGAACCGCCGCGGTGGTTCTACTGGTTATCGGGCTTGGGCACGGCGCCGCCGCGCACGGGCTGCGCAGCCGCAAGACGTGGGCGCGCCCGGTCGGGTTCGTGTTCAGCGGGCTGCTTGTCGCGCTGACCGTGCTGTCGATCTTCAGCGGTGCGCTGAGCTATCCGGTCCTGCTCATGGGGCTGTTGGCGGTGTGGGCGATCGTGCTCACGACCCGACCCGCGGTCAAGACGTATCTTTCTCATAAATAACCACAAGGAGCCTCAGCGTGACCGATCGCGACAACCCCACCGAACCTGGGTCCGAAGAGCCGGACGATATCCCGCGGGAGCCGTCGAAAGACGAGCTCGGTGACTCGATCTCCTACCCGCAGAACGCGGGCGAAGCAGAAGCCGACGCACCGCAGACGTTTGCGCCGAAGAAGCCCGCGTGGATCGCGCTCGGCGTACTCGCGCTGATCATGTTCACGATGACCGGGCTCGGCCTGTCGCAGGACGCCAAGGACTTGCAAAGTAGCTACGTCCCGGTCCAGGTCACAGTGACCGCCCAGGTGCTGGGCAAGGACAAGGTCGTCAATTACACCGACAGTGAGACCAAGAAGGCCGCGGACAAGTGGAAGTCGATGGGTACCACGGTCACGCCCAGCGCCGCCCAGATGGCCGACGTGCTTAACGCGTCGGTCGGTGATGGCAAGCAAGTCACCGAGAAGCAAGTCGCCGACTCGCTGAAGAAGAACAAGGTCACCCTCACGATCCCGACGATTCAGCAGCTCGACAGCTCGATCCGCACGCAGACGATTATCTTTGGCGTCGTCGGGCTGGCCGCGGCCGCGGCCGCGTACTTCTACCGGCAGGGCGCCAACTGGGCTCGCATGCTGGGGATGTTCGTGTCGGGCCTGGTCACCATCATGTTCGTGATGCAGGTGGTCAATGGTTCGCTCAGCATTATCGTGGTGGCGATCGTTCTTAGCGGTGGCGCGGCGTTCTTCTTCCTGATGAAGGGGCGTCTCGTCGCTCCGGTTGCGATCGGTGGCGGTCGTCCCGGAGGCGGCGCCGGTGGAATTCTCGGCAGCCTGTTTCGACCGCGCCCGCCCCGGAACTAGTAGGTGCCTCGCGCACTAGTCACCGGAGCGTCGGCGGGCATCGGCGCGCAGTACGCCGAGCAGCTCGCCAAGTCCGGCTACGACCTTGTCCTCGTCGCCCGTGGCGCGGACCGGTTGCAGGCCCTGGCCGACACCCTAAGCAACAGCTTCGGCCGGCGCTGCGACGTACTTCCCGCCGACCTGTCGACGCCTGAGGGTCTTGCACTCGTCGAGCGGCGCGTCGCCAGCGACAAGGAACCGGTCGACATGCTGGTCAACAACGCCGGGTTCGGTACGAAGGGTCAGTTCCTCGCCTCGCCGGCCGAGGCCGAGCAGCGCATGCTCAACGTCAACGTCACCGCGCTGATGCGGCTGTGCCACGCGGCCCTTCCGGGCATGGTCCAGCGTGGTGCCGGTGATGTCATCAATGTGGCGTCGGTGGCGGCGTTCGTGCCCAGCGACACCGGCCCCGGGTACGCCGCCAGTAAGGCCTACGTGGTGGCCTTCACCGATTCGCTTGCGGTGACGTTGCAGGGCACCGGAGTGCACGTCAGTGTCGTCTGCCCGGGTTTTGTGCACACCGAGTTCCACCAACGCATCGAGCAGGATGTCGGCTGGGTTCCGCGGTGGGCCTGGCTCAGGGCGCCGGACGTGGTCGCCACGTCGCTACGCGACCATCGCGCCGGCCGCCACCGCAGCGTGCCCTCGGTGAAGTACAAGTCCGTCGTGCAGGTGCTCAAAGTGGTCCCGCGGGTCGCGCTGCGTCGAATTCTGGTCAAAAGTCGAGGTCTGCAGCACCGCTCGGACTGACTATGGTCCGGTGACCGGGCACACCGTAATTAGCACGTCGTACGCGGGAAAACTCTCAGCCAACTCATAGCGGAAGCCTCATGTGGCTCATCGCACAGTGTGGTCTTGGTGGATAACCGGTGACGAGAGTGTCTCAAACTGGTTACGGCGGGTAACGTCTTCCGAGTCTCACGGAGGTCTGTCGCTCGATCGGAACGACACCGCGAGACACGCCTAAACGCACAACCGGTCGAACAGCGCCAGCGATGGAACTGTTCGAGGGGGAGCGTGCCGGGGACCCACAGTGGTATCCGGGGTGAATCGACGTATGGGCCTGCAGCAGATGCCGCAGGTGGACGCGTTGTAGGGCCGATAACTTCCCGGCCCGAACCCGACAGCTAACTCGGCAGGCGGAATAGGAAGAATGGAGAGCCGCCTGCATGGCGCCCTCGAAGAGAAACGCTGTCGTGTGCACGATGGCCACAGTTGTTGCAGCACTCGGTTTAGGCCTTTTGCCCTCCGCCGCCCACGCGGACCCTGCCACCGGCAGCGAAACGTCGACGTCGGTCCAGGCTCAGGTCATCCAGATGCAGGGCGACCTCGCCAATGCCAATGAGCAGTACCTCGACGCCAAGCTCGAGCTCGACAAGCAGACCGCCGCCGCGGCCACTGCGCAGGCGCAGCTCGACTCGACGAAGGCCGATGTGACCGCCGCCAAGGCACAGGTCGCCGACATCGGCGTTACGTCGTACAAGAACTCCAACGCGCAGAGCCTGCAGGCCATCCTGACCAGCTCGTC
>CAJDTT010000070.1_pt1 | contig 15683 bp, 12 predicted proteins | sample 7389841 | NCBI WGS metagenome assembly CAJDTT01 (sample SAMEA7055655, study PRJEB34461) | soil metagenome | biome: terrestrial ecosystem; feature: Peninsula; material: soil | place: Antarctica | collected 2016
GAGCTTGTGGCTTAGTTCGTCGTTCGCAAACAAGTTGCAGGCCTGCGCGTATTTCGCGACCATCCGCAAGGTCTTCGTCTCGCCGCCGCCACCGATCAAGATCGGCGGGTGCGGCGTGGCCAGCGGCTGCGGGCTGTTAAGCGTGCGTCCGAGGCGATAGTGCTTGCCGTCGTACGCCGCCTCGCTGTCGCTCCACATCTCTAGGCAGATCTGCAGCGTCTCCTCGAGCCGCTCGAATCGTTCGGCACGAGCCGGGAACGGCAACCTGAGACCGTGCGCTTCCTCTTCGTTCCAGCCGGCCCCAATGCCGAGCCACGCGCGGCCACCGGACAGTACGTCGAGGGTGCTGATGATCTTTGCCAACATGCCCGGCTCGCGGTAGGTCACGGCGGTAACCCACGGTACAAGCTCGACGTTCGAGGTCCGCGCGGCGAGGAACGCGAGAGTGGTGTAAGCCTCGAGCATCGCGTGTTCCGGTGGCCCGATATTGCCGATCTGCCACACATGGTCCATCACGCTGACGCGCTGAAAGTCAGCTTCCTCGGCCGCCGCGACGATCCGTATAAGGTCATCGCGAAGCCCAACCGGGCCACTGGGGAAGGTGAAGTCGGCGATGTGCAGTCCGATTTTCATAGGGTCTCCGAATCGGTGCGAAACATGGCGCCCCCATTAGATACCCACTCACGTAACGGCTCCGCGAGCGCGCCGCGAAAAAGGACCGCTCACGAGCGCCGATCAGGCGCCGACGTAGGCCGCGAGATATTCGCCGGTGAGAGTGGGGCGGGCCGCGACGAGGTCGGCGGGCGTGCCCTCAAAAACGAGCCGGCCGCCGTCATGACCGGCACCGGGACCGAGATCGATAATCCAGTCGGCGTGCGCCATCACCGCCTGGTGGTGTTCGATGACGATGACCGACTTGCCGGAGTCGACGAGCCGGTCGAGCAGGCCAAGCAGCTGCTCGACGTCGGCCAGGTGCAGCCCGGTGGTCGGCTCGTCGAGGATGTAGACCTCGCCCTTCTCCGCCATCTGCGCCGCCAGCTTGAGGCGCTGCCGCTCGCCGCCGGACAGCGTAGTGAGCGGCTGCCCGAGCGTCAGGTAGCCGAGCCCGACGTCGATGAGCCGGTCGAGAATCTTGTGCGCGGCCGGGATGCTGGCCGCGTCTTTCCCGAAGAACACCGCGGCCTCGCCCACCGACATCGTGAGCACCTCGGCGATGTTCTTGCCACCGAACTCGTACTCGAGAACGGCCGCCTGGAAGCGCCGGCCCTCACACTCCTCGCACGGTGACTCGACGGTGGCCATCACACCGAGCTCGGTGAAGATCACCCCGGCGCCATTGCACGTGGGGCAGGCGCCCTCGGAGTTCGAACTGAAGAGCGCCGGCTTCACCCCGTTAGCCTTGGCGAACGCCTTGCGGATCGGCTCCAGCAGACCGGTGTATGTCGCCGGGTTGCTGCGGCGCGATCCCTTGATCGCGCCCTGGTCGACGACGACCACACCGTCACGTCCGTCGACTGCTTGTCCTGAGGCGCCGCGGGACGAGGCGTCTCGAAGGGAGCCGTGAATCAGTGAGCTCTTCCCGGAACCGGCGACACCGGTGATCGCGACGAGTACGCCGAGCGGGATATCGACGTCGACATCCTGAAGATTGTGGGCTGAGGCGCCGCGCACGTCGAGTGCACCGGTCGGTGTACGCACCTCGTCCTTGAGCGTTGCGCGGTCATCGAGGTGGCGTCCGGTGAGAGTGTCGCTTGCACGCAGTCCCTCGACCGTGCCCTCGAAGACGATCTCGCCGCCGCCGGAGCCGGCCATCGGGCCAAGGTCAACGACGTGGTCGGCAATCGCGATAGTTTCCGGTTTGTGCTCCACGACCAGGACCGTGTTGCCCTTGTCGCGCAGCCGCAGGAGCAGGCCGTTCATCTGCGCGATGTCATGCGGGTGCAGTCCGATGGTCGGCTCGTCGAAGACGTAGGTGACATCGGTCAGGGACGAACCGAGGTGGCGGATCATCTTGGTGCGCTGCGCCTCGCCGCCGGAGAGGGTTCCGGCCGGCCGATCGAGCGAGAGGTAGCCCAGCCCAATCTCGGTGAACGACTCAAGCAAGTGGAGCAGACCGGCCAGCAGCGGGCCGACCCCAGGTTCCTCCAACTGACGCACCCAGTCGGCCAGGTCGCTGATCTGCATAGCGCAGAGGTCGGCGATGCTCTTGCCCCGGAGCTTCGATGAGCGAGCCTCCGGGGTGAGGCGGGTGCCTCCGCACTCCGGGCACGCCTGAAACGTCACGGCCCGCTCGACGAAGCGGCGGACGTGCGGCTGCATCGACTCGCGGTCCTTGGACAACATCGACTTCTGGATCTTGGGAATGATGCCGTCGAAGGTCAGGTTGATTCCTTCGACCTTGATCTTCGTCGGCCCGGCGTACAGCATCGTGTCGAGCTGCTTCTTGGTGAACTTCGCGATCGGTTTGTCCATCGGCAGGCCGACCCCCGCGAACAGCCGGCCGTACCAGCCGTCCATCGAGTAACCGGGAACCGTCAGTGCGCCATCATTGAGGGACTTGGTCTCGTCGTACAGCGCAGTAAGGTCAATGTCGCTGACGTGGCCCATGCCCTCGCACCGCGAGCACATGCCACCGAGATAGACCACCTCGCGCACCACGCTCTTCTCCACGCGACCGCTCTTCTCGGTGGACATCACGCCGCTGGCCTTGCGGGTAGGCACGTTGAAGGAGTACGCCGTCGGCGGACCGACGTGCGGATCGCCGAGCCGGCTGAACAAGATACGCAGCATCGCGTTGGCGTCGGTCGCGGTGCCGACCGTCGAGCGGGGGTTCGCGCCCATCCGCTCCTGGTCGACGATGATCGCGGTCGTCAGCCCTTCGAGGTAGTCGACCTCGGGTCGGGCCAGTGACGGCATGAAGCCTTGGACGAATGCGCTGTAGGTCTCGTTGATCATCCGCTGCGACTCCGCGGCGATCGTGCCGAAGACCAACGAACTCTTGCCCGAGCCGGACACCCCCGTGAACACGCTGAGCCGCCGCTTCGGGAGCTCGACGCTGATGTCCTTGAGGTTGTTGACCCGGGCACCTTGCACCCGGATCAGGTCGTGGCTGTCGGCAACATGCTGCGCAGTCGACCGCGCGTCCTTCTTGGTAGCCAAGGTCTTCGTGTCTCCGTCGGTCGAGAGTGGCTTTCACACGCGCTCGACCGACTGCCCACGCGAGTTAGGCAATCGCGTAAATCGTCCCCGGACGCGGTACTAGGTTAGATCAAAACCGTGGTATCCGACCGTTGCGACTCCATTGCCGACCTGCGCATAGGTATCGACCCCGCCGACAAAGGGCATGAAGACGCGTTCCTTGCCAGGGATGTTGGCGCCCATGTACCAAGAGTTGGCCTGCGGCATCAGGGTCATGTTCCCGAAGTCGTTGACCGTGCTCACCCAGTTCTCCTCTGCCTCCTCGAGAGCGGCCATCCGGGTCTTGCCATGCTCGTTGAGGTAGTCGATCGCATCGGTGATCCAGTTGACGTGGTACTCGATCGATACGAGCATGTTCGACAACACCGACGGGCTTCCAGGCCCGGTGACCATGAAGAGATTCGGGAAGCCGACGCTCATCAGGCCGAGGTAGGTGCGGGGACCGTGCTCCCATTTCTTGCTCAACAGCTCGCCGCCAGAGCGAATTTCGATGCGATCCAGCGCTCCTGTCATCGCATCGAATCCGGTCGCGAAGATGATGACGTCGACCGCGTGCTCGGTGTCTCCGGCGACGATCCCGTCCTTGGTGATTCGCTTGATCGGATCCTCGTTGATATCAACCAGCGTCACGTTGTTCTGGTTGTAAACCTCGAAGTAACCGGTGTCCACGCACATGCGCTTGCTTGCGATCGGGTACGTCCGCGGCGACAACTTCTCCGCTGTCTTCGGATCCTTGACCTTCTCGCGGATTTTCGTGCGGACGTACTCGGCGACCTGGTCGTTCGACTGCGCGTTGAGCAGGGCGTCGGCAAACCCCGAGTTGAATCCGAGTCCACCTTTTTGCCAACGCTCATCGAAGTCGCGCTGGATCTCCTCGGGCGTGGCCTCGGACATGAGTCCGGTCCCGGCATTGGTGTCGAACCCGATGCGGGTGTTGCGATCGCGCTCCCGGAACTGCGGATATTCCGCCTTGATCTCGTCGAGCTGCTCCTTTGTCCAGGGGTGGTTGTGCGCCGGTACCGCGAAGCTCGGCGTGCGCTGGAACACCGTCAGCTCTAGGACGTCGGGCGCGATCGCGGTGATCGTCTGCAGACCCGACGAGCCGGTGCCGATCACCGCAACCCGTTTTCCGGTCAGGTCGACTCCGTCGTGTGGCCAACTCGAGGTGTAGTACTGCTCTCCAGCGAAATCTTCCATGCCCTCGAACTTCGGGTGCGACGGCGCAGAGAGGCAACCTGTCGCCGCGATCACAAACCGGGAAGCAACGCGCGCGCCGTCGTCGGTGATGGTCGTCCATGTATCGGTGTCGTCGTCGAAATCGAGTTTCTCGACCCGGGTGTTGAATGTGATGTCTTTGCGCAGGTCGAATCGGTCGGCGACGTGCTGGGCGTACTTCAGCAACTCAGGCTGTGCGGCGTACCGCTCGGACCAGTCCCATTCTTGTTGTAGGTCGTCGTCGAACGAGTATGAGTAGTGGATCGACTCGATATCGCAGCGCGCTCCGGGGTATCTGTTCCAGTACCACGTGCCGCCGACGTCGTCACCGGCCTCGATCACGCGCGCACTGACGCCGATCTTGCGAAGGGTGTGCAGTTGGTACATGCCGGCGTACCCGGCTCCGATAATGACTACGTCGACGTCGGTCATTTGACGGTGGCTCCTTTGAGTTCGGCGATTCGACTGTTGATTCGGCCGGCGACGTAGTCGATCCCCACTCGGTTGCCCGGAAGGATATTGACCATCTGGAAAAATGCGTGCATCTGGCCCTCCGCGGTCGACACCTCGACCGGTACGCCCGCGTTCTTGAGTGCCTCGGCGTACGCCGCGCCCTCGTCGTGGAGGGGGTCGCACTCGGCGAGATACACCAGCGCAGGAGGCAGCCCGGACAGATCGGGATGGCGCAGCGGTGATGCTTCTGGGCTCTTCCGTGCCTCCTTATCGGGCAGGTAATGATCCCAGAACCAGACCATGGTCTCCCGACTGAGCAGCAGTTGATTGCTCGGATCGAGGTACGACGCGGTTTCCAGATCGCAGTCCGTTACCGGGTAGACGAGCACCTGGTAGTCGATCCGCGGACCGGCCTTGTCGCGCGCCCACTGGGTCATCACGGCGGCGATGTTTCCCCCCGCACTGTCACCGGCGACGATGAACGGAACGTCAGAACCGGCAAATTCGGCCGCGTGCTCGGCTGCCCATTGCAACCCGATGTAGCTGTCGTCGATCGCCGTCGGGAATCGGTGCTCCGGGGCCTTGCGGTAGTTAATGAGTACGACGACCGACTGGGTCGCGTTGACAAGCTCACGAGCTAGGTTGTCGTACTGCAAGTCGATGTCGCCAATAACCCAACCGCCACCGTGGATATACACGATGACGGAGGCCGGGGTGCCCTCGGGTTTAAGGACTCGAACCCGAAAAGTGCCCCCGTCCTTGCCGGTGAGTCGAGTGTTGTAAACGTCGCCGACCTCAGGTCCGCGACCACTCATACCCGCCAGTACCGGGCCGTTTATCCGCGCGATCGAGGGCGTGACCTGGTGCATCGGTGGCGCGCCAGCTTCCGCCATCGCGGCAATGAACCCTTGCGATGCCTGATCCAGTGTCATAAATTCTCCGACTACTTCCTGATCCGCCTCACTGCGGATCGACCGTATGTCACGGCCGCGCACGTAGTTCGGCGCGCCATCATCGACGCGTCGTAACCCGCAACGCAACCGCATAAAGATCATGTCGATGACGCATCTGCGCCATCGAATCCGTCAACTCGCTTGTGGCGACGACAGTGGAAAACCTTCTATATGTCTGCGATGCACTGACTGTAAGCGCGAGTTGATCGGCGCGTCAACAGACCACACCACACTGGTGAACATTTGTTCAGGCGATCGTGCCATGCGCGCGCAGTTTGGCGAGCCTCTCCTGGTCGTACCCGACCTCGCGCAATATCTCGTCGCTGTGCTCACCAAGGTCGGGTGGGTAACGGGGAGTCACCTTGTCTACCCCTTCGACGTTAATCGGGTTGGCGATGGTCATCATCTCCCCGCTTTCAAACGGCACGATGATCCCGTTGGCGTGCATCTGCTGGTCATTGGGAATGTCGGCCGACTCGGCCACAACTTCGAAGACGAGTCCCTTCTCCGACAGGATCGTGCGCCAGTCTGCCTGGTCTTTGGTCGCGAACGCCGCATCGAAGATCTTGATCAACTCGACCGAGTGCGCGTGCCTGCCGGCCTTGACCTCGAACCGCGGGTCGCTCATCAAATCGGTGTGCCCCAGCGCGGCGGCGAGGACGGGCCACTGACGTTCCTCGTTGAGGACGGTCAGGATCAGCCATTTGCCGTCCCGGCAGCGATAGAAGTTGCTCAGCGCGTTGGCGCCCTGTTCGCGTGGCGGGCGCGGGATGAACTCCGCTCCGGTCAGGGCTGCCTGCGCCATCACGGCGTTGGCCCAGGCGCCGTTCGCGATCAGTGATGACTGGACCAAAGTTCCTTTCTTCGTCCGATCACGCTGGTAGAGCGCCATGACGATGCTCGCGAACAGTGTCATCGCCGACGGGTGGTCACCCATACCCGACGGCGCACGGCCGGGCGTCGCGTCCGCATGTGCGCGGGCCATGTCCATGATTCCGGACCGCGCCCAGTACGCCGTGAGGTCAAACCCGGGTTTGGCGACCTCGTCCCCGAGTTCGCCGTAACCGGTGAACGAGGCATAGATCAGTTGGTCGTTGTGCGCGGAGAGGGTCTCGTAGCCGATTCCTAGTCGGCCCCGGACCGCGAGCGGAAGATTGGTGATGAACACATCCGCGCTGCCAATGAGCTCGCCGAGCGCTGCCTGACCGTCCGGCCTGGACAGATCCAGCGCGAGGCTGCGCTTGTTACGGTTGTCGAGCATCCACGCGAAGTTGTGCTCGCTTTTGGGCATTCCAGGCAGGAACGACATGGTTCGGTCGGGGTCACCCACGTGTGGTGACTCGACCTTGATGACGTCCGCGCCGAAGTCCGACAGTATCGTCGCCGCGGAGGGCGCGGCGATGTAGCTCGCGCAGTCGATGACCTTGAGCCCTTCGAACAAGCTTGTCACTTGGTGATCTCCTCGTTGTCGACGGTGAGCACGACCTTGAGCCGGCCGATCGACGGCCGCGCGGCGATCTCGAAGGCCTGCTGCACCTCGTTGATGGGCAGCACGTTGGTCACGTAGCGCTCCGCGAGACCTGGATGCGCGCGCAGATATCCCTGCGCCGCCTTGAGGTACGCCGCGTGGTCGGTCGTGATTCCAGCGTGCAGGGTCAGGTTCTTGCGGAACAGCCAGTGGAAGTCGATCGGGTAGTACGGGTCGTCGTTGACACCGAAGGCCATGATCTGTCCGCCGACCGCGGCCGCGGTGATCGCGTCATTGAGGGTGCCCACTTGGTGACCAACCGCCTCGACCACCAGCATCGGCCGCTCATCGTTGGTCAGCGTGGCCGCCCAGTTGCGGCTGGATCCGTAGATGGGCTTGTCGACCCCGAAATCGGCAGCCAGGTCGCTACGGTCGACGGTGTCGATCCCGACGACCTCGCTCGCTCCGCGGGACTTGAGTACGTGGCTGAATAGCAGACCGATCGGGCCTTGGCCGATAACCGCCACACGTCGTCCGGCGACACTGTCGAACCGGTCAATCGCGCACATCACGCACGCGAGCGGCTGCGCGACAACGGCCGCTACGTCAGAGATATCCGGTTCGACCGGCACGACCTGGTCGGCGCACGAAGTGAAGACCTCGGCGAGTCCCTGTAGGTCCTTTGCCCAGCCGATCACCCGCTGGCCAACGGCGATCGATGCACTTTTGGACGCGATGACGTCGCCGACGATCTCGTGCAGTGGCCATACACCAGGGGCCTTCTCCTGCGGGTCGAAGTGCATCCGCACCGCGGGAAGGTCGCTGCCGCAGATCCCTCCGGCTCGCAGCCGGACCAGCAACTCCCCCTCAGCGATGTCGTCTGGGCCCGGCGTGGGCACCTCGGTCGTGCGGAACTGGTGCGGAGCGATGAGCCGTTGCGACCACATACGTTTGTTATTCCTCTGTCTTGACGTTTGTCCGAGGGCGTTTCTTGTGGATTGCTGTGGATATCCGGAGAAGACTACGAGTGCGCATGGCCAAGCAGTTGCTTTGGGACCTGTACGTGCTTGGCGCGAATGTACTCGCCTACCGCCTTGCCGATCTGGTCGACACGAAGGTTGGACGAGCCACCGGTGCCTAGGAGGCCCTTGAGCAGGAAGTGCACGGCGTTGAGATTGGGAAACTCGTGGCGGACAATTTTGATGTCCTTGACCTCTGGGACGAGCATGTAGAACTCATCCGTCGTGAGCGCCTGACGCAGCCACGAGTACGCCGCCTTGTCCCGTACCCAGATGCCGACGTTGCTGTTGCCACCCTTGTCACCGCTGCGTGCGTAAGCGAGCGCGCCGAGCTCAACCGTGCGCAGGTCGCCCGCGGGGTAGCTCTCCGGCCGGGGTTCGTCGTGCGTGGGTTGAGTGCTCAGCTCGGTCACGTCTGGTGGCGCAATGTCGAGTGTGCGGCCATCCCAGAGCACGGCTCTATGGTTGATCAGAGCCATGTCTAGCAACGCCGGCCAGTATTCGATCCGCGGCTGCGGCTCGGCGGCGCGTGATGCCGCGCCGTCACGGTAGTAGCCGGGGATGCTGCTCAGATACAGGCTGTTGAGTCGCCCCGCGAGGTTGAACTCCTTGAGTGTTTTGCGGTCACGGGCGGTGACCATGAAGCGCACCGGGACCGTCGCGTCCCATTGGCTTTGCGGGTCCGGCGCCGCCGTACCAAGTGCCGTGACGGCGTAGTCGTCGATGCCGGGGGTCATGTCGCGGCCCACCTGCGAACGCAACAGGTCGACCTTCTTCTCCACGTCTGGCGCCGTGACGTAGGCCGTCTCCATCACCTGGTAGCCGATCGGCGCGAACGTCGCGACCTTGGTCGTCGGCGGCGGCGGCGACCCGACGACGCCCGAGACGAGGACTCGGTCCGGGCCGGTCTGCTCGAGCTGGATGCTCTCGATGTGCAGCGTGACGTCAGGATTGAGGTAACGCGGGCCTTGGATCTCATAGAGGATCTGCGCGGTGACCGTGTCGACCGTGACGGCGCCGCCATCACCGGAATGTTTGGTGATCACGGTCGAGCCGTCCGAGGCAACCTCGGCGATCGGGAATCCCGGGACCAGCATGTTGGGTACGTCGACAAAACCCGAGAAGTTGCCACCGACGGCGTGCGACCCACACTCGATGATGTGACCGGCCGTCACGGCGTGCGCGAGTGCATTCCAGTCATCCCGTGCCCAGCCGTGCCACCACGCTGCCGGCCCGAGCGTCAACGAGGCATCGGTGACGCGACCGCACACCACGATGTCTGCACCCGCCTCAAGTGCGGCGGCGATACCCCAACCACCGAGGTAGGCGTTTGCGGCGATCGGCTCGAACCCCCACGAGCTCAGCGGCTCGCCGGTATCGAGGTTCTGCAGCAGGTTGCCTTCTTTCTGCAGATCATCGAGCTGCTCAAAGACGTTGTCGCCCTCGACGTGCGCGACCTTCAGGTCGGCGCCAGATTCCACGACCAGCTCGCGCAGCACCACCGCCATGGCCGCCGGGTTGAACCCGCCGGCGTTGGTGACGACCTTGATGCCGCGCTCGGCGATCGCCGGCAGGTGCGGCTTGATCTGGCCGAGGAAGTACTCGACGTACCCGCGTGTGGTGTCTTCCTTGTAGCGCGTCGAGAGGGACGCGAGCGTGACCTCGGCGAGGAAGTCGCCCATCAGTACGTCGATCGGGTCACCGGCCATGGCCTCGTCGATCGCGGTGTAACGGTCGCCGTAGTAGCCGGAGAAGTTGGCGATGCGCACGGGTTGCTTGGTCATTGATGAAGGCCCTCAATACTTAGCGGTGCTTATTATTATTACCGTCGGCTATCGACGTTACCGTGCAGCCGGCATACGGACCATCCCGCGCACTCTCGCAATCCGCTTGTGTCACAGACCGTGCACTTGCGGCACGGACCTCGGTGACACAGGAGCGCCATTGATGACACAGCCCCTCGGTAGCAGCTAGGGGGCTTCTTCTCGCGCCGGTGCCGCATCCCGCCCGGAGACTGCGGTAAAAATGTCGCTGTCCGTCTCTGCCAGATCAGCCAGCCGAGTGGCCGCCGCGTATCGATTGAACTGCTGTTTGGTTGCGGTCAGGCTGGCCTCGGGCATCTCCACAAGTCGAGCGGCCCAGGACGCGACTTCGTCGTCGAGGCCCGTTGAAGACACAACGGTATGCAGCAGGCCGAATTGTGCCGCCTGCTGGGCGTCGACGAGTCGACAGGTCATGATCATCTCCCGGGCTCGCGCCGCACCGATCTCCTTGATCAGCAACGGGGTGCCGCCCCACGAGAGCGGCATGCCTAACTTGACCTCGGGCAGCGAGAACACGGTGTCGTCCGCGCCGACCCGAAAGTCACAGGAGGCAGCCAGCAGAACACCGCCACCGACCACGTGCCCATGCGTCCGAGCGATCGTTATCGCCTCGCACGCGGCGATCGCTTGGCACGCCCGGTGTCCGGTCTCTGCGACGTACCGCCTTTGTCGGACTGAGGCGCCCGCGACAGGACGCGAGGGTGGGTTGCGCAGGTCGGCGCCTGCGCTGAAGGCGCGTCCCATGCCGCCTAGCACGACCACGCGGACATCGTCATGGTCAGCGACCGCGTCGAATACCGAGGCGATCTCGTTCAGGGTCTTGTCATCGAGCGCGTTGAGGACCTTCGGGCGGTCGATCCATACGTGCAGGACCGCGCCTTCGCGCACCAGCGTCAGCCGCTCGAGCGGGTCCTCGCGAGTCGCGATCGCGGTCGGGTCGCTCCGATCAGGCATGGTCGAAACCTCCGAAACACGCTGATTGACGTGCGCTCATCGAACTCCCTCACTACCTGTATGGCCCCGTACGGGCACCCTAACACCGTGGTATCGCAGCGTCGGCAGATCCTCGTCCGAACGAGAATTGCGGAAATACCTGGCTCAGTGCTCGGCTGGTCATGACGGGCATTTCTCAGCCCACGTCACTGGCTAACCGTTCAGCTATTCTGCTCTGCGACGTTGACGTGGTGCGTCCGAGGCGTCCCCCTGCGTGCCGCGATCGACGTCATCCTCGAGGCCCCATTTCTGGCGGTACGCGGCGTCAGGGTCGGCCTCGAACTCGTCGGGTTGTTCAACATTCTGGGCCACGGTCAACAACTCGTCCGACGAATCCGTCCTAAGCACATCGTCGTCTGGGTCCGGGGGTTCTTGCCCACTCAGGTACCGCGCAACGTTTGCGTCCGGCACCAAGTCACCGCCCATTTGCGCGACTTGCCGCGTTGATAGGCCGCGCTTGCCATTCGCCTCTCACAGGGCATCGCTCAGAGCCGTCATGTTCCCATGATGGCGGGACATCCGTTAAGAACGCAAGCCTCTCCGTAGACACGGTCGCCCGGCTCCTCCGGTGGGGGTAGCGGGTGACCGCGAACGGCGACGTTTATAGCATTTCAACTGGTGTTTCGATGGAGCCGACCGCGGGACTCGAACCCGCAACCCTCTGTTTACAAGACAGATGCGCTGCCAATTGCGCCAGGTCGGCGATGTGCGGCGTTAATCGTAGACGGCGCCTACAGCCCGCGCCCGGTCGGGCGCGTCGTTAGAGGGTAGCCCGAGTACGAAGTCTCAGTTCGCGGCGACGTACGCAACGGCCCGGTCCACGATCTGCGCCACTGGCAGGTGGAAGTCCACCTTCAAGCCGGCCTCGCGCGGCTCTAGCTCCTCGAGCGTCTCGTACTGCGAAGCGATGAGGTCGGTCGGCATAAAATGACCCGTCCGCTCGGCGACTCTTTCTACGACGACCGACCGCTCCCCTTCCAGATGCACGAATACAACTCCCGGCGCGTGCTTGCGCAGTACGTCTCGATAAGCGACCCGCAACGCCGAGCAACCCATCACCCCGCCGGTCGACTCGTGTCTCGCGAGCCACCGGCCGACGGCCTCCAGCCACGGCCATCGATCCTCGTCCGTCAGCGGAGTCCCGCTGGCCATCTTGGCGATGCTGGACGCCGGGTGGAAGTCATCGGCATCGGCGTACGGCACGCCCAGGCGCTCCGCAATCGCGCGACCGGCGGTGGTCTTGCCTGATCCGGACACTCCCATCGTCACGACGACGGGGTGATTCTCCTCGGAGACCTTCTCGAGCACGCAATACCTCCACAGCTAGCTTGGTCCGGTTCGTCCGCCGCCGGGTACGTCGGCACGAATCGGTAACCAAGTCTGGCCCATAGGCAACAATGGTTCGGTGAGTGTTGCCCTTGGAATCGATATCGCAGGTGATGTGTGGGTACGCCGCGCCGATCAGTCGCCCGCCGTTCGGCTCGCCCCCGCAGCTGTCGCGGCAACCCTCACCCATATCGAAACCACCGAGCGACCACGCTGGATCCTGCCAGGCGCCGCCTCGGTCTACCCCACGCTGCGTGAACTAGGGGTTCGGCTTGACCGATGCCACGACGTCGTACTCGTCGAGGCGCTCCTACTTGCCGCCGAGGGTCGGTACGGCGAACCGTCCCATCCGGCCGCTTCCTTGGCACGCTTGCACGGCATCGAGGCACCAGAGGCGCGGATCAGCGGGCCGTTGCACTCGGCCGACCCCGAACCGCTGGCGCTGTTCAACCGTGCCGCGCTGATGTCCGAGGTCGACCCGGCAAGTGCCGCTTTCGAGATCTACCAGGATCAGGTACGCCGCATCGCCGAACGCACGCACCCCAACGCTTTTGGAATTCTTTGCGCCGCCGACTCACTAGGCGCGCTGCTCGCGGTGGAAATGACCGAAGCCGGAATTCCGTGGGATGCCGGCGTCCACGACGCGTTGCTCACCGACCTTCTCGGCGAGCGGCCACGCTCAGGTGGCCGGCCGCCGAAGATGGCCGCGCTCGCCGAGCAGGTGCGTGCGGCGTTTAACGGCGCAGAGGTCAACCCCGACTCCCCCGCCGACCTCATCGCGGCGTTCGGCCGCCAGGGCGTCGAGCTGGAGTCGACCCGCTCCTGGGTGATCAGCAAGATCGACCATCCTGCGATTGCTCCTTTGCTGACCTACAAGGAACTTTCACGGGTGCACACGGCCAACGGCTGGGCGTGGCTGCACGCCTGGGTGCGCAACGGCAGATTCCGGCCGGAGTACGTTCCGGCCGGTGTCGTCTCCGGGCGGTGGGCGACACGCGGCGGCGGGGCGCTGCAGATCCCGCGGCGACTGCGCGGCGCCGTCGTCGCGGACCCCGGCAAGACCCTCGTCGTCGCGGATGCGGCCCAGCTCGAGCCACGGGTCCTCGCCGCGATGTCCGCCGATCCGGGCATGATGCGCGCTGCCGGATCAACCGACATGTACGAAACCCTTGCCGCGCAGGCATTCGGCGGCGACCGAGCCAGGGCGAAGGTCGGCCTGCTCGGCGCGATGTATGGACAGGTCGGCGGTGGAGCGGCCGCGCCCCTCCAGGTGCTCAAGGTCCGCTATCCACGCGCGCTGCGGCTACTGGAGGACGCCGCCCGTGCCGGCGAGCGCGGTGGCTTGGTTCATTCCCACTTGGGTCGCACGAGTCCGCCACGCTCGGAGCGCGACCCGTCGCCGGCTCAGGAGCGGGCCCGGGGCAGGTTTACCCGCAACTTCGTCGTACAGGCGACCGCCGCGGAGTGGGCCGAGTCGTTGCTGGGAATCCTGCGCCGGAAGCTGTTCGCGGCCTACGGCGACACCGACCGCGCCCGGATCGTGTTCTACCAGCACGACGAGGTGATCGTGCACTGCGACGAGGGACTGGCCGAGGCTGTCAGCGCTGCGATCAAGGACTCGGCAGACGGCGCCTCCAGGCTGCTGTTCGGCGATACGCCGGTGACATTCCTGATGGAGGCGAAGTCGGTGTCGTCGTACGCCGAGGCCAAATGAGTCACGCCGGAATCGACGGACCCGGTTCGACCGGAGTGAGCGTGGGAAACTTCGGCAACCGCCCGTCACCGGACGAACGTCCAGCCAACCGCCGTCCGATCCAGGGCAGCACATACTCGCGGTAGTAGCCGATCGTGCGAGCCTGGGTCGTAGCGGCCGCCTCAGCCGCCGACCATTCGGACGGCACCGGTACACCCAGCGCCTTAAGCACGTTGCTCGCCACCTTGACATGCCCAAGCGCGTTGAGATGCATGCGATCGGTCGACCAGAAACAGATATCGGCCAGCGTGGCGTCCGACCAGTTGTCGACGAAGGTGACTCCCTCGCGTGGGAAGGTCGCGATGACGGCGTCGTCTAGCTGCTGACCGCGACGCTGGATCACTCGTCCGGCCGGCAGATGACGCGACGGGTTGGCGCCGCTCAGCAGCAGCAGGTGGATTCCCGTATTCACGACGCGTCTGGCGGCCGAGGACAGCTGGTCGGCGATCGGCTGGACCGCGACTCGTAGGCGCATGATGTCGTTGCCCCCGCCGTTGAGACTGAGCAGTTGCGGACGTAGGTCGATCGCCGGCTGAAGCTGCTCCTCGAGCAGCGGACCGAGCCTACGGCCGCGAATCGCGAGATTGGCGTAGCTGACCGGCCGTGGGTTTGCCGCAGCGAGAGCCAACGCAACCAGGTCAGCCCAGCCACGGACCCGGCCGTCCGGCAGGTCATCGCCGTAGCCCTCGGTGAAGCTGTCCCCGATCGCGACGTAACTGTCAAACATGCGGTAACGGTATCGCCTGGCAGGACGTGGGCCGCAGCGCTTAGGTTCGGTCCATGACTACCGACGATGCAAAGAGGGCCACCGCCGGATCACCGGAGTCCGAAGAGACTTCGCGTGGGCATGACCGTGGCACCGCCCACGCGGCCACGTGGGCGGCGGCCTGGGCGTTCGCTTTTCTTATTCTGCGGATCTTTGCGGTGTCGGGGTATCACTGGGATACCGCGTTCGCAGTGAGTACCACGCTCGGCTTGGACGATGGGCTTTCGCTCGTGTTCGGGTCTCTGATGGCCGGGCATCTGCTGGTGGCAGTTCCGCTGATCTTCGTGCTGCCGCTGCTGCTGGCGGCGTACCTTTGGGGGCGCGCGGCCATCGGCCAGTGGTGGTGCTCTCGACGGCCCTCGGACTGATCATCATGATCACGCTCACCGACAAACACACCTTCAAGATCCTCATTAGCGGCGACGTGCTATCTCGCAGCTGAGCGCGCATGACCCCGCCGAGCCCCGTCGCCGACCGCAGTTCGACTCCCGGGAGTTGCGGGCGGCCCGGGCAGCACTCCCCTCTCCTGATGCGCGCACCACTTCGTTCCTTAACCCGAGTACCTTTTCGTTCCCTCACGCTCACGACCATCGCCGTCGTCGTTCTGTCCGGATGCCCCACCGGCAACGACTCGGCTTCGGCCCCGAGCGCATCGTCCGGGAAGGCGCCCACCACCTCCGCGCAGGCGCCTACCTCACCCCCGCCGTCCTCGGAAG
>CAJDTT010000072.1_pt1 | contig 15483 bp, 16 predicted proteins | sample 7389841 | NCBI WGS metagenome assembly CAJDTT01 (sample SAMEA7055655, study PRJEB34461) | soil metagenome | biome: terrestrial ecosystem; feature: Peninsula; material: soil | place: Antarctica | collected 2016
CTTTGCCGGTACGTCGGGTTCGTCGGTGCTGCGGGTGACTATCGGATTGCTCCTGTTGGGGATTGGCTGGTCGTGCAGCTTGGTCGCCGGGTCGTCGCTTCTGGTCGAATCCGTACCGATCCACGTACGCACGTCCGTGCAAGGAACCTCCGACATGCTGATGAACGTCGCGGCCGCAATCGCGGCCGGCTTGTCTGGTCCGCTGCAGACGATATGGGGGTTCGGTGGTCTCAACATCGCGGCGACGGTTCTGACCGTTCCGGTTCTTATCCTCCTGGCCTCACACGGCGTACGCCGATCAGCCGGAGTAGGTCCCTAACGGGGTGCTAAAAGGGCCAGGTCCGTCCGCGAGCCGCTATCCGTCTTCTCGCGTGTGCGGCATCGAGGCCCCAGATGCGACCGGAGGGCACGATCACCAGTATCAGTAGCGGCACCCAGATCAGCGGTTCCTCGAACAGCCAGGACCCGCTGGAGTAGTACAGCGCCTGGACGTAAAGTGCCAGCAGCAATGCGATGATCGCTCCGAGTCGGCTGGCTAGTCCGAGCACCAGCAGGACACCCGCGATAACCTCGGCGGCGGCCAGGAACCACTTCACGACGTCATAGTGGTCCAGCATGAATCGGGTAATGTCTTGGATCAGCGGAAGCGCGGTTCCTTTGCCTCCGTTGCTGCCGAGTCCCTGGCGTTGCATGATCCCGGCGGCGGCCTCGCGACCGATCAACGAGGCATGGAATCCCAGTACGGTGATGTTGCTGAAGTCGAAGATCTTGGCAAGACCGTTGAGCAGGTAGGTCAGTCCGAGCAGGATCCGGATCGCTGATAATCCGCGACCGAGCACTACCGGATCGTGCAGGGCACGGGCGGATCCGCCGTGTGGTTGGCGTTCTGGCGCAGCCTCTGACGGTTCGCCGGTGCCGGGGATAGTCATTGTGCTCCTCTAAACGTGCCGACTGCGCACTCGTGGCGCCGTCGGCTGGTGATTACACCCGTCCGCGCGGGTGTCGTCCCGGCGATCTCGTTGAGACAGCGAAACGCCACGTCAATCATGTCAGTGACCGTATTGCATTCTGCCGGATTTTGACCGCCCTGATCTATTACCGAACCCTTACGTTCGTGGTGCCGATACGTCGACACTGGCACGCCGGCCGACCTCGTTGTGGAATCCCAGAAAGATTTTCGAGACGGCGACGAGTGCCAGCTACTCGGGATCGTACGTGTGGACAATTTTCCACACCCTGGACCAGAGCGCTACGAGACCGACGCCTAGCCAGATCAACGCGACGATTACGACGTATGCCAGGGGATAGCTTCGTGGAAGCGCCGATGACAAGAAAGGCCGCGCCGACTCCATAGCAGCACCACCGCGGCCAGTCGCGTGCCATCACAACTGACCGCTCGAGTGCACGGATATCTCGTTAACCCACTTCGTCTGGAGGACGCCGGGGCGGTTGGGCGTGATCAACCTCAGCGGGTAACCATGGTCGATATGCAGCACCTCGCCGCCGAGCTTGGTGGCCAGTAGCGCGAGTGGGTCTGCCGCAGCATAGGCCTGCATGTCAGAGGTGCGGTAACGGCCCACGGCCCTTCGGCTGCAATGACGCAACTCGAACTAAGTGATCGGTGTCGCTCGGGAGCGGATCGAACCTGGCTAAGGCGAGCACGTCTCGCAACCGGACACCGGTCCACGTCGCGTTGGCACTCCACCCTTCGACACAGGCGATCGGCAAGTCGATTGTGTACTGGGGGAGTGTGCCCGGATCCGTGGGGAACAGCTGAATCTGTGTAGCGCCGGCAACTGTGAGTCGGTATGCCGCGGCATCGATCCGGGGGCCCACGTTGGCTTCCACTGCCGATTTGTTGACGGGAAGATCCTGTGGCCCCGCCTTCGGGTCCCGCGCTGCGAGCAAGGAAATCCGCCGCAGGAATGGCACGGTTTGCCCTGCCGTAGAAAGCACGACAATAGCTGGTGTGCCGCCGATCGCGAGAAAATCCGCGCCTGGGCAAACTGCCAGCTTGAGCAGTGATGCCGACTGTCGCCCTACGGCCCACGTGCATCTTGTGGCCCACGGGTGTCCCACCTGAGGTGACCAGACGAAGTGAACGTCGCACGATCGTCATCTTTGCGCCGATATGCATGACCAGTGCGCCAACGGCGATCCATGCCGTCCAGCAATGCGCGGTCGTGAAGAAGAACGGCATGACCGTGTACCAGCGCGAGGTTAACTAGGCCGCTGGCGAGCTGGAACACGGCGGTCCCGACAAGCACGAGCATGCCTAGCCGCGATGCGGCTTCGGCGAGGTGTGCTGCCGGCGGCCACACGAAGACCCAATACGCTGGTCGTCCGTTCGCTCCGAACGTGGGATGTGAAAGTTCCGCTGCGGAACGGCCCGTGACGCCAGCTTTCCGGTGGGACGGGAAGGGGCTTGTGGAGAAACCGGCGCAGGGTCGATCCCCATCGACCATGTGTCGGTATCCGGCGAAATCCATCGCCCCGAATCACTAAGGCACCGCGCCGTCGGCTGCTGATGCGATAGCGGTGTCGTGCACCTCCAGTGCGATGCTCATCGAGCAGCCACAATATTTTGAGCTGCCAGGGCGCGGGCGAAAAGCGAGTTCGGCACGACTCTCGCCACAGCAATCGCATCGTCGATGGTGTCGACGTCTCGAAGAGGTTCGCCTATCGCGATCGACAGGCCACGCTCTCGCAGCGCTTGCTCGGTCATGATGCCGGTGACATCGGTCGACATCGGGACATCTGCCAATACCTGCGCGTGGCGAGCGTCGGACAGTCCCAGCAGCCACCAGCCGCCATCGGCGGCGTGGCCAACAACGGCATCATGCTCGGCTAACTGCTCCACGGACGTGACGATCTGAGCAATGGACGCCTGCGGGGTGTCCATTCCGACCAACAACACGTGACCATGACCGAACTCCTGTGCATCGACGAAAGCGTGATGGAGCCGCTCCCCGAAGGACCTACCGCGTTGTGTGATGACGTGGAATCCTCGGATCTGGATCTGCCCGAGGTCGGCCGGATCCCCTGCGAGCGCGAGGACTGGTTGCACCCCGGGGCATCCGCGCACAGTCGTCATCGTGTCCTGCAGTGCCGCGGCTGCCAGGTCGGCCGCCTCCCGCGGAGTGAGCGGTGGGCACAGCCTTGTTTTCACCAAGCCGGGTACAGGCACCTTCGCCATGACAATGACCGTAGGAGTCTGCTTAGCGGGCCTCATCGGGACATCGCCTTGCGCATATCGCGCACGGTCCGTGCCGTGCCGAGCAAGGTGCCCGTGACTTTCGAGCGGGTACCTGCGGTCCTCGGGTAGTAGGCGACGTCGACCTCTCGAATCCGCCAATCGGCGCGCGCGGCGGAGATGATCAGTTCGAGTGGATAACCAAACCGCCTGTCCTGGATGGCTAGTCGAAGTAGTGCATCTCGGCGTGCGAGACGAACCGGACCTAGATCGTGCAGTTTTACTCCGCAACGGCGGCGAAGTTGCCGGGTGATCACGGCGTTGCCCAGCCGTGCGTGCGCCGGAAATGCGCCACGCGTTGTCGGCATCCGTCGCCCCAGAACAAGGTCGGCTGACTCGTCCTGGAAACGCGTCCAGAGTGTGGGAAGAATGCCCGGATCGAGCGACCCGTCAGCGTCCATGAAAGCGACGATCGGAGACGTCGCGGCCTCCAACCCGCCGTTGACCGCGGCGCCGTAGCCGCGTTGCGCGACATGCACAACTGTCGCGCCGTGATCTCTGGCGATCTCGGCGGAGTCATCGGTCGATCCGTTGTCTGCCACTATCGGATGCCAACCCGGAGGAATCTGGGCGAGTAGACCAGGGAGCGCGGCAGCCTCGTTGAGACAAGGAAACACCACGTCAGTCATGTCAATGACGGTATTGCACGCACGGGTGCCTTCGCTGCCGCGAACCATTACCGATCTCTTACGTTGGCGGCACTGGTGAACGTAAGAGATCGACGGCATCCTAGTGTGAAACAGTGCCTGAGTCTGATTCCCCAGTGCGCACCGAGGCGGTCTCCCGGCGCCTCGCGGATAGTTGGAAGCGACACCGCGCGGCCTGGGTCGTGACGGTGGCCGTCGTCCTCGTTGGCGGCACAGTTCTTGTCGGATATGGGCTGCAGGTCAGTGGAATCGATTTGCTCACCGGTACGAGCGTGTTGCTGCGGGCAGACGTCGATCTCGGTGCCGGTCCGATGATCGGTGTCGCAGTGTTGATAGCGGCCCTGGTGGTCGGGACCTGGCTTTCGTTCACCGCGCGGTTGCCGTGGCGAGGGTTGTTGTCGCTGAGCGTGGTAGCGAGCGTCGCATGGTCGCTCTCACTGGCAGCCTCAAAACCCATACGCGGCGGTCGCAACGGCGTCACTGGACCACTCGAGTCGAAGTTCGACTATCTCCATGACGTGCCCCGGGTACGTTCGTTGCCGAACCTGCTGCAGCACTTTATTGATCATGTCCCGGCGTCCTCGACGAACCCCTGGACCGTGCACGTCGCCGGCCACCCGCCAGGCCCGCTGGCGGTGTTCGCCGCCTTGCAAGCGATCGGCCTTGGTGGTTCCGGCTGGGCGGCGGCGTTGTGTGTCGCGGTTGGCGCGAGCTCAGTAGCCGCCGTGCTCGTCGCCGTGCGGTCGGCGTACGGGGAAGCCGCGGCGCGAAAAGCCGCACCGTTTCTAATCCTCGGTCCCTGGTCGCTCTGGATCGCCACATCGGCGGATGCCCTCTGGCTTGGGCTGTCGGCATGGGCCGTCGCGATGTTAGCGCTGGCGATCGGCCGCCGTTCACTAGCGGGAGTTATGGCCGCGGGGATCGTTTACGGACTCACCCTCTTCGGCTCATACGGCATGGTGCTCTTCGCTCCGCTTGTGCTGGTCGTCGTGCTGCGGTTGTCAGGGAAGCGAATCGTGCCCAACCTCGCTTCGGTCGTGGTCGGCGCGTTGATCCCGGTAATTGCTGCCGGTGTCGCGGGTTTCTGGTGGTGGGAGGGAGTGTTTGCACTCGTCAATCGCTACTACGACGGGCCCGCCGCGATAAATCGCCCTTATGCCTTCTTTGTTTTCGCGAACCTTGCGATCGCGGCGATCGGGTTGGGTGGAGCTGTAGTCGCCGGGTTCAGCCGTACGAGCGTGCGCCGCAACTACCTAGCCTGGGCCGCGCTCGGATGCATTCTCCTCGCCGATCTGAGCGGACTATCCAAGGGCGAAGTCGAGCGAATCTGGTTACCGTTCTACCCATGGGCCGCACTATCGGTGCTGGCCATTCCCAGGTGCCAGGTGCGGCATTGGCTTATCGCTCAGGCGATACTTGCCATAGCGCTTCAGGTGCTCCTGCGTACCGACTGGTAGCTCAGCGAGGAGAGTGGCGGGTGGAGCGAATCTTAATGGTGGACGACGATCCGACCGTGGTTGATGTCGTGCGTCGCTATCTCGAACGCGATGGTTACGCCACCCGGACCGCACCCGATGGCGAGACGGGGCTGGAGTTGTTCCGCGCCCACGGGGCCGACCTCGTCATCCTCGACCTGATGATGCCAAAGCTCGATGGACTCGAGGTCTGCAGACAGATCCGGGCGATCTCGCGCGCTCCGATCATCATGCTCACCGCACTCGGCGAGGAAGCCGATCGGATTCTCGGACTCGAGATTGGCGCAGATGACTATCTGACCAAGCCTTTCAGCCCACGAGAACTCGTGCTTCGAATCGCGTCAATTCTGCGCCGGACTGCCAGACCATCCTTCGCTGAATCAGCCGAGCTATCCGACGGAGGGCTCACCCTGGACCGTGCCGCGCACACGGCGGCGCTCAACGGGAACGCCATCAACTTATCAGCGCGCGAGTTCGATCTCCTGGCTCATATCATGACCTTTCCGGGCATCGCATTTAGCCGAGAGGCACTAATGGAACAAGTCTGGGGTTGGACCTTTGGCGATCAAACTACCGTCACCGTGCATGTCCGTCGTCTTCGGGAGAAGATCGAGAAGGACCCCGCCGCACCTTCTCGGATCAAAACCGTGTGGGGTGTGGGATATCGGTATGACCCCGTGACCGCATTGGAAGGGCGCTGAAGCATGCTCACCGACGTCCTTCTAATCGGCCTCAACGCCTTCGGAATCGCATTGATCATCGCCGGACTCACCTGGATCGTGCAACGGCGCCTCCGTCACAGATCCGTCACGGCAAGCGTTTTTCTGGTCGTCGCTGCGGCACTGCTATCGGTTGTTGCGGGAGTGAGCGTCGTCGGCGTTCAGATGTTCCTGTCCGAGCATGACCTTTTTGTCGCACTTATTGTGGTTGGTTGCGCGGCAGTGGTCAGTTTTGCAATGGTCGCCGTGCTGACGCGGGGGTTGCGACGAGACGCAGTCTGGGCCGACGAGCTACGGGCCCGCGAGCGCCGCATGGAATCGAGTCGACGTGAGTTGGTCGCCTGGGTCTCGCACGACATTCGTACTCCGCTCGCGGGCATCCGCGCGATGGCCGAGGCGCTCGAGGACGGCGTCGTGCAGGACCAAAGCTCCATCGACGACTACTACCGAAAACTGCGACAAGAGGCAGGACGAATGTCCGGGCTAGTCGATGATCTGTTCGAACTATCACGGATCAATGCCGGTGCGCTGAAACTCGACCTGCACAACGTCGATCTTTCACAGGTGCTGTCCGACGCGGTTTCGTCCGCCGATCCGCTGGCCAGCGCCCGCGGAGTAAGACTGCGCATCGATCCGCTGCCGATGACGAGAGTCATCGGCTCGGAGCGAGAACTCTCGCGAGTCGCGCACAATCTGTTGGCCAACGCGATTCATTTCACGCCGCCCGATGGCACGGTCGCAATGGATGCCGGCATCGAAGATGGCCGTGCGTGGTTTACGGTGACCGATTGCTGCGGTGGGATTCCCGAACCGGATCTTCCGCGTGTATTCGATGTGGCATTCCGCGGCGAGCCGGCGCGCAACAACGCCGCGAAGTCGGGCGGCGGTCTCGGGCTGGCAATCGCGCGAGGATTGGTGGAGGCCCATCGTGGCTCGATTGACGTTCGCAATGAGGGACTGGGATGCCGCGTCACCGTATCGATACCTGCGTCATGAACCTAGCGGAGCGGCGCCACGGCAAACTCTCGCATCCCTGCAGCAAAGTCCACGCTGGCGACATATCCCAGCTCGCGCTCCGCACGCTGCGCAGAGGCGACAATGTGCCTCACGTCGCCGAGCCGATACTCGCCAGTCACGATGGGCGCTGGCCCGCTGGCGGCCTCGCTGAGCGCGCGTGCCAAGTCGCCGATCGTGTGCGAGATTCCCGATGCCACGTTGTATACGCGGAACGTTGGCGCGGAGGCAAAGATTGCTTTCATGGCGGCTACATTTGCTGCGGCGACGTCTGAAACGTGCACGAAGTCGCGCTGTTGATCTCCGTCCTCGAACACCGACGGCGCCCGGTCCGCTTCGAGTGCCGAGCGAAACAGGGACGCGACGCCGGCGTACGGCGTGTCGCGCGGCATCCGAGGACCGTAGACGTTGTGATAGCGCAACGCTATTACCTGGGCCTCATTGTCTCGAGCCCACGACGCGGCTAGCTGCTCCTGAGTCACTTTGGTTGTGGCATAGGTATTACGTGGGTCCGTCGGCGCTTCTTCGGTGATCTCGCGCCATTGCAGCGGGCTGCCGCAGGCGGGGCATGGTGGCTCGAAGTTCCCGGCCTCAAGTTCATCGCGACGCCGGGGCCCCGGTTGTACCGGACCGTCCACCGAGCACTCGTAGCCTCCCTCGCCGTACACGACCATCGAAGAGGCGAGCACCAGCCGCCTCACATTCGTACGAGCCATCGCGGCGAGCAGCTGTGCGGTTCCAACAACGTTGTGTTCGCAGTAGGCGGGCGCGTCCTGGCTGTCGACACCGAGGCCGACTTTCGCGGCCTGATGAAAGACCAGATCGATTCCGTGCAACGCGCTCTCTATAGCGTCCGCATCGCGCACATCCCCCCGGATCCGGGGGACATCGGGCACATAATCGGGCCATCCGTCTGCAAGTGTCGGGTGCACGTCGGGCAGCAGGGCATCGTAAACCACCGGCTGGTGACCGGCTTCGATCACCGCATCGACCACGTGTGAACCAATGAACCCGGCGCCGCCGGTAACAAGGATGCGCATGTGGTGATGCTATTCAGTGTGACCTCATGAATACACCCTGAATGCGTAATTTTGGGTATTTGACCTTGCTGGCTGCCTGCGGTCGAGGACATTTTTGGGTAGTAAGAAGCCGCGGTAGGCGAGTAAAGAGACTCGCCTACCGCGGCCACTATCTAGATATAGCTAGCTTTAGAGCTTACCGGTCGTGAGCTGATCCGCGAAGTTGGGGTTTTCGCTGAGCCACTGTGCGACGGCAGCATCGTTGTCCTTGCCGGCGAAGTTGTCGTCACCGAACATCACGTTCTCCAGCGACGACAAGTTGTCGTCACTGAGAATGAGGTTCTTGACGATCTGCGAGGCCTTCGGGAAGTCGTCCTGGAATCCGGTGCGAGCGAAGGTGTGGATGAACTCCTTGCCCCCCATGGCGCCCTTGGGATCTTCGAGGTCGCGCATCGGGAACGCGGCATAAGCCCAGTGCGGGCGCCACAGCGTGACGGCGATGTTGGTGCCGTCGGCCTGCGACTTCTTGATCGCGGCGAGCATGGCCGGCGTCGAGGAGATGGTGTAGTCGAGGTTGTCGAGCCCGTACTCCGGGATTGCCTTCTTAGTCTGCTTTGTCAGGCCGGCGCCGGCCTCGATACCGATGAGCTGGTTGTCGTACTTGTCGCCCATCTTCTTCAGGTCGCCGATCGTCTTGGCGGGGGAGTCTTCGTTGACGGCGATGGTCAGCTTGGCGTTGTCATACCAGCAGCCGAGATCTTCGAGCTTGTCGCCGTACTTCTTGAGGTAGTCCGCGTGCGTTACCGGGAGCCATCCGTCGGTCAGGAAGTCTATATCGCCGTTGGCGACGCCGGTGTAGCCTGGCGCGGCTTCGAAGGCCTTGATATTGACCGTGTAGCCGTCTTTCTGGAGGACGGCCTTGAGCAGGTGCGCGGTTGCGAACGACTCGTCCCAGCCGTTGAACGCACCGATGGTGATGTCCTTCTTGGTGTCGGCCTTTTCCGACGAAGCATCCTTGACACCCTTGTGCATATCGCAGTCCGCCCATTTGCTGGACGCGGCGTCGTCGGACTTGCTGCCCGAGTCCCTTGAGGTGTTGGACGCTCCGCAGGCGGATAGCGCAAGGGCGCCGACCGCAAGCACGCTCGCCAATACTCTGCTTCTCTTGAACATTAGTCTCCTCTGTTTCGTATGTAATTTCGATTGTGCGGAGTGATGAAGGGCAAAAAATACGTCTACATTGCTTAGGCGTCAGCGGTTTCGCGGAAGCGCAATGTCGACGATCGAGTGCCGAGCGCATTGCTGATGCGGTCCAGATAGATCGCGATGATGACGACCGCGAGACCGGCCTCCATGCCGAGCGGCACATCCAGGCTGCTCAGTGAGCCGACCACGGCGCCACCGAGTCCACCCGAACCGGACAAGCCGGCGAGGACGACCATCGACAGCGACAGCATGATCACCTGGTTGACGCCAGCCATGATCGTAGGCAGCGCCAGGGGAAGCTGGATCTGGCGCAGGATGCGACCCGGGCTCGCGCCGAACGCATGGCCGGCTTCGACGACTTCCTTGTCGACGCCCCGGATGGCGAGCTCGGTGAGCCGTACGCCGGGCGGGAGGGCGAAGATGATCGTCGCGATCGCGCCGGGGGTCGTTCCGACGCTGAAAATCGTGATGGCCGGGATCAGATAGACCAGAGCGGGCAACGTCTGCATGAGGTCGAGGATCGGCTTGACGATCCGCGAGATCGTATTTGACCGCGCGGCCCAGATCCCCAGCGGAATAGAGATCGCGAGCGCGATCGCGACCGCGACAAGGACGAGCGCGATGGTGCTCATCGCGTTCTCCCACTGGTTGAAGCCGCGAATCAGATAGAAGCCGATGATCGTGAACACCGCGAACTTCCAGCTACGTGCGAAGTAGCCGAGGACCGCGAGTACAACGATGACGACCAGGTAGCTGGGCGTCGCGAGGACGTAGTTGAGGCCGTTGTAGAAACCATCGAGCACGACCTTGACGAAGTCGAACAGCCAGGCAACGTGTGCGGCCAGCCAGTCGAGAACGTCGGCGATCCACTGCCCGACGGGGATTCTGGGGTTAAGTACGTCCATTAGGAGAGGACCTCCTCGGGGGTTGAACCGACGCCAACCGGCAAATCACCGGTAGGTAGGCCGTTCGGCTCCACTGGCACGCCTACATGCGGGCGCCCGTTCTCGTCCACGACCTCGACTTGCTCCTCGCCATTAGTCAGGTTGGCCATCGAGGCAAGCAGCGCGACACGCGGGATAACGCCGCGTAGCCGTCCTTGCTCGTCGACGACGGCCAGCGGAATCGGGGAACCGGACGAGGGTGCAAACAGGCCGACCAGCGGCGTGTCCGGCGCCACCGTGTTGAGCAGGTCGGTGCGGATGAGTCCTTCGATCGACGTGACATTTTTACGCGCCGCGACGATCGCGTCGTCATCGCTTACATAGCCGAGAAGCTTGCGGTCACGGGAGGTGACCAAGACTCCAGAAATCTGGTTCTTGCGCATCTGCTCAACGACTCCACGCGGCCCCGCATTGCTGGACACGACGGCGGCTGGCTGTTCCATCACAGAGCTAGCGGTCAGCACGCGGGTGCGATCGACATCTTGCACGAACTGGGCGACGTAGTCGTTAGCCGGGTCGGTGAGGATCTGCTCGGCGGTGCCGATCTGCACGATCCGCCCGTCACGCATGACTGCGATCCGGTCACCGACGTACATCGCCTCGTTGAGGTCGTGGGTGATGAAGATGATCGTCTTGCCGAGTGTCGACTGCAGCTCGACTAGCTGTTCTTGCATCTCTCGGCGGATCAGCGGGTCGAGCGCGGAGAAGGCCTCGTCCATCAGCAGGATGTCGGTTTCGGCGGCGAGTGCGCGGGCCAGCCCGACGCGCTGCTGCATACCACCGGAGAGCTGCCCTGGGTATTTGTCGCCCCAGCCACCAAGTCCGACCGTGTCGAGCCATTTGTCGGCACGTTCGTTGCGCTCGGCCTTCGGTACGCCGTTGACCTCGAGCGCGTAGGCGGCGTTTTCCCGCACCGTCCGGTGAGGCATCAGGGCAAAGTGCTGGAAAACCATCGACACCTTGTCCCTGCGGATCTCGCGCAACTCACCGTCCGAGGCTTTCGCGAGATCGGAGTCCTCGACGAATACCGACCCGGACGAGGGCTTCCATAGCCCGTTGAGCATCCGGATGAGCGTCGACTTGCCCGAACCGGACAGACCCATGACAACGAATATCTCGCCTTCGTTGACGTCGAAACTTGCGTCTATGACAGCGGCGGTGCCGAGATTCTTGACCTCCTGGGCCGTAGCGCCCTCGCTAAGCCGTTTGACGGCCTCGCCCTCGCGCCTGCCAAAGACCTTGTACACGTTCTGCGCGCGTACTTTTGTCACCTAGTCAAACCTCCATGTCTTGTGCGCCGCCGACGGGCAGCACGCCACTGAACCCGGCGGTGTGTCTTGTCTCGCGGGCATAGCGCGCTATGTCGGCGCAGCGAGCAACACGCCCACTTGCGCACTCCGGGCGGGTCGGGCGTTCCGGTCAGGAACTGCCGCTCAAGGCATCGTGTGGTGCAGTCGATGCACCGCGCCCGGTTGTACCAACGCGACGTGGACCGCCGGCTCGCCGTTTCGCGGACCAGACGCGGGCCGGGAGAGCCACATACGTCGCAAACAGTCAAACGGAATCCGGTCAGGTGACCGGATTCCCAGTTATCAATAGAACCATGTAAGGATACCGTCAGCTGGATGAGCCCACAAATCGTTACCTGACCTCAACAAACTGTGTGCCGGTTGTCACGAAGATCGTGGGTGTGCTGGCATGCCGCGTCCGTACGAGTATGGTGGAGAGGTTGTCCGGCGAGGGCCGCGCTTTGGAGCGCGGCCGTTATCGACGGCCAGTGGTCAGATGTGTTGTGCACGGCTTACCTCGTGCCGTCTCTATACGTCGTACGCCGCATGGTCCAAAGATCGTCGTGGCGCATCGACAAATCGAAGATTCGGTTATTTAGGAGAGCACCACAGTGTCTGACGAAGTACGTATCCCCGCGACGAAGCGGAGTGAGTTCGGCAAGGGCTCGGCCCGCCGGACCCGCCGTGAAGGCAATATCCCCGCCGTTCTTTATGGCCACGGCACCGATCCGGTCCATCTGGCACTGGCCGGGCACACCCTGACCATGGCGCTGCGCAAGGGCGGCGTTAATACGCTGTTGACCGTCGATGTTGACGGCGAGGACGTCCTCGCGTTGCCGAAAGACCTTCAGATCCACCCGTTGAAGCGAATCATCAGCCACCTCGACCTGCTGATCGTCCGCAAGGGCCAGAAGGTCCACGTCGAGGTGCCGATCGTCATCGTTGGCGAGGCCGCGCCGGGCACCCAGATCAACACCGACATGGTTGAGGCTTTGATCGAGGCTGAGGCCACCGACATTCCCGAGACCATCGAGGTCAACATCGGGGGCTTCGAAATCGGCGCTCAGATTCTCGCGTCTGATCTCCAGTTGCCGGCCGGTTCGGTTCTTCTGAGCGATCCGGAGACGCTCGTGCTCAATGTCGTCGAGCCGCAGGACGCCGACACCGAGAGCGACGCCGACACCGAAGAGGCCGCTACCGAGGCCCCCGCCGCGGCGGGTGCTGCTGAGACCGCCGGTGCTGCCGAGAAGTCTGACGAAGAGTAGTTAGATGCCGACGACGGGACCTTTACTTGTCGTCGGCCTGGGTAACCCGGGTCCGACGTACGCCGCGACGCGGCACAACGTCGGTTACATGGTTGCCGATGTCCTCGCCGCTAGGTCCGGTGCCTCCTTCAAGAGGCACCGGACTGGCGCCGAGATCGCCGAGACGCACCTGGGCGCCCCACCCGCGCCGCGCGTGGTGCTGGCTAAGCCGCTGAGCTTTATGAACCTGTCCGGTGGTCCGGTCAGCGGGCTCGCGTCGTACTTCCGTGTCGACCCCGCCAACGTGATCGTGATCCATGACGAGCTCGATCTCCCGCTGGGCACGGTTCGGCTCAAACAGGGCGGCGGCGACAACGGCCACAATGGATTGCGATCGATCACTAAATCACTGTCGACCAAGGAGTACGTCCGTATCCGTATCGGGATCGGGCGCCCTCCAGGACGTCAGGATCCAGCCGACTTTGTGCTCAAGCCGTTTGCCTCGGCCGAGCGTGATGAGGTCGGTGTCATTATCGAGGAAGCGGCCGACGCCGTCGAGCTCCTCGCGCGTGAGGGGCTGGCGATCGCCCAAAACCGCGTACACACGTTGTAGTTTCACCTAGCCCAGGAGTGACGAAGTGGCAGAACCGGTGTCCGAGAAGCTGTCCGACGACCTTGAGTTCGCGCGCGACCTCGCACACCGGGCCGGTGAGCTGCTGGTCGATCTGCGCGCCGAGATCGGGTACGCCGACCGCTGGGCTCTGATGAACGCCGGTGATCAGGCGGCTCAGAACCTTATTTCCAACCGGCTCACTCGGTATCGTCCGGGTGACGCCGTACTGTCCGAGGAAGCGCCAGACTCGCTCGAGCGGCTGTCTGCCGACCGGGTCTGGATCATCGACCCGGTCGACGGTACGTCGGCGTACGCCAAGGAGGGCAGTACCGAGTGGGCCGTGCATATCGCGCTCTGGGAACGCGGTGCGCTGACTCTCGGTGTCGTCGGTCGCCCCGCGACGGGGGAGATATTCGACTCGGCGTCGGCCACTCTCGCACCGGTGCGGCACAACGGAATGCGGATCGTCGGCAGCCGCTCGCGGGCTACGAAGTTCTTCCGGGATGTCTGTGCAGACCTTGGCGCAGAGGTCGTAAGTATGTCCTCCGCAGGCATCAAAGTGCTCGCCGTGCTGACCGGTGAGGCCGATGCGTATCTGCACACCGGCGGCCAGTACCAGTGGGACAACGCCGCCCCAATTGCGGTCGCCCGGGCGGCCGGACTGCACGCGACACGCGTCGACGGACGTGAGATCGTTTACAACGAACGATCGACCTCGATCGAGGATCTGTTCATCTGTCGGCCCGAGCGCGTTGCAGAGATTGAGGCGGCAATTCGCCGCCATAGTTGAGAAGTAGCACCCCCGTGCGCCGCGATCATCCGTTCAGAATCGACGTACGCTGCAGTCAAACGTGATGTTTGATGCACCCCTACGGCCGGTTTTCCCGGAGTTTTGTGCGCGGTCCGAGGCAAAGATGCTGTTTACTTCCTCGGGTACTCGTGAAGTCATCACCCTGAAAGTAGGAACCACACAGATGAATCGATCTGAACTCATCCAGGCGATCGCGGGCAAGACCGATGTCGCAAACAAAGATGTCGACGCGGTCCTGTCCTCGCTTGCCGACGTTGCCGGCGAGGCGATGAACAGCGGCGACGCGATCAAGCTTCCGGGCTTCCTCAGCTTTGAGCGGGTTACCCGCTCGGCTCGTACCGCGCGCAACCCGCAGACCGGCGAAGAGATCGCCGTACCGGCGAAGTTCGGCGTCAAGGTCAGCGCTGGTGCTGTGCTGAAGCGCTCAGTCGAGGGCCAGAAGCCGTAACACTTTCTGATCGTAGAATCAGACGTACCCCTTCAAGATCGGTATCTCGCACGTCGAGAACTGTCGTTTTGGAGGGGTACGTTTGTGTGCGTTGTACCGATTAGTGGGAGTGTCACGTGACCGCCGAGCACCAAGAAGCCGTAACTCTGCGCGGCACACTGAACGCACTCGAAGGCGACCCGGCGCTTGAACGTGCGCTCGAGACACTCAGCAGCGGCGACGATAACCGCGACCTGACGCTGCGCTGTCCGCAGTCAATGCAGCCGTTCGTGATCGCGGCGGCCGCTGCCCGGCTCGCCGGCAAGCCGGTGATCGCGGTGACGGCGACCAACCGCGACGCGGAACTGCTCACCGAGGCGCTGGGCAGCCTGCTCGACGCCGGCGAGGTGGGGCACTTCCCGTCGTGGGAGACGCTCCCGCACGAAAAACTGTCCCCGCGCGCCGATACCGTCGGCGAACGGCTCTCGGTGCTGCGCCGGCTCGCACACCCCGAAGAGCACGGTGCGCTGTCGGTCGTGGTCACACCGATCCGCAGCATGTTGCAGCCGATCATCTCCGGCCTCGGCGACGTCTCGCCGGTCAACATCAAGACCGGCGACACGGTCCCGCTCGAAGACATCGTGTTGGCCCTCGTCGCGACTGGCTACAGCCGCGTCGACATGGTCGAGAAGCGTGGCGAGTTCGCGGTTCGCGGCGGCATTGTCGACGTGTTCCCGCCCACGGAGCAGCATCCGGTGCGCGTGGAGCTGTGGGGCGATGACGTCGATGAGATGCGCTACTTCTCGGTCGCCGACCAACGAT
>CAJDTT010000087.1_pt1 | contig 15215 bp, 12 predicted proteins | sample 7389841 | NCBI WGS metagenome assembly CAJDTT01 (sample SAMEA7055655, study PRJEB34461) | soil metagenome | biome: terrestrial ecosystem; feature: Peninsula; material: soil | place: Antarctica | collected 2016
GGGTAGGGCGGTATGGTGGGGCGCCGGCCGGAACGGCAGAAGGCGCAGGGACCAGCATAGCGAGACGGATACGGACAACAGCGGACAATGACGAGCGTGGCTAATCTCGACACGTGGATCATGGTGCCCGCCTACAACGAGGCGACCGTGGTCCGCAAAGTGCTCGAGGACTTGATCAGGGTGTTCCCGAATGTCGTGGTCGTTGATGACGGGAGCACGGATGCGACCGTCACCGAAGTTCAGGCCACGGGCGCACGGTTGGTCCGTCACCCGATGAACCTCGGTGCCGGTGCGGCTCGCCAGACTGCTGTCGAGTTCGCGCTGCGAGATCGACAGGCCCAGTACTTCGTCACGTTCGACGCGGATGGCCAGCATCGCGTTGAGGATGCCGACGCGATGGTCCGGTTCATGCGAGAGAACCCCGTCGATATTCTGCTGGGGTCGCGTTTCCTGGGGGCCGAGGCCATCGGCATGTCGAAGTCCAAGAAACTGCTTCTGTCCGCGGGGCGCGTGTTCGAGCGGTTCCAGTCGGGCGTTGCGTTGACCGACGCCCACAACGGGTTACGCGCCTTCCGTCGGAACTTTGCCCAAACTATCAAGCTCAGCATGGCTGACATGGCCTACGCCAGCGAGTTGCTGTCGCTGATTGCCAAGAGTGGACTGCTCTACGGCGAGTTTCCGGTCACGATCGACTATTCGGACTACTCCAGGGCCAAAGGCCAGCGCTCGATCAACTCGGTCAATATTGCTACCGACGTGCTAATGCACCGGATGTTCAAGGGACCGCGCAGGTGATTATGACCACGCAAGTGATTATCAAGGTGATACTGATCGCCGCGACCGTCGCGGTGCTGCTCTTCTTGCTTCGGCACCGCCAACGGGTCAGCCTCAAGGCAGGCATAAGGGTGACCAGTATCTTGCTCGTGCTGGCGGCAATTGTGTGTATCGTCTGGCCGGAAATTCCCCAGGCCGTCGCTGACGCTGTAGGCGTCACGCGCGGTACCGACCTCATGCTTTACGTCCTAATCGTGGTCTTCTTCTTCAGCGCCGTTGGAATGTACTTACGGTTACGGGAGTTGGACCGCAAGCTTGTCGAGTTATCCCGGTCTGTCGCGATCGAGACTGCAATCAGCCGCGACGGCACGCCTGGCGAGCTCAGGGCCGGTGGTGTGGATGGTACCGGCTCAGATGTTGCCCGGCGCGCGGATCAGTGACCGGGCGGCATTTCCAAGCAAATATCAAATGCCGATCCTCAGGCAAGGCTGCGCAACGCGAGTACTTTCGCGGGCACCTTCTTGGACGCGACAACAGTCTTAATTTTGTTCGGCTCGTCCTGGCGGGTCTAGTTATTATCTCGCACAGTTTCACTTTGGGCGGATTCGGTCCAGAACCGCAGATAGCGAACAGAACGCTTGGTATGTGGGCCGTGGCGGGTTTCTTCGCCTTAAGCGGTTTCCTCATCGCGGGCAGTAGGCGACGCTACCGGGTCGGCGAGTACATGGTGCATCGGCTCGCACGTCTCTATCCGGCGTACCTCATATGCCTGCTGGTGACCATTCTGGTGCTAGCGCCAATCGCTTATGCGAAACAGAATGGAACAGTCTACGGATATCTGGCAACCGGAGATCCGACCCCGTTCGGACACCTTTGGGGAAATCTTTTTCTCGATATAACTAACTTCGGTATCGGTACAACCTTGGCGAACGTGCCGTACCCAGGAGTCTGGAATGGCTCTCTCTGGACCCTCTACTACGAGTTTCTGTGCTACCTGATGCTAGCGGTCTTCGGGATTTTCGGTATCTACCGACGCTTTCCCGCCGCGACCGGTGCGTGCTTCCTCCTCAGCGTCCTTGTGCACGCCAATATGGCGACCATCAATTCGTACGTCGGAAGTGCTGATTTCGCTCTTTTCGCTAGCCTGGCGCCATATTTCCTGGGCGGTGCCCTGGTCTACATGATTCAGCCGAAAGTGCCGCTGTCGCTGACGGGGGCGCTGCTCGCGAGCGGTGCGGTCGTTGTCTTGTGCTGGGTCTCGACCAGTTGGGGACCACAGTTAGCCGCGCCGCTGATCGTCTACATTCTGTTGTGGCTGGGTAATTCTGTGCCGTCGTTAGCACTGTTCAAGCGACACGATATTTCATACGGCGTATACATCTATGCCTTCCCGGCACAGCAAATGCTCGCGATTTTCGGACTGCATCGCTTAGGAATCGCCAGCTACATTGGATTGTCAATATTGGCCACTATTCCGTTTGCCGTATTGAGTTGGCTATGCGTTGAGCGCCCAGTTATGTCGCGCGTGAAGGCAGTTCGACAGGTGGCGAAGCCCACTAAACCGGCGCATGTGCCTTAACCTTGCGATGTTCAGATCTTGCGGGATACGACGACGAATTCGTTGTACGGAAAGACCTTTCCCACCACGCGGGGAAACGGGAACGAGTACTCGTACTCAAACTTCAGGCCGAGTCGCTCGCACAACTCTCGTAGAACCGCAAAGTCGGCGAACAGAACGTGCGTGTCGTCCGTCTTGTAGCCAAGCTCCTGCGGACAAATGAACACGCAGCGTGCGCCGTCCTTAAGGAATGGCAGGTAGGACTCGAGGATCTCTTGAGACTGGCCCAAGGGCATGTGTTCGATCAGATGCGCGGCGAGTAGAGCGTCGTATCCGCCTTTCAGCGCGACGTGCGGATTCTTGAAGAAGTCATCGGTTGTGTAAGCGTCGAGACCGTTGTCGCGGGCGACCTTGATCGAGTGCGGGTTGTGATCTACGCCGACAGATTCTTTGTTGAGATAAGCCAAGTTTCGACCAATACCGCAGCCAACATCGAGTGTCTTGCCGAGGGTGAGCCGCTGGATGTTGTGTCGGTACGGTGCCTGAACGTCGAGCGCTTGCTTCCACCGCTGGCCCGACAGCCGGGCAAGCCGGTCGGCGTACTTTGTGCCGGCCGTCGATGGCTCCGTTGCGTCTGCTGCTTTGTCTACAGGTTCGTTAGTCATAGTCATGTCTTTGATCGGTAGATAGGTGGGCTACTAGACCGTACGTGATGTCCGGTAGCTAGCCCGCCATTGCGCTTGCGGAAAAGCCAACTCAGCGTCTCACTTGGTCGCAATCGTCCGCGTTACTGGATAGCCTCGGAGTGTGCCCACAATGTCGTGGGCGCGAACTTTGGAGGTCGTGAGTGAGCCAAGACATGCTCGGCACGCAGAGCGCGGAAACGGAAGCTCGCGAGGTGTCTGCGTTGATCACCGACATCGCGAAGGCGCTCGCTGGGCGTGACACGGCTTCGATGCTGGACAAAAAGTCGGCTCGAGCGCTCGTAGAGGGGTACTTCTCGCAGACCCCACTGGCGGACCTTGATCGGCGTACGGTCACCGACTTCGCGGGCGTGATCGCGGCGCACCTCGACACCGGACGGCGGCGCGCCGAGGGCGAGATCGCCATTGAGGTACGCCGTACCGCAAATCGGCGGGTGGCCATTGACATCGTCGTTGATGACCGACCGTTTCTGCTCGACTCGGTCCTTGGGCTGCTGCAGGCGCATGACGCACACGTCCGTTTCGTCGTACACCCGGTGCTGCACATCAATCGCGACTCGGTCGGCAACTTTGAGGGGATCCCGAGCAACGAAGCTGAGCGGTCGGCAGCGATCGCCGAGTCCTGGATGCATCTGGAGGTCGGTGGCATCGATGTTGCAAACGAGCAGAGTGTGCTCGAAAGCGAGCTACGTAAGGTGCTTCGGGACGTATTCGAGGCCGTCGAGGACTGGGCCTCGATGCGCCAGCTCGCTGGCGATATTGCGACCGACCTGCGGACGTCCCCGCCCACCGGGCTGCCGACTGACGAGGTCGACGAGACCGCCGAGCTACTTGAGTGGCTGGTAGACAACAACTTCACGTTCCTCGGCTATCGCGAATATGAGCTGAAACGACGCGACGGCAACGACTACCTATACGACGTACCAGGCACAGGACGCGGAATCATGCGCGCGGACCGGGACCAGACCCGGCCGCGCACGCCACTTCCGCCCCCGTCGCAGAAGATCGCGCGCGAGCAGAAGCTGTTGACGATGACCAAGGCCGCCTCCCGCTCGACGGTGCACCGCGCGGCGTACCTCGACTACATCGGGATCAAGCGGTTTGACGAACAGGGCAACGTGGTGGGGGAGCGCCGGTTCATTGGCCTGCTCACGGCGGCGGCGTACCGGCAACGCGTGCAGCAGGTGCCTGTGATCGGGCACAAGCTCGCTCGGATCATGGAGAAATCCGGCCTCGATCCGATGTCGCATACCGGCAAGGACCTGCGCGACATCATTGAGTCTTTTCCGCGTGACGAGCTGTTCCAAGCCAGCGTCGAGCAGATTCTTGCTGTCGCAGTGGCCGTGATGCAACTGGGGCAGCATCGCCAGACTCGACTCTTCCTGCGCCGCGACGACTTCGGTCGGTTCTTCTCGGCGTTGGTCTTCCTGCCGCGGGACCGCTACAACACCGAGGTCCGGCACCGGATGCGGGCGATCCTGATGGAGGAGCTTGCGGGAACGCATTTCGAATTTTCCGCACAGATCAACGACTCCCAGATCGCTCGGCTGGAGTTCGTGATCAGAGTTCCCGCGGGCAGCGCGACTACCGACCTGACGCGCGCGCAATTCGACAAGATCCAACGTCGCCTTGTCGAGGCGGCACGGTCGTGGGACGACGACCTCAACGACCTGCTCGACGACGTCGACCCGGACGAGGCGTCCGCGATCCAGCTGCTCGCGCGCAGCCTCCCAGGTGGGTACCGCGCGGATTTCAATGCAGATGCGGGGATTGGCGACGTCCGTGAACTGCAGCTACTGATGAAGGCCAACGCGGAGAGCGCGTCGCCCACCGACTTACCTATGGTCGCCGCTGGGATCTCCTTGCGGCTGTTCTTGGACGATGAACCTGACGGCAGCATCGTGGACAGTCAGGCGGACCTGCAGGACAAGGTCAAGACCCGGCTGAAGATCTACACCGTCGGTCATCACATGCAAATCTCCATAGTCATACCGTTGCTTCAGCACCTCGGACTGCAAGTGCTCGATGTGCGCACGTACGACTTCGACGTACCCACCGACGACGGGCCGGCGCCCGCATGGATCTACCAGTTCGGGCTGCGTCCGTCGATCGACCTCATTAAGGGTCGTGGCGGGTTGACCGCGAAGTTCAACGACGCATTCGCTGCGGCGTGGAGTGGCGTCAGCGAGAGTGACCGTCTTAACCGGCTCGTGCTCGGCGCCGGGATGACGTGGCGTGAGGTAGCGCTGCTGCGGGCGCTCGGCCGATACGTGCGGATGGGCGCGCTCTCGTTCAGCAAGGAACTTGTCGACTCCGCGATTGCAGCTAACCCGCGCATCGCGCAGATGCTCATCGACATATTCCATGTGTTGTTAGATCCGTCGACCGGCGAGTCCAACGCCGCGCGCACGCGAAAGGCAGAACGAGTCCGCAAGAAGGTACGCGCCGCGCTCATCGATGTCGCCAGCCTCGACGAGGACCGCACGCTCTCAGCGATGTTCCGGGTCATCATGGCGACGTTGCGCACCAACTACTTCCAAAAAGACCAGGACAACCACACGCAGCCCTATATCTCCGTGAAGCTCGATCCGGCGCAGATACCGGAACTCCCTGCCCCCAGGCCGTACCGGGAGATTTGGGTGCACTCGCCGCGATTCGAAGGCATCCATCTGCGGTTTGGCGAGGTCGCCCGCGGCGGTCTGCGCTGGTCGGACCGCCGCGATGACATGCGCACCGAGGTCCTCGGGCTGGTCAAGGCGCAGATGGTCAAGAACACTGTCATCGTGCCGACCGGCGCGAAGGGTGGGTTCCTGCCCAAGCGGCTGCCCGATCCGGACCTCGACCGGGACGCGTGGCTGGCCGAAGGCGTCGCGTGCTACCGCGCGTTCATCCGGTCGATGCTCGAGATCACCGACAACCGCGGGGAGGATACGATCGTGCCGCCGCTCGGCGTCGTACGGCGCGACGACGACGATCCCTACTTGGTCGTCGCTGCGGACAAAGGCACGGCGGCGTTCTCTGACTACGCCAACGAGGAGTCGGTCAAAGCCGGGTACTGGCTCGGGGACGCGTTCGCTTCGGGCGGGTCGGTGGGCTACGACCACAAAGACATGGGCATCACGGCTCGCGGTGCCTGGGAGTCGGTCAAACGACACTTCCGCGAGCTCGGAACCGATACCCAGTCCGGCGAGTTTACTGCGGTCGGGATCGGTGACATGTCCGGTGACGTGTTCGGTAACGGCATGCTGCGCTCTGAGCAGCTGCGGCTGATCGCGGCGTTCGACCACCGACACATCTTCATCGACCCCAACCCCGACGCCACGGTTACCTATCCTGAACGGCAGCGACTTTTCGACCTGCGGCGGTCTTCGTGGGACGACTACAACCGCGACCTGATCTCTGGCGGCGGTGGCATCTGGCCGCGTTCGGCGAAATCGATCCCCATCTCCGACCAGATCCGGGCTGCGCTCGGCATCACCGGCAAGACAGCCGAGTTGCCGCCCAACGAGGTCATCAAGGCGATCTTGCTCGCGCCGGTGGACCTGCTGTGGAATGGCGGGATCGGCACCTACCTCAAGGCATCTGGCGAGACGCACGGCCAGGTCGGCGACCGTAGCAATGATGCTATCCGAGTCAATGGGGCCGAGGTGCGCGCCAAAGTGGTCGGGGAGGGCGGCAACCTGGGCGTGACCCAGCGCGGCCGGATCGAATACGCACTTATCGGCGCGGGCGGTAGCGGCGGGAAGATCAATACCGACGCCATCGATAACTCCGCTGGGGTCGACACCTCCGACCACGAGGTGAACATAAAGATCCTTCTGCAACAGGCAATCGCGGACGGCGTACTGAAGTCCGAGGCTCGGCCCAAACTTCTGCACTCGATGACCGACGAGATCGCGCGCCTTGTGCTGATCGACAATTACGACCAAAACGTCGCGTTGGCGTGCGAGGAATACAACAAGATGTCGCTCAATGATGCGCATCGCCGGCTGATGCGCTCGTTGGAGAGCACCGGGCTGCTGGATCGCAGCATCGAATTCCTGCCGTCCGACGATGAGCTGCGCGAACGGTTCCGCAATGGCGAAGGGCTGACCTCACCCGAGCTCGCTGTGCTCCTTGCATACTCCAAGATCCAGATGAAACAGCAGCTGCTGCAGTCGAGTTTGCCTGACGCGTCCGCATTCCACAGCCTGCTCGTCGACTACTTCCCGTCGCCGTTGCGCAAGAAGTACGAGGCGCAGATGGGTACGCATCCGCTACACCGCGAGATTGTCGCGACCCTGATCTCCAACCAGCTCGTCAACACCGGCGGCACGACGAGCGCGCTGCGGATGGTCGAAGAGACCGGTGCCACACCCGAAGCGGTCTTCCGTGCGCAGACAGCAGCGACGCAAATCTTCGACATGCATGGGATTTTTGCGCAGATTGCGAGTCTGGACAATAAGGCCCCGAGCAATATTCAGACCTCGATGCGAGTCGAGATCCAGCGGCTTGTCGAGCGCGGCACCCGATGGCTGGTCCGCAACGTGCCGCAGCCCATGGATGTCGCCGCGACGGTCGAGCGCTACACCGACGGAACCGCTGAGGTGATCCGCAATCTGCCGCGGTCGCTGACCGGGATGGACCGGGACACCTTCGAAGGCCGCACCCGGGAGCTGGAATTTGCAGGCGTACCAGCGGCTTTCGCTAAACTGGTCGCCTCGTTGCCCAAGGCGATCGCGGCGCTCGACATCGTCGACCTCGCGGCCACCACCAAGGGCAAACTGTCGGATATCACCGCGACGTACCAGACAGTTGCCGATAAGTTCGGGATCTCGGCACTGCTCGAGCGGATCATTTCGATGCCGCGCGACAGCAGATGGCGTTCGATGGCCCGCGGCACGCTGCGCGACGACCTCAACTGGTCGCACGCCCACCTGACGTCGCAGATCATGGACGTCACGGCGGCGATCAAACTGGACGCAAAGTGCGAAGCGTGGCGTGACCAGCTGTCCGAAAATGGCGAGCAGTCGCTCGAGATGTTAGCCGAGATCATGTCGACTGACACCAGCGATCTCGCGTCGATCGTGGTCGCCGTACAGCTGATCCGGGACGTCGTGACCGGTACGACGACCACACACTGAGCGTTCGCACGTACCGCTAACGTCCGGCAAAGCGGTCGGTATTGCGACCACTTTGCCGGACGTTAAGTGGTCGGTCCGTGGGCGCGTGCCATGATGTCGGGTACATCGCTTTTCCTGTTGAGAGGACGCCCGCATGCTCGACCCACAGGCCCAGAATCTGCTCGACCTGATAGCGGCAAGAGGCTTGCCCCCGGTCAACGAGTTGCCTCCGGTGGAGGCGCGGGCGGCGTACCGGCTGTCCTGCGAGGCAACGGGACCAGCGGTGCCGGACGTGGCGTCGACGCGTGACTTCGAGGTGCCCGGCCCGGATGCCCCTATCGCGATCCGTGAGTACCGCCCACTCGGCAGCGCCGACGGCGAGGCTCTTGGTGCACTGATCTACATCCACGGCGGCGGTTACGTGATCGGTGATCTTGAAACGCATGACACGCTGTGCCGACTGCTGTCCAACCAGTCCGGCTGTGCGATCTACGCCGTGGACTACCGGCTGGCGCCGGAATCTCGGTTTCCCGCTGCGGTCGACGACTCGCTCGCCGCGGTGCGCTGGATCTTCGACAACGCTTCGACATTGGCGATCGACCCACTGCGGATCGGGATCGGCGGCGACAGCGCCGGCGGCAACCTGACGGCCGTGTCCTGCTTGGCGATGCGCGATTCCGGCGGACCGCGTCCGGCGTTCCAATTGCTGGTCTATCCGGGAATCGACATGGATTGCGCTATGCCGTCGCACAAGGAGAACGCCGAGGGCTACATCCTTACCTCGGAGACGATCGACTACTTCCTCGACCACTATCTGGACCCAGCAGAGTACGACGACTGGCGCGCCTCACCTCTGCGAGCTGCCAACCACGCTGACCTGCCGCCGGCACTCGTGATTACCGCCGGGTTCGATCCGCTGCGCGACGAGGGTGCGGCGTACGCCGACAAGCTGTCCGCCGCCGGAAACTCGGTGCATTACGTGCACTTCCCGCGGATGGTCCACGGATTCCTGACGATGAGCGGAATCCTCGACGAGGCCAAGACCGCGATCACGCTGTGCGCGGCGATCATGCGCGAGCGCCTCGGCTCCCCCTGATTTGCCGCATGTGTCATCACCTGTGCACTTGTGTCACCGACCTCGGTGACACAAGTGCACGTTCCGTGACACAAGTGAGTTCGGTGGCGGCTAGGCCAGCTCGAAATCGGCGAAGTCGAAGCCGGGCGTAACGACGCAGCCGACGATGACCGGCTCGTTGTTTGCCGGCCGTGCGGACTGCCAGACGTTGGCCGGGACGAGCAACTGCCCGCCGAGGCCGAGGGTGTACGTCGTCGCGTCGCCGGGTTTGTCACCGTCGCCGCCAAGATCGAGTTCGAGGCCGCCACCGCCTTGCCAGAACCACAGCTCGTCGGACCTCACCCGATGCCACGCGGACTCTTGGCCGGGCTCCAGAAGAAAGGAGATCGCGGTCGCGAGGCCGCGCGGGCCGTTCGGCGTCTGGACGTCGCGGGCGTTGCGGTAGTGCTCGAGGTACCAGCCGCCCTCGGGATGTTGCCGCATGCCAAGGCCCGCGGGGTCGGTCAGATCATCGGCGTTGAACTGGTACATGCGACCGACCCTACGGAATATGCGCTGCTAGCCGCGCATGTGGTGGATAAGGAAGTTTTCGTGAAGTTCTGATGCTCGAAGCACATCGGGCCTGCGCGCGAACTCGGCGCTGGCGAAGACAATATTGAACTGATTCTCGTACTCGATGTCGCGGGCTAACGGGACAAATTCGGCGCCAATAAGGTGAGTCAGTACGTCGAGCGATAACCATTGCCCGGCCCAATGCTGGTACTCCTCGACCTCGATCATGATCAGGTCGGTATGCGCGAGGACTGAATCTGCGCCCTCCAGGAGTGGCCCGCTCGCACCTTCGACGTCGATCCACATCGCGGTCCGTCTCGGCATTCCTGCGGAGAAGTGCGAGTCAAGTGATACGGCTCGAACCCTCATATCCTCGTACTCGATATTCGGATCCGTCCGAGTCAGTAGGGAACTGTTCCCGGTGACCTTATCTTCGGGCTCACCGTTGATCGTGGTTCGAAGGTGGAAGGTGAGCTCACCTGGTTGGTCGGAAACCGCGAGATTGAGGTAATCGATCCCCAACGCCGCGAACTCAAACTCGGCATCCATCGCCTCGTGGTTGTACCGGTTCGCTTCAAAAGCGACTACGTCACAGCCGGGATGATCGTGTTTAACCCGCCGCGACGCCTCCGCCTTGAATGCGCCGGCTTCGATAAAAAGCTCCGGTGCGCTCAGGTCGACGAGTTCGTGGAAGAACCGATCGAGATAAGCGGCCGAGTCATTGCGACCGTTGCCCATGTTGCTGTAGTTAGCAGCCTGGTTACGTAGCTGCATGTCATAGAGACGGGCGATCGCCTCACCGTCGAGAGTGCGGTTCCTGGTCACGAGCGCAGCCTTTCGCAGAGGTAGCCGAGTCTCGATCGTAGACACAATGCCCGGTTAAGACCGGCAACGCGGATCGCCTAGGCTTTCGGCGTGCCTCCTGCCCAGCGTCGTACGACGTCATCGCGACGAGCGTCGGGGTCGACACGTACTGCGAAGCGCCGGCGCGCCACGCCCAAAAGGAAGACCACCACGCCCAAACGAACCACTGGGGCAAAGCGGCGGATCGCCCGCCGAAATCGCCTGGTACGCCGGGGCCTGGCGGCGGCCGCGACGGCGTTGATCGCCGCCGGCATCGTGTTTGTCGTCGTGAAGGAAGAGCCACCGGCGTACGCCGATGAGCTGGGTTGTGCGGCCACGGCGCCGCTCAAGAAAGGTAGCGTTCCGGGCGGATGGTACGACGATGTCGCGGCTGCCGCAGAGAGTTCGGGCCTCCCGGCGCCGATTCTCGCCGCGCAGCTCGACCAGGAGTCCCGATGGGATCCAGATGCCGTCAGCCACGCCGGCGCGCAGGGCCTGGCACAGTTTCGACCCGACACTTGGGACGAGTACGGCTCCGGCGGCGACCCGTTCGATCCGGCAGATGCGATCAAGGCGCAGGGCAACTACATGGCGCGGCTCATCGAGTCGGTCTCGTCGGCCGCGGGCTCGAGCGGCGAGCATGCCGTCGTACTAGCGCTCGCCGCCTATAACGCCGGCCCCACCGCGGTCGCGAAGTACGCCGGGGTCCCGCCGTACGCCGAGACCGAGCACTACGTCAAAGTGATACCGCAGATGGCTAACTCGACGTACGCCGAGGGCTGCGACTAGGCAACTGGAGGGCTCGTGAAGATCGCTGTTGTCGGTACCGGCGCGATGGGGTCGACGTACGCCGGGCTGCTGTCCGCCGCTGGCCATGAGGTGTGGGCGATCGACACGTGGGCCGAGCATGTCGATGCGATCAACCAGAACGGCCTGCGTGTCGAAGGCGCGAGCGGCGATCGAGTGGTCCGGCTCTCGGCGAGTACGTCGACCGGCGATCCGGGCATCTGCGACCTGGTCATCATCGCCACCAAGGCCGACGGGGTGATCGCTGCCGCGCGCAGCATTGACCCGCTGCTTGGGCCGCAGTCCGTAGTGCTCACCATCCAAAACGGCCTCGGCAGCGCCGAACGCATCGTCGAGGCGATCGGCCCGGAACGGGTACTGGTCGGGATCGCGGGAGGCTTCGGCGCGTCGATCCGTGCGCCGGGATACGCCCACCACAACGGCTGGGAGACCGTCCGGATCGGTGAGCTGGCCGGTGCCGTCACGCCCCGGTTACAGGCCGTCGTCGATGTGTGGCGCAGCGCGGGGTTCCCCGCCGAGGTTGCCGAAAACGTGCACCGGATGATCTGGGAGAAGTTCATCTGCAACGTCGGCTTCTCCGGGATCTGTACGCTGACCGGGCTCAAGATGGGCGAGGTCACCGACGACTCGGATGCGTGGGAAGTAGGCGCCGGCTGCGCACGGGAGGCCTGGGAGGTCGCGCGGGCACTCGACGTCGGGGTGCGATTCGGCGATCCGGTGGCGTACGTGCGCGACTACGGGCGCGCGATTGCGGATGCGCGGCCGTCGATGGCGCTCGATCATTTGGCCGGGAAGCGCTCCGAGATCGACGTACTGAACGGCGCGGTTCCTGTCCAGGCACGCAAGGTCGGTCTGCGTGCGCCGTACAACGAGGTGGTCAGCGCGCTGGTACGGCAGCGGGAGTCTCAGTTCGCGACTTGAAGCGTCGACGAGTTGACGGACGTTGGCCACAAAACCGAATCGGATTCGGCTCGGGTCGATAGACTCGCCCAATGGAACGTGAGAGCGCCGGTGTGACCGAACCGATCGCAACGGGCCGTAAGCCTCTCTCGCGTGCGGAGTCCACCCGCGCCGCCCTCCTCGACGCTGCCCGCATCGTGTTTGTCCGCGACGGGTACGCCGAATCGTCGATCGCGGTGATCTGTGAGTCGGCGGGCACCAGTGTCGGCAGTCTTTACCACCACTTCGGTGGCAAGGCGGACGTCTTCATCGCGCTGTTCCGGCGGCACGCGCAAGTGCTGAGCGTGGCCGCAGCGAACGCCGTCGTCCTCGCCCGCGTCTCAGGAGAGCTCGACCCGATCGAGTTGTTCGTTGCCGGGGCGAGGGGATATCTGCAGCACTGCCGCGCCGAGAAGGATCTCACCGTGCTGTTCTTGTACGGCGACGGCCCGCCCGGTTTCAACGCCCTGCGCCGCGCCGAGGACTCGTCGTGGGTGGGTCAGAACTCGCGACTGATCCGTGCCGAGGAACGGCGTAATGGCCGTGCGGTTGTGCACGTGCTGACCACGGTGTGCGGTTCGGCCGGTCGTGAGGTGGCAAGAGCCCACACGGCAAAGGACTCCGACGTACTTATCGCCGACTTCTGCGACCTGCTCCGCCGTTTACCCACGTCGGCGATCGAGGATGGGTGACTCACCCGATGCGCAGGTATACGACCCGCTTCTAGCGTTGGAGGCCTCTCGAACAACGGAGGCAGTCATGTCTAGCGAGTACGTCGAAACGGTAGTGATCGGGGCCGGCCAGGCTGGTCTTGCTGTGGGGTACCACCTGCAGCAAAACGGTACGAAGTTCTTGATTCTTGACGGGAATACGCGGGTGGGAGATGGCTGGCGGCGGCAGTGGGATTCGCTGAGGCTTTTCAGCCCCGCCAGTCATGACGCGCTGCCAGGGATGCGGTTTCCCGCGCCAAAGTGGTCCTATCCCGGCAAGGACGAGGTCGCGGACTATCTGGAGCAGTACGCCGCGAGGTTCGACCTGCCCGTCCGTCTTGAGAGCCGCGTCGAATCCCTCGTCGCCACCGCGGACGAGTATCTCGTGACCATCGGAGCGCATGAGATCAAGGCCAGTAATGTGGTGATCGCAACCGGCGGTCTTGGGCGTACGCCGTACATACCCGCATTCGCAGACCGCCTCGATCCGGGAGTTCTGCAACTGCATTCGAGTGAATACCGTCGGCCGGAACAGTTGCGTCCCGGCCCGGTATTGGTAGTCGGCGGGTCGCACTCCGGCTGCGACCTCGCCTACGAGATCGCGCCGACTCATCCAACGACTCTGTGCGGGCGAGACCCCGGGCAGCTCCCTGTCCGTCCCGACTCCCCAACGATCCGGCTGGTTTTCCCCATCGTCGCTTTCATCCAGGGCCACGTGATCACCCGCCGTACGCCGATCGGCCGGCGCGCGAAGGCGCACGTGCGCGATCATGGCGCGCCGATGCTGCGCGTCAAGCGGCGCGACCTGCTCGCCCGCGGTGTCAACCGGCTCGCGGCGCGCGTCGTCGACACAAAAGGCGGACTTCCCGTCCTGGAAGACGGTACTGTCATCGAGGCGGCGAATGTGCTGTGGTGTACCGGATTTCGCCAGTCTTTCGGCTGGGCGCAAGTCTCGGTCTTTGACGATGACGGTTGGCCGGTAGAGACACGCGGGATCACCGCCGCGCCCGGCTTGTACTTCAGCGGGTTGTCTTTTCAGTATGCGTTTTCGTCCATGTTGATCGATGGTGCGGGGCGGGATGCGGGGTACGTCGTGAAGCAGATCCTGCGCCGCTCGCGCGAGCGCGCGACGGTCGACGCCTAACCAAATACGCCTAGACACGAGTATTCTCCGTCCAGGAGGATCCGCGATGGGCGTGGTCGACGAGCTCGTCCAGGGGCGAGAAGCATTCGAACGCCGGGCCTGGGCCGCGGCCTACGAAGTACTGTCTGCCGTGCCCGCGGAGTCGCTCAGCGAGACTGACTTGTCGGCGCTTGCGACGTCGGCATATCTGGCTGGTGACTACGACAGCGCGATCCAGGCTTGGCAACGCGCATTCGAAATCCACGCACATTCCGGTGAAGATCTGAGCGCGGTTCGTGACGCTCACTGGCTCGCCTTCGCCAATGCCGTTGGCGGAAATACGGCGGCGGCCGGAGGGTGGGTTGCCCGCGCCGAGCGCCTGCTGCAGAACCAGTCGGCAGATGTCGTCGAACGTGGTTATGTCCTCATCGCGCATTTTCAGCGGTGCGTCGCGCTGGGCCAGTTCGCGGCCGCGGAAGAGCTCGCCGCCCAGATCCGCGAAATCGGTGAGCGGCACGGCGATGCCGATCTCGCGGCGCAGGGACTGTGCGGCCAGGGCCGGATGATGATGTATGCCGGCCGGGTGCGGGACGGCCTGGCGCTGCTCGACGAGGCGATGCTGAGAATCGCCAGTGGCGAGGTGTCGCCGATCTTCGCGGGCATGCTCTACTGCGCGATGATTGACGGGTGTCAGGAGGTCGGCGACTATCGGAGGATGTCCGAATGGACCACCGCGCTGAGCAGGTGGTGCGCCGCGCAGCCAGACATGGTGCCCTTTACCGGCCAGTGCGCGGTACATCGGGCCCAGATCATGCGCCACCAAAGCGGTTTTGCCGAGGCGTTGGACGAGCTTGCGCTGGCCATCGACCGGTACCGCGCGGCGGGCACCGAGCCCGCCGCCGGGCTGGCCTTTCACGAGCGCGGCCAGGTCCTCCGGATCCGGGGCGATGTCGCCGGCGCCGAGGAAGCGTTCAACGAGGCGGCCGCGCTCGGGTACGAGCCGCAGCCAGGCCTGGCCTTGTTATGGC
>CAJDTT010000082.1_pt1 | contig 15141 bp, 14 predicted proteins | sample 7389841 | NCBI WGS metagenome assembly CAJDTT01 (sample SAMEA7055655, study PRJEB34461) | soil metagenome | biome: terrestrial ecosystem; feature: Peninsula; material: soil | place: Antarctica | collected 2016
GGTACGCCGTACGCGCGCATGTGGGGCGCGCACCTGTCAGGGATGTGGATCTATCGGTTGGGACTGACGAAAGCCAAGGAGTATGCCCTCACCGGAAAGGCGGTCTCGGGCAAGGAAGCCGCCGAGATCGGCTTGATCAACAAGTCGGTGCCGTTTGCGCAGCTCGCGGACGAGGTAGCCAAACAGGCTGCCCAGCTGGCAAGCATTCCAGTGTCCCAGCTTTCTGCAATGAAACTCGTTGTCAACCAGGCCTACGAAAACATGGGTCTGGCCAGCACGCAGACGCTCGGCCCGATCCTGGACGGACTGATGCGCAACACGCCGGACGCGAAACGTTTCATCACGATGGCCGAGGAGCAAGGGGTGGCAGCGGTGATCGCCGAACGCGATGCGCCGTTCGGTGACTACAGCGCCGCGCCGAAGGACGGCCAGCCCGATCCCAACAACGTGATCATCCCGTAGTCGCGACGACTATTCGGGCAGGTCGACGTTCCAGACCGCTACCGTGACGGCGAGACCGAGCCCGCCGAATACCCACGCGCCGAGGGCGCCCACCCTGCGGGCCGCCAGCAAACCGCTCAACGCGACTACTAAGACCAGCGAAATGCTCGCCGACGCCCGCGCCCAGACAAGTGCAGAAGCCGCCGTGCGCAGCTGCGCCGCCGAAGGCTCGGCGCCGAAGAACCACGAAGTCGAGACGGCATATCCGTAAACCATGATCGCCGGAAACACGACCAATCCGAAGATGCCGATGAGCGACCGCGCCAGCAGGAGCCAGCTCGTATTGCGCGGACCGGTCGTGTCGCGGACGTCCATAGGTGCCCTTAGCCCGTCGAGGCGGTCGGTACGTCGGCAAGCGACTCGCGCAGCTCGCGGCGTAGGACCTTGCCGGCAGCAGACACCGGGATCTCGTCGACGAGATGTACCTCGCGGAGTTTCTTGTAGGGTACGACGCGCTCGTTGACGAACTCCTGGATAGCTTGTGGCGTAGCGACAATACCGTCGCGCAGTTTTACGAATGCGACCGGCAGCTCGCCGACTTCCGCGTAGCGACAATACCGTCGCGCAGTTTTACGAATGCGACCGGCAGCTCGCCGACTTCCTCGTCTTTGCGGCCGACCACAGCGGCCCCGGCGATGTCCGGATGGCTGTGCAAGATCTCTTCGAGCTCGCGCGGATAAACGTTGTATCCCTTGTATAGCAGCATGTCCTTTGCGCGATCGACGATCGAAAGGTAACCATCTTCGTCGATAGACCCGATATCGCCGGTGTGCAACCACCCATTCCGCAGCGTTTCAGCGTTCGCGTCGGGTCTGTTGTGGTATCCCTGCATGACCTGTGGGCCGCGCACGCAGACCTCGCCGGTCTCGCCGGGGCCGACCTCGACGCCAGCAGGGTCCATCAGGCAGATATCGGTGGCATACGCCGATATGCCTACCGTCCCAGGCTTGCGTACGCCTGAGCGCCACCCGGGATTGCCACTCGCGGCCATCGTCACCTCCGTCAGTCCGTAGCCTTCGCCGATGATCGCGTCCGGGAACCGGGCTTCGAGTGCCTCGATCACCGCGACCGGCAGCGGGGCGGCACCAGACGCTAGTCCGCGTACCGAGGACAGGTTGCGCGTTTGAAAATCCGGATGCCGGATCAGTGCCACGAAGATCGGCGGGGCACCGCCGATGATCGTCACCTGAAACCTCTCAGCGTCGGCGAGATAGGCGCTTGGATCAAAGCGCGAGTGTAAAACGGTCGTCATGCCTGAAATGATCGGCAGACTCAGGTAGCCGATCGCGCCCATCGCGTGGAACCATGGTGTCAGGTTGATCGCGATCGCCGTACCCAACCGCGTCGGCCATTCCTCGACAGACCCAACCTGATCGAGGATGAGGTCGCCCTCGGTATCGAGCGCGGGCACCGACCCGCCGCCGCGGGCCGACTGCAGCACGTTGGCGATGATGTTTGCGTGGGTGATCAGCACGCCCTTTGAGCGCCCCGTCGTACCACCGGTGTACGCGATATGCGCCAGTTTCGTCGCCGCGTCTTCGATAGGCGCCGGGGGAGTCGTCGACGCCTCCGCGACGAAGTCGGTGAGAGCGATCGCATCAGGCAGCTCGGCGTCGACGGTGATCACTAATCGTGCCGGAATCTCGTCCCGAATGGACTGCAGGACGGCGGATGCCGGCCCGCACGTGACGACCGCGGTCGCCCCGCAGTCGCCGAGCTGGAACGCCAGGTCGTGCGGTGGAAGTAGTGGATTGGTCGGGCCAAATGCGGCGCCGGACATCATGATGCCGAAGTAGATCGCGGGGTACTCGAGGCAGTTGGGCAGGTGTACGGCGACGACATCGCCTTGACCGATCCCATTGGTGTTCAGAGCGTTGGCAAACCCGGCGGCCTGGCTCAGCAACTGCGTGTAGGTGACCTCCGTGCCGTCCTTGTAAAAGGCGACCCGGTCGCCGTACCGGCGGGCACCGCCGCGCAAGATGGACCCGACGTCGACCGCCGGAAACTCAAACTCCGCCGGCAGACCTGGTGGGGTTATCGATGCGACACGGTTCATGGTGCGGTCCCTCCGTTTGTGTCTTGATGGCAGGCGAACAGTCCGGGTCGCGGCCCGGACGCAGCGTTTGCGGTAGCGCGACCATACCGGCTCCTACTGTTGGAGAAGGTTCACGGCCTCGCGATCCGTCACTAAGTCCCCGCCGATCCGTCACTAAGTCTGCGCCGATCCGTCACTTGCGCACCGATCCGGGGTCGCGAAGGTGCCACGCAAGTGAACTTGCGTGGCAACCCAGGAACGAAAAGTGGAATGCAAGCGGACTCGCAGGCTATCTTCGCGAGCGACGCACGAGCGGGCGTAACAGCCAGCCTCCCGATATTTAGTGACGGATGGGCGGGAATTTAGTGACGGATCGGCGGGGATTTAGTGACGGATGGGGAGGGGCGGATGGCGATCATGCGGGTCACCGTCATCTCCTCCATGGCGAACCGCGGCCCTTCCCGCCCGATGCCCGAGTCCTTGACGCCGCCGTACGGCGCGATGTCGGACCGGAAGCCGGGAACCTCGTTGATCACGATGCCGCCGGCCTCGATCCGGTCGATCGCGTCGTACGCCGTGGCCAGTGACGAGGTGAAGATGCTGCAGTGCAGCCCGTAGCGGGAGTTGTTGAGGGTGTCGTACGCCGCGTCGAGGTCGGGTACGCCGCGGACCGCGACGACCGGACCGAAGATCTCCTCGTCCCACGCATCCGCGCCGTCGGGTACGTCGAGCAGCACTGTCGGCTCGAGCGCCGTACCGTCGACTCCGCCGCCCGCCGCCAGCGTGGCACCGGCCGAGACGGCCGAGTCGACCCAGCCGCGTACCCGGCCCGTGGACCGGAAGTCGATGAGCGCGGCGACCCGGGTCTCCGGCAGCCGCGGGTCACCGACGACGACCTTGTCCAATGCCGGCAGCAGTTTTGCTATGAACGTGTCCTTGACCGACTCGACTACGATCACCCGCTGGACGCTGATGCAGGCCTGCCCGTTGGCGTAGTAGCCACCGCGGATCACCGCGTCAGCGGCGGCATCGAGGTCCGCATCCGCAGCGACGATGAGCGCGGCGTTGGACCCCAACTCGAGCACGACCTTGGTCGGCGCGGCCGCCCGGGCGATCTGATGGCCGACTGCCGCTGATCCGGTAAATGAAACACAGCCGATCCGTCGGTCGGTCGTCAGCGCCTCGCCGACGTCGGGGCCACCGGTGACAAGTTGTACGCCGCCCTCCGGGCCACCCGCCGCATGGAGCGCTCCACGCAGGAGGGTGACCAGCATGATGGTCGTGATCGGCGCCTGCGGCGGGGGTTTGATAATGACCGGGCAGCCGGCCGCGATCGCCGGCGCAAGCTTATGCACGGCCAGGAGCAGCGGGTAGTTGAACCCGGTGATCGCAACGACAACGCCAATCGGTTTGCGCACCCAGAAACCGAACATTCCTTCTCCCGCCGGTGAAACATCGAGCGGTACGGTCTCGCCGTGCAACTTCGAAATCTCCTCGGCGGCGGTCTGGAGCGTCAGCAGCGTGCGCGCGACCTCGACCTTGCAGTCGATGAGCGGCTTGCCGGTCTCGAGGACGAGTGTCTGTTCGATCTCCTCGACCCGAGCGGCGAGATCGTCATGGGTGTCCATCAAGACCTTGCGCCGGGCGTGCGACGGCATCGCGGCCATTGCTGCTCGGATGTTCACCGCGTGGTCAATGGCGGCCGTCGCCAGTTCAGCATTGCCGACAGGTGTCTGCGCGATAAGCGACCCGTCGTACGGAAACGTGACATCGGTTGACTCTTTGACCGGGACCCATTCGTTGCCGATAGCCAGTTCCAAGGGGAACTTCATCTACTTCGCCTTCTTGGCTGAGATCCCGGAGTTAAGGAATGTGGAAGCGGCTTCGGCGTACACGTGCGCGTTGGTCACGATGTCCGCGACGCTTACCCATTCGTTCGCCTGGTGGGCGATCCACTTGTCGCCGGGTCCATAGACGACAGTGGGGATCGCGGCGTCCCGAGTGAGGATTGTGCCGTCCGTCGTGCCGGGTACGCCGCCGTACACCGGCTTGCCGCCCGTTACCCGCTCGTGTGCCAAGGCGAGTGCCACGACCACGGGATCGTCGATGGGCGTGTCAACCGGTGGCCGGTCGTCGACGATCACAAAGGTCGCCTCGCAGTTGGCGTCTAACGCTGCTTGGTCGACGAGGGAGTGTATGCGTGACAGCAAAGTTGGGTGATCGACGGCCGTCGTCGTGCGTACGTCGGCGGCCAGTGTGCAGGTGGTCGGGATGACGTTTATCTGGTCACCGTCGCCGGCATCGATCATTGTGGGTGTGAGGTAGATGTCGCCGAGCGTGGGATGCTCGCCGTGCTCCTTCTGCAGGTCGTCCTGCAGCGTGGCGAGCTTGGCGATGATCGCGGCGGCCACCGGGATGGGGTTACGTCCGTGCTGCGGCATCGCGCCGTGCGCCATCTTTCCTTTGACAATCACCTTGATCCGGATCGCGCCTTTGGCGACGTTGCAAATCTCACCATCCTCCGGTTCGCAGATGATTGCCCCGTCGACCTGCTGAGCGAGGGCCGAGGCGGCGAATGCCTTAGCGCCGATCATCATGCCCTCCTCGTCGGCGAGCGCGCCGACGACGATCGTGCCCGCAAAGTCGCCGGACTGCTCGATCGCTCGGGCCGCGTGGATCATCGCGGCCAGCCCGGACTTCATATCGGCGCTGCCGCGGCCGAGAAGTTTGCCCTCACGGATCTCCGCGGCGTACGGGTCAAACGTCCACTCCGAAAGATCCCCCTCCGTGACGACATCGGTGTGCCCCTCGAACATCAGCGTCGGTCCAGGACGGCTTCCGTGAAGCACGGCGATCACGTTGGGCCGGCCGGGCTCGATCTCGATGACCTCCGGGTCCCACCCGAACGACCGCATCTTGGCTTCGACCAGCGCGGCGGCCTGTCCTTCGGCGCTATTGGTCGCCGGATCGTGCACGCTGCGCACCCGCACGAGCGACTGGGTGAACGCGACCAGTCCGTCCGCGTCGATGTCGAACTTCGACGTACCGCTGTTCATCGTCGATCTCCTCACTCGGATGGTTGGTCTGGCTCGGCCAGCAAGTCTCGCGTGCTGGCGCCACTCATCGACTTCGCCAATGTCGGGATCGCGGCGATGAGACGGCGCGTGTAGTCACTTCGCGGGTTGGCATACAGGGCCTCGGTTTCGCTCAGTTCGACGATCTGGCCATCCTTCATCACCGCGACCCGTCGACACAAATGGCGTACGACGCTGAGGTCGTGCGAGACGAACACGAGCGTCAGCTCGCGGTCGCGGACGAGGTCGGTGATCAGGTTGAGCACCTGCGCGCGCACCGATACGTCCAGCGCGCTGACCGGCTCGTCGGCGACGAGGATCGACGGCTCCGGCGCGAGCGCACGGGCGATCGAGATACGTTGCCGCTGGCCGCCGGAGAACTGGTGCGGATATCGACGAGCGCCGGACGGGTCGATGCCGACATCACGCAGTAGCCGGTGGACGTCCGCATCGGTGAAAGACTTGCGCTGTGCGACAAGTGGCTCCGCGACGATGTCGTATACCCGCATCTGCGGGTCCAGCGAGCCCATCGGGTCTTGGAAAACCATTTGCAGCCGCGAACGGAGCCTGTGCAAGTTGCGCCGGTAGTCCGGTGTGCCCGGCGGCGTACGGCCCCACGGGGTGCGATGGCGAGAGATATCCAGCCCGTCGACCTCGATCTTGCCGGCCGTCGGCTCGTCGAGCCCGGCAAGCAGTCGGAGCAGGGTCGACTTGCCCGAACCGGACTCTCCGACGATTCCGAACCGTTCGCCCGCCTCGACGTCGAACGTTGCCTTGTGCAGCCCGATCACCTGCCCCGGTTGGCCGAACATCGATGCCCGCGGGGTCCGGTAGTGCCGCGACAGGCCCGTCGCCGAGATAATCTCGCTCATGTGTGCCACCCATACCGATAACGTCCGGCAAGGTGGTCGCTATAACGACCACCTTGCCGGATGCTCTGGCGGTACGTCGTCATTCGGCCACCGTCCGGACCGGGTGGAAGCAGGCGTAGCCGAAGTTCTGGCCTTCATCCGTGGCGTGGGGCGGTACGACGGTCCACGGTGGTTGGGTCTTGCAGATGTCAGTGGCGAAGTCGCATCGGTTGGCGAACACGCAGCCGTCCGGGAACTGGCCGGCCGGCGGCACGCTTCCGCGGATCGTGGTCAGGTGTCCGTCGGCGTCGACCGCGTCGAGGTCGGAGGCCGCGATCAGGCCGGCGGTGTATGGGTGGCGGGGGTTGCCGAAGACGTCCGCCACCGTGCCGGCCTCGACGATTCGCCCGCCGTACATGACAAGGACCCGCTGGCAGAGCATCGCGACAACGGCGAGGTCGTGCGTGATGAACAGCAGGGCGGCGTTCTGGCGGTCCGCCTCGCTGACCACGAGGTCGAGCACCTGCGCCTGGACGGTGACGTCCAGCGCAGTGGTGGGTTCGTCGCAGATCAGCAGATCGGGCTCGTTGGCCATGGCGATCGCGATCACGGCGCGCTGCCGCTGACCGCCGGAAAGCTGATGGGGATAGGAACGTGCCGCTCGCTCGGGATCGGGCAGCCCCACGCGTTCGAGGAGCCGTATGGCCTCGTCGTAGGCCGACTTCTTCGTCGGCTGCGTGTCGTGCAGCAGCATGGTCTCGGCGATCTGCTTACCCACTCGCATCGTCGGGTTGAGCGCCGTCATTGGCTCTTGGAAGACCATCGCGAAGTCTCGGCCGCGGCGGCCGGCCAGAGCGGACTCCTTGGCACCAATTACCTCGCCGTCCAGGACGGAGATCGAGCCGCTCGCGGTGAGGCCAGGGGAGAGCAGCCCCATGATGGATAGCGCCGTCAGTGACTTGCCAGAGCCGGACTCACCGATTAGACCTACCCGCTCGTCGCCGTCGACGGTGAACGAGACTCCCTCGAGCAGCGGATAACTGCTGGTGCGTAAAGACAGTCCACGCAAGGTGAGCACGCGTCGCGGCGTACCGGCGGCGCTCACGGTACATCCACCAGCGTCGCGTCGAGTTTGTCGCGCAGTCCGTCGCCGAGGAGGTTGAAGCCGAGCACTGACAACGCGATCGCGATCCCTGGAATCAACCCGAGCGAGAGCGCCTTGTAAAGCGTGTCTTGGGATTCGAGGAGCATGATGCCCCAGCTGGGGTTCGGAGTCTGGGTGCCGAGCCCGAGGTAGGAGAGTGCAGCCTCGGCCAGAATCGCTATGGCGAAGGCGATCGAGGACTGAACGATCACCAGACTGGAGATGTTGGGCAGGATGTGTCGCCGCGCGATTGCCAGTCGGCTGTTGCCGGCGGCACGTGCGGCGAGTACGTATTCGGTCTGCATCACCTGCATCGTGCCGGCCCGGCTCACCCGCGCAAACGTAGGCACGGTGGCGATCCCGATCGCAATCATCGCCACGAGGGTGCCACCGGTGTAGAGCGCGGACAGCATGATCGCGAGCAGCAATGCCGGAAAGGCGAGCAATAGGTCATTTCCACGCATCACCACTTCACCGACCCACCGCCGCGACATGGCCGCCCAGATCCCGAGCGGTACGCCGACCACGGCGGCGATCGAGACCGCGACAATGCCGACCAGCAGCGTCGTACGTGCCCCGGCCATCAGGCGGGACAGCTCATCGCGGCCGAACTTGTCGGCGCCGAGCCAATGGGTGCCGCTCATCGGTGCGAACTTCGCCGTACCGTCGTTGAGGATCGGGTTGTACGGCGTCCAAAAAAACGACACAACGGCCACGATGACCACGAGCGCCACCAGGACGCCACCGATGATGAGACTTGGGCCCTGGCGTTTCATCGGCTGGCCCGCAATCGCGGATCGATCACGACGTAGAGGATGTCGACGATCAGCGTGATGATCAGTGTGGCCGCGACAAGCAGCATGACGATGGACTGCACGGCGATCAGATCGCGGTTGGCGACCTTGTCCAGCAGCATCGAGCCGAGTCCGGAGATCACAAACACCCGCTCGATGACGACGGCGCCGATCAGCAGCGTAGACAGTTGCAGGCCCAGGACAGTCACAACCGGGATCGACGCGTTGCGCAGACCATGCCGAATGATCGCGCGGTACGGCGTGAGGCCTTTGGCCCGCGCCGTACGGATGTAGTCCTGGCGCAGTACGTCGAGAACGGCCGACCTGACGTATCGGCTGAGCACGGCGCCCTGCACGAGTCCGAGCGAGATCGCTGGCAGGATCAGCTGCTCCAGGAAGAGGCCGAAGTCATCGCCAGGTTTGACGAGGTCGCCCGGCGGTAGCAGGCCCCACTTCAGGGATATGAAGGAGATTAGGATCAGTCCGAGCGCGAATGCCGGGATCGAGATGCCCAGCTGCGACAGGATCGAAAGACCGACCCCAGATGCAGTGCGGTTGCGCGCGGCCATCAAGATTCCCAGCGGTACGGCGATGATCAGCGCGATCAGGGTGCCGCCGACCGCGAGATACAGCGTGTACTGGAACTTGTCGACAATTTCTGACGTGAGCTCGTAGTCGCCGACGTATGAGCGGCCGAAGTTGCCGCGCAGCAGATGACCAACCCAGTCGAAGTACTGCACGATAAGTGGCCGGTCGAGGCCGAACTTAACCTCGAGCTGGTGGACCGAGGTCGCGTCCGCGTTGATCCCGGCCGCAACTTGGGCCGGGTTGCCGGGCAGCACGTTCATCACCGCGAACACGGCAACCGAGGCCACGAGCAAAGACATGAGGAAGATGCCGATGCGGCTGAGCACCTTCAGCAGCATGAGCACCCCGCAGCGGTCGTTGTCATGGTCGTGGAGTTACGACACCGACGCTTAGTCTGCCCTATTTGACCCCGAGATCAGCGACCCGGAACGCTTCTCCGATCGCATTCTTCGGCAGTCCGGTGATCTCCTTCTTGGCTACCATCAAGTTGGGCAGCAGAAACAAGAAGTCGGCCGCGGCGTCCTGCGAGATGAGCTTCTCCGCTGCCTTCATGTTTTCGATCTGCTCTTGGGGCGTGCCCTCGTCGGCAGCGGCGAGTAGTGGCTGCAGCGCAGGGTTTTTGTACTGCGTGTAGTAGTTGGGGTCGCCGAATACCGCTCCGGTGTCACGCGGTTCGACGTGCGCGATAATCGACATGTCGTAGTCGTGCTGTTTGTAGACCGTGTCGAGCCACTTCGCCGGGAACTCCAACGTGTCGATGTCGACCTTGATGCCGATCTTGGACAGCTGACTCTGTACCTCGGGCGCGCACGCGACAGCGTATGGCAGCGATGGGATGCGCAGGCGCAGCGTGATGTTCTGCTGCCCGGACTCCTTCAGCAGCTCCTTGGCCTTCTCCTGGCTGTAGGGGAAGTCCTTCGTCCGGTCCTCGTACCAAGGGTCGGTCGGCGGGGCCATCGAGCCGATCAGTGTGCCCTTGCCAGCCCAGCAGTTGTCCAGGAGTGCTTTGTGATCGATGCCGGTGCGGATTGCCTGACGCACCTTGAGATTCGCGAGCGGTCCCTGGGACTGGTTGAACGACAGCACCACCTCGCCGTTCGTCGTACCTTCGATCACCTGCAATCCGCTGGCCTTGGGGCCCTTGCTGAACTGGTCGAGTGACTCGGGCGCCTGCACCGTAGTGACGACGTCGATAGTGCCGGCGAGCATCGCGTTGTTCATCGAGGTTGGGTTGTTGAAGTACTTGAAGACGACCTTCTTAAAGTGTGGCTTAGTGCCCCAGTAGTCATCGTTGCGGACAAGCTCGATCGACGTACCGCGGGTCCACGTCGCGAACTTGTAGGGCCCGGTGCCGACGGGGGTGTTGGCCAGGTCAGCGACGCCGTCCGAGGTCATCATCGCGCCAAGTCGGGTCGTCATCCGGTAGAGCCAGTCGTTGCTCGGATGCGCTATTACGACGGTTAGTTCGGTCTGGCTGGTCGCGGTAGCCGATGTGATGACGTCAAACGACTTCTTCAGACTGATCGTCCAGTCCGTCTTGACCCGGTTGATCGAGAACGCCGCATCGTCCGCGGTAAAAGTCTTGCCGTTGGTGAACTTCGCGTTGTCGACGAGGTCGAATGTGTAGGTCAGGCCGTCATCGCTGACCTTCCACGACTTTGCCAGTGCCGGCACGATCTTGCCCTTATCGTCGACCTTGACGAGGGTCTCGTAGATGTTGTCCAGCAGCACCTGTGGAGTCGCGGCGCCGTCGGTCGTGGTGAAGTCCAGACTTGGCGGTTCGGCGACGAGGCCCAGCGTGATCGTGTCACCCATCTTGCTGCCGCTGCTACTGCTACTTGCGGAACTTGAGCACCCGGCAAGCGCCAAGGCGGCGGCGACTAAGCCGACAACGAGGCGTTTAAACGAGACGGACATGAAGGTGCTCCTTTGGCCGGTGCTTCTGCGGGGTCAAGCGAACTAGTTGCACAGACAATTGTGGAGCGTTGGGTCCGCGTCAAGACGTAAGTTTGGAAACTCACCGTCTCAGTTTGGTTACGCCAGGCCTCGCCGGCGGGACGATGCCGTCCTGACACCGATACGCGCACCGAGGATCGGTTGCGCTGAGCCGGTAGCTACGGCGTTCTGACGCTTTCGAGGTAGGCGACCATCCGATTGAGCAGGCCGCTGGCGCGACGTAGATCCGCGGAGGCGCCCAATGGCGCGCCGGCCAGTGCCTCCACCAGCGTGCCGGCCAGCTGCGGTGCTGAGGTTTCGGCAAGGTTGGCACAGATGCGCGCGGCGTCACGGACGATGCCCGGGTCGACCGACCACACGGTTTCGAATCGCCGCTGGAAGTCGGACGTGGCGTGCTGACCAGCGTGCTCCCAGGCCGCCAGGCATGCCGGATAGTCCGGAGCGTCGCAGACGACAACCCATTCGCGAAGGAGTGGCGCGGTAGGCGGCAACGAAACCTCAACCGGCAGGTGCACGGTCGTCGGGTCGTCGGGGAAGTCGGCGAAAACGACGGCATTTCGCGATGTGCGGGCCAGCTCAACCCATCGTGATCGCGATTGATGATAGAAAATAACCCGCTGAAAGCTACCGAACAGAATGGGGTTTTCGGCCTGCGCACAACACTCGTCTTCGATACTGCGGCTCAGAGCCAGCACCGTGGACTTCCGCAGCACCTGAGGAATGAGTTCTGGGTGGCGTCGACGCAGTCCTGCGAAAACCGATGGCTCGAGTTTGCTGGATCGCACGCGGGCCCGGTTAACTGCGTTGTCCATGCTCAGCCCGGTGGCGCGGTGCCGGAGGATTTCCTCCACCAACGCGACGTCGTCCTCGGCATAGCGGCGATGTCCGCCGGCGAGCCGCTGCGGACGAGGCAAGCCGTAGCGGGCCTCCCAACTGCGCAACGTTGCCGCCGGCACGTGGGTGCGCTGCGCCAGCTCGCCAATGGACAAGGACGGGGTTGCCGAGTTCGCTTGCTCGCTGATAGATTCCTCCTCATTCTGCAGAGGTAATATTGCAACTCTTGTTTAAGAAAAACTTAGGAGTCTACTTCTCGTGGGTGACTACGAAAGATCGATCATTGTCACAGTCGCACCCAACCGGTTGTTTGGCTACCTGGCGGACGTGACTCATCTGCCCGCTTATCTACCGCGGATGACCTCTGCCAGCCCGACTCACGACGATAAAGTCACCGTCACCGCTCGCATCGATCAACCCGATGAGCCAGCAAAGCAGGTCCGGGGCGAGGCGTGGATGAAGGTCAAAGTCGCTGGGCGCACGTTGCAGTGGGGTGCGCCGGGACCAAGCAACTACCAAGGCGAGTTGGACGTTGATGCCGGTCACGAGCCTGATACGTCCGTATTGACAGTGCGGCTGCATACCGAACGTGTTGAAGGCCAGCAAATCGAGGATGGTCTCGACGAGGCTCTGCGTGGTATTGCGCGCGCCGCCGAAGGTTCCTGACAGCTAACCCCTGAGCTGCGGGGCCTTCGTTCAGGTGGTCGCCGGTCGCCTCCCCCGCGACCGGCGCCCAGCCGCCTGATATGACGAGGTCAGCGGGATTTCGAATGATCCTCAACGGTGGCGAACGTAATCTCAGTTGCGACTACTTTCGGAACCGACTTCTGCGAGGATGTCTTAGCTAGGTGGGACATGTTGCTGGTTTTGTCCCGCGTCGGCGTTGTCATTATCGTTCAGTTTTGAGCCTTTTTTTCGGGGGACCATCTATACCTGATCAGTTTGAATCGGAGCCGTCGAGCGATTCGACGCGCAAGCGCGGTAGCCGTAAGCGGAGATGGTGGGTGACAGGGATCAGTCTCTTCGGGTTGTTGGCGGTGATCGTCGCTCTCCAAGATGAGTCCGGGACATCGGACTCGAAACGTGCACGAGCATTTTCGGCTGGTTCAGGGTCAAGCGATTCGAGCTCAAGTACTGCGAGCACGTCGGCTTCTAAAGAGCCGAATGGTGCCAAAACTTGCGATGTGATTTGGAATCCGGGAGTTGACGCAGTCGACTCAGATGCCGACCTTTACTCCATTTACCTCGATCTGGACCGGGATGGGTCAGCGTGCGAGGCAGACGATCCAGTGCGCTCAAACCTCGTGTTCCGAGGCATTGGCGGTGCGCCAGACGAAGCTGCGGCCAAGGTAGCCGCGGCCAAGGTAGCCGCGGAAGCGGCTGCGGCCCAAGCGGCCGCGGAGGCGGAAGTGGCCGCAAAGGCTGCTGCTGACCAGGCGGCAAAGTCCGCAGCGGATAAGGCCGCCAAGGTGTCGGCGCCCAGCTCGACGTACTACGCGAATTGCAGCGAAGCCAAGGCGACAGGTGCTGCGCCCATCTATGTGGGGCAGCCCGGATACTCCACCAAACTTGATCGCGACAAAGATGGAGTGGCCTGTGAGTAGTCAACCGTCGCGCGGATGACTTACGGTGAGGAAAGGTAGCGGACGTAGGTAGAAGTTCGCTCATCAGCGAGCAGGAGGAACACCGCATGCCTGATAACACGGCCACCGTGGATCCCGACTTCGAAGTAATCGTCATCGGTGCCGGTGTATGTGGGATCTACCAGCTCCATCGACTGCTCGACCTCGGTGTCAATGCAACGTTGCTCGAGACCGGCTCGGGTCTCGGCGGTACGTGGTTTTGGAACCGCTACCCGGGAGCCCGATTCGACTCCGAGAGCATCAGCTACGGCTACTCGTTCTCCGAAGAGTTGCTGCAGGAGTGGGACTGGAAGGAACGGTTCTCTGGTCAGCCCGAAAACCTCCGGTACCTCGAGTTCGTGGCTGAGAAGTTTGATCTTCGCCCACATATGCAGTTCAACTGCAACGTCGATGCGGCTGTATTCGACGACGCGGCGTCGCAGTGGCGGCTGCAGTTGAGCGACGGTCGCGAGTTGTCGTGTCGGTTCCTGATTCCGGCCCTCGGACTGCTGTCCGCGCCGACGCTTCCGCGTTATGAGGGTATCGACGACTTCGAGGGGCAGTCGTTCCACACCTACAACTGGCCCGCCGAACCGGTGACGCTGGAGGGTAAGCGAGTCGCGGTTATTGGCACCGGGGCGACCGGTATCCAGCTCATCGGCGAGATCGCCGACAAGGTGGGCGAGTTGAGTGTGTTTCAGCGGCGACCCAACTGGAGCGCGCCGCTCAACAACGGGCAGATTGACGCCGCCGAAATGGCAGGGATCAAGGCCCGGTACGACGAGATCTTCGACGTTTGCGCGCGCACCCCGGGCGGATTCATCCACCAACCCGACCGCCGGAAGTTCTGGGAAGTTCCTCGCGAGGAGCGCCTTGCGATGTGGGAGAAGCTCTATACGGAGCCCGGATTCGGCATCTGGCTGGCGAACTTCCGCGAGACTTTCACCGACGAGGCGGCCAACGCCGAGCTTTCCGCTTTTATCGCCGACAAGATTCGGGCCCGGGTACACGACCCGGTCGTGGCCGAGAAGTTGATCCCGAAAGACCACGGATTCGGCGTACAGCGGCTACCGCTGGAGACCCACTATTTCGAGGTTTACAACCGGGACAACGTGCACCTGGTCGACCTACAGGAGACGCCGATTGAGCGCATCACTCCGCGCGGAATTCTCACCTCAGAACGTGAGCACGAATTCGACGTAATCATCTACGCCACCGGGTTCGATGCCGTGACAGGCGCCTACGAGCGGGTGGACATTCGTGGCGTGGGTGGGGTGTCGCTGCGCGAGAAATGGGTCGACGGTCCAGTCACCTACCTCGGAATGCAGGTTGCCGGATTCCCGAATCTGCTGATGCCGACCGGTCCGCAGAGCGCATCGGCATCGACGAACTTCCCGCGCGGTATCGAGCTTGCGGTCGACTGGACCACCGATCTGCTCGAGTACATGCGCGCGCACGGATACACCCGGGTAGAGGCGACCACGGACAGCGAACATGCCTGGGGTAAGAAGGTCGCCGAGCTCTACGAGATCATGCTGTTGCGTAAATCGCAGGGCTGGTTCACCGGCTACAACTCCAACGTTCCGGGACATGAGCAGGGCTCGATGCGCTACCAGGTGTACAACGGCGGGACCCCGAAGTACCGTGCCACGATCGCCGAAGTCGCCGAGCGTGGATACGAAGGCCTGCAGCTGAGCTGACTCAACACATCCGCAACGTGATGCGTCCCGGTGGTCATGACC
>CAJDTT010000075.1_pt1 | contig 15004 bp, 14 predicted proteins | sample 7389841 | NCBI WGS metagenome assembly CAJDTT01 (sample SAMEA7055655, study PRJEB34461) | soil metagenome | biome: terrestrial ecosystem; feature: Peninsula; material: soil | place: Antarctica | collected 2016
GTCGACGTCGTCGGTGCTGAACACGCGCTCGAGTCGAAGTCCCTTGGGCGAATAGGTGGGTTTGGCAGTAGCAGCCGTACCGTTCGCTTCCGTGGCGACGCTCGTGGACTCGTCGTTCTTCGTCGAGTGTGTTGTCTCTGTCATGAGACCGGGGTCCTCTCGTTCTGGGTACGGGGGTAATTCGGGTCGTTCAGGCATCACCGGCGATGGGAAGCGACGGGCCCGCGGTCGCGGTATGTCGCACGGCGGGCAATGCGTCGGTGATTGGGTTGTGCTCGTCTAGTTCGGTTGAGTTGTCGTTGTCGTTGTCGTTGAAAAGCATTGCGGTTGAACTGCGCAGGTCGCGGTTGTACTGAAGATTCAAGTGCGAAGTATGGCGAGGGCGCGCCCGTCACGAAGGGGCGCTAGGAGCGAAAGCTGACGACAAGTCACCGGCATCGTGGCCGTCGGTAGTTACGCGCGTGGCACCGGATTCGCGTAGCAGCGCGATCTCGGCCTCGAAGTCCGCGACCGACTCGAACGAGCGGTAGACGCTGGCGAACCGGAGGTACGCGACCGGGTCGAGCTCGCGCAGGGGGCCAAGAATAGCCAGGCCGACCTCATTGCTTGGCACCTCGGCCGCACCGCTCGCTCGTACGGCATCCTCCACCTGCTCAGCGAGCAGCGCGAGTTGGTCCTCGCCGACCGGACGGCCCTGGCAGGCACGGCGTACACCACTGATGACCTTGTCGCGGCTGAACGGTTCGGAGACACCGGAGCGTTTGATGACGGCGAGAACAGCCTCTTCGACCGTGGTGAACCGCCGACCGCAGCCCTGGCACGATCTGCGACGTTTGATCGACTGGCCATCGTCGACCTCGCGAGAGTCGGTTACGCGGGAGTCCGAGTGCCGACAGTACGGGCAACGCATGGCACGGCCTCCCTTCGACGACGCCCCTGGAACCGGACCGGCCTGGGGATAACTTGCGGATAACTGGGGGAGTTGTTGTGGACGACCGGTGCATGACCGGTGGACAACTGACCCCAACCTGTGGATGAGTTACATCCTTGTAACTACTATATGTTGTAGTACCAGACTAAGCCCGCCATACGGATGTGGCAAGTGCTTTTGGATCAAATTTACGAGAGCAGCCGGAACCGAGGGGTCTGACGCTCGCGACGGTCGCACAAGCCCCGACGTATACCCGTTCCCGGTTCGCCGTCGGACACCGGAACGAAACGCATCCCGGCGTGTCGCAAGCAGCCGACTGAGCTCAGTTCGCCGGCACGATCAGATAGTCACCGGCCGGCAGCGGCGTATCGGTGGAACCACTTAGGCCATTCGCGGCGCGGATAAGCGCGATCAGGTCGGCCCGATCGGATGGCGAAGCGAATCGAGAGGCAATGCTCTCGACCGTGTCGCCGGGATGCACGACAACTTCCTGAGCTGCCGCGACCGGCGCCGCACCGGGATGACTTGCGTTTACGACGGCGGACGTACCGGCGATCGCGGTCGCAATGAGCACCATCACCGCGATATGTCCGCGCGTCGTGAGCCGAGCCCGCCGGATCCGACGGGCGGCCCGCGGGCCCAGCCGAACCTCGGCCGCCGTCGGCTCCAGCGCGTATCGCACTTCCGGAGCCGAGCGAGCGCCCAAACGAGAACTCGTGGTCAGAACTGAGAACGATTCGAGGACGGCTCCCGACTCGTGCACAGGGCTCGCATCTAAGACAGAACGTGGGTCCAAGACCGAGCCCGATGGCACCGCGAAACGGCTCATCGCATGCGATCTCGCGCCTGGCCGATCCTCGGAGACGACGAACGGGATCAGCGGCGGCAGCTCCTCGCCCGCCGACTGCCCCGCGCGAACACCTCGGCCCGACTGGGCCTGCGTAGTCTTCTGTGCCGACTCATGTGAGTGCGCACCGCCGCCCCGCGGATCACTTAGCCGCCGCAGCCCAAACTTGCCCAGCGACTCAGGCACCGCTGCCCGGCCGGCCCTTCGCACGGCGCGATCGGGCCCCGGAGCAGACTCCCCGTAGCGCGCCTTCGCGCGAGCGAACGACCCGAGCGAAACTTCGTGCCGGACGGCGCTCCCCCGTGCCGCGCCATCCGCCGGACGGCCCGCCCGAATTGCGCGATGCCCCTGGGCATCGTTGTCCGCCGCGCCGCCATCATTCGGGAAGCCGAACATTACGGCCTGTACGGGCCGGGCAGCCGAAGCGCGACGCGACTTGCGGCCACGGTGCGGACCGTTGCGATGTGCATTGGTGGTTTGCATAGTCATTGCTTACTCCTCGGGGCCGACAATTCTGGATGAGTGCGCGTGGACTACCTGGCGACACGGCAGAAGCGGTGAGCCTCCAGCGGACCGGAACGCTGGATGCCACACATAGTACGGGTGTACTATCGAACCTGCGTACTAAGTTATACACATACAAAATCAGAATGTCGATAGGTTTGGGCGCGTCGCACGTACATTCGTTCGAATCGTTACGTTAGAGTCGTTCGCACGTCAGTTCAGTCAACTAAGACAGCAGGCCCGCGGAGTGAGAGGTTCACATGCCCACCAAAAAGGTCAACTCGACAGACAAGAGCGCGACGGCTAAACGCGCCGTCACCAAGGTGGTCACGGGCGCCGCCAAGGCCACCAAGTCGGGCGGCACGGTCCACCAGTTCCCCGAGGCGCCGGACGAGAGCGGGCTCACGGTTCGGCAGCGGAAGGTTATGGACGTGATCCGCGCGTCGGTCCGGACTCGCGGATATCCGCCAAGCGTGCGCGAGATCGGTGAGGCCGTCGGCCTCGCTTCACCGTCGTCGGTCGCACACCAGTTGCGTGCGCTGCAGTCGAAGGGATTTCTACGGCGCGATGCCAACCGTCCTCGCGCGGTCGACATTCGTACGCCGGCACAGGCCGCGGGTGATGCTGCAGTCATTCCGCGCTACGACGCGCGGTTCCCCACTCCCACGTTCGTCCCGGTAGTCGGGCGCATCGCCGCAGGCGGTCCGATCCTTGCCGAGCAGGCAGTCGAAGACGTATTCCCGCTGCCTAAGGAACTGGTCGGCGACGGCACGCTATTCCTGCTCAAGGTTGTCGGTGAGTCGATGATTGATCTGGCGATCTGCGATGGCGACTGGGTCGTGGTGCGTCAGCAGCCCGAAGCAAACCAAGGCGACATCGTGGCGGCCATGATTGACGGTGAGGCGACGGTCAAGACCTACCGCCGCACCGACGGGCATACCTGGCTTATCCCGCACAACAAGGCATTCGAGCCCATCAACGGCGACGACGCCGCAATTCTTGGCCGCGTCGTATCGGTCCTGCGTCGGATCTAGTCGCCGCGGCCGCGGCGAGGCTTCCGGCGGCGCACGGCGGCGATCGACACTCCGGTACAGATAAGCAAGATCGCGACATACGGCATAACCTGCTCGCGTGCCTCGGTCCGTGGCTCGGCGGTGGCGTCTTCGCCGATGGTCACCTGCCGACTTGTGACGGCGCCCGGCGTCGTCGTCACCGGATCACGCTGATCGCGGTGCCCTGCCCCTCGCCGAAAAGATAGAGGTCGTTGGTCTGCGGGTCGAAGGCGATCGCCTCGCCCTGTGGTGACGGTGGAAGCGGTATGACGGTCGCTTCCTTTGCCACTATCGTGCTCGCGATGTCGGCACCGTCAAGGTCCCAGAGGTACGCGTCCGTGTAGGTACGCAGGGCGATCAGCGTTCCATCGGCCGACGCGGCCGCGCCGGTCAACATCCGCGAGCCAAGCCAGCCGACGGGACCGCCCGGGGTATCGGTCTTCTCGATCCGGAGCTGCCCGACCTTGACTAGTGGCTGCGGCGTTTCGGAGGCTCCTGGCGTGTGGTCCACCGACGCAAGACTCCGATAGACATCGCAGAGTACGGTCAGGCTCTTCGTGACGATTACGATCCGCCCATCAGACTGTACGAACGGTGATTCGGCATCGTGCGCGCCATCGGGATAGTGAAACCGGCGAACCTGCGCCATCCCTGGGTCTGCGGGGTGCAGGGTCTCGACGGCGACGCTGTCCCGGACCGCGTTATTGTCACCGATATCCGCGACATATAGAAGGTCATCCGGCCCAGCCGCGAGATCTTCGGTGTCACGCGGGTCTATTGCTGCTACCGAGACTGCGATCGTTTGACAGCCACGGTCGAGGTGGAAACCTCGACCTGATCTCCGCTGTCGTTGATGACGTCGCAGCCGTTCGGTCTCACGAGCAAGCCGCTGCCTTCACCGATCGGCGGGTCGGTGACCTGACACACATCGCTGCCAGGGGCGTACGCCGGGGCTGCGAGCGCGCCGGGGGCGCCGACTGCTGCGCACATTACGGCGAGGGTGCTCGACATCGTCACGCGTACGAGGATGCGGCCGCGCCTTTTAACGATCATCGACGGGCGCGCGGCGAAACCATCTCGCGACCATCGCCGCTAGGCCCGTCTCGAACCAGGCCTCGACGCGCTGCCCCACCGTCGATGTGCTGAGTCGCCGTGCGATCCACAGCAGCACGATACCCACACTCGCCCCGGCGATGATGTCGCTGAGCCAGTGGTAGTTCATGAACAGAACCGCGAACGCCGCGACGATCGGACCAGCGATCGCATATATACAGACCACGCGCCGTACCCACGCGGTCGCGATGTAGTCGACGGCGATCCACGCGCCGATACTGCTGAGCAAGATGGCGTTGGCTTGATGCCCGGACGGATAGGAGTCGTTATTGCCGACGGCGTGCAACAAATCGCCGCGCGGATCCATGGGAAACGTCCGCGCGATGAGAAATTTCGAGGTGTAGATTGCTGCACTTAACAGCGCGACCCCAAGCGCCAGGCGCGCGAACGGAACGAAGTTGCGCGAGCGGACCGTGATGACAATGCAGAGGACGAGAATCCACACCAGGTTGGTGGCGCGACCACCGGTCTGGCTCAACAGGAACCCGATCGCATTGCCAGCGCTCGTGTCCCGCAGTCCGATCGTCCGAACCCAGTCGGCAACGACCCCGTCGAAGTGCCTGAGCATGCCATCGGCGAGGACATCGGCGGTGACCAGCACAAACAAGAGCGTGCAGGCAAACATCAGCCAGCGGGCCGGATACCACGCGCGGTCCGCGGTGGGCCACTGGCCGACCGGAACACGTCGCGGAGAGGCGGCGTCGGGTGTGCGGGTCACGGCGAACAGCCTACGCGGACGCGCACGCGAGATGGCCCTACCTCACCACGACGCGCGTCGGGCCACCTCAGCGCGCAAAGGTCTCAAGCACGGCCGCGACGTCGGGGTAGGCCCGGCCGGTCAGCGCCGTACCGTCGGGTAGGTATTCGGCCGTTGCAATATCGGCCTCGTCGTGCAGCCGGGCCACCAGGTCGCCGCGCTCGTATGGAATAAGAACGTCGAAGTCGATCCGTGGGCGCGGCAGCGCGGTCTCGATTGCAAGCAGCAGCTTGTCGATGCCCACACCGGTGACAGCGGAGACCGCGATGCTGCCCGGCAGCGATCGTTCGAGCCGTTCAATCGCCTCAGGATCGGCGGTATCGGCCTTGTTGATCACCATCAGCTCTGGAACGTCGTGGGCGCCAATCTGCGCGAAGACCTCGCGGACGGCGCTGATCTGCCCCTCTGGATCGGGATCGGCTCCGTCGACGACATGCAGCACCAGGTCGGCCGACTCGACTTCTTCTAGGGACGAGCGGAACGCTTCGACCAGCTGATGCGGCAGCGAGCGGACAAACCCGACCGTGTCCGAGATGGTGTACTCGCGGCCGTCGGCGGTCTCGGCGCGTCGTACGGTCGGGTCGAGCGTCGCGAACAGCGCGTCTTCGACTAGGACGCCGGCTCCGGTGAGCCTGTTGAGCAGGGTTGACTTGCCCGCGTTGGTGTAGCCGGCAATCACGACGGAGGCGGCGTGACTGCGTTGCCGAGAGGCGCGCTTGGTGTCCCGGCTAGTTTTCATCGCGGCGATCTCACGGCGCAGCTTGGCAATTCGCTGGTGGATACGTCGCCGGTCCAGCTCGATCTTGGTCTCACCGGGTCCGCGGCCACCGATGCCGCCGCCCTCGGCTCCGACCCGTCCGCCGGCCTGGCGCGACATTGATTCACCCCAGCCACGAAGCCGCGGCAGGAGATATTGCAGCTGCGCGAGCTCGACCTGCGACTTACCCTCCCGGCTTTTGGCGTGCTGGGCGAAAATGTCGAGGATCAACGCGATCCGATCGATTACCTTGACCTTCACAACGCCCTCGAGCGCGGTCCGTTGTGAAGGCGATAGCTCATCGTCACAGATGACCGTATCTGCACCGGTGGCGCGGACAATTTCGGCGAGCTCGCGGGCCTTACCGGAGCCGAGGTATGTCGCCGGGTCCGGGTTGGAACGGCGCTGGATCACGCCGTCGAGGACCTCTGAACCGGCCGTCTCGGCCAGCGCTGCGAGCTCCTTAAGCGAGTTCTCCGCGGCCCGCGCGCTGCCGGTGAGATCGAGGCCGGCCAGCACGACGCGCTCCAGGCGTAACTGACGGTATTCGACTTCGGTGACGTCTTGAAGCTCGGTCGACAGTCCGGAGACTCGGCGCAGCGACTGGCGATCCTCAAGGTCGTAGTCACCGGTATTGGTTCGCGACGCGAGGTGGTTGGCACGCTGGCTCGCGGCCGTATCGATCGTTCGGTTAGTTTGTGTCATCGTGCATCCATGATCCCACGTCCGATCGGCAAAAGCATCTGAGTTTCACCACCAGCGGACGGTCGTCGTCATGGGCGATCGCCGCCGCTGTCCCGACCACGATGATCGCGCAGCAGCATGGTTGAGCCTTCTGCGACGATCTCGGCAGGACCGGTCAGCAGCACTGTCGAGGAGCTCACGGCGGTGAGCAGCCGACCGCCAGGCACCTCGACGATGACCGTGCCGTCGGTCTTCCCCGCGTTTGCCAGCGCGGCGTATGCGACGGCGCAGATGCCCGTACCGCAGGAACGCGTCTCGCCGACGCCTCGTTCGTATACGCGCATCCGCACATGCGCATCGGCATCCGGTTCGCTCGGAAGCTGCTCGAAGAACTCGAGATTGACGCCGTCGGGGAAGAATGACTCGTCGTACGACGGTGCCCGGCTCAGATCCAGGTCGGCGACCGTGGCCTGCCCGCCGGTCAGGTCGCAGGCGAGGTGTGGGTTGCCCATCGACACCGAGCGGCCTGTGCACTCGGTCTTAGAGTCACCGAGGTGAACGGTGGCCACCGACGTACCGAGATCTTCGGCCGGGCCCATGTCGACGGTGATCAGGTCGTCCACGCCAAAACTGACCATCTTGACGCCGGACCGAGTGATCACCGGTAGGTCCGCGTTGTCGATAAACCCGAGTCGCCGCAGGTAGCGGGCAAACACCCGTACGCCGTTGCCGCACATCTGAGCTACCGAACCGTCCGCATTGCGGTAGTCCATGAACCATTCGGCGCCAGGGGTAACGGGTACGCCGGTCTGCTCATCGGTCTCGGCGCTACGCCGTACGACGCGGATCACGCCGTCGCCACCGATTCCAGCATGCCGGTCGCACAGCCGGCGTACGTCGGCCTCGGTCAAGGTCAGACGGCCGTCCGGATCGGGGATCAGGACGAAGTCGTTCTCGGTGCCATGACCCTTCGCGAAGTCGATGACGACCTGAGGCAGAGCGGGTTCTACTGGTTGCTGGGCCACCGGCTAATTGTACCCAGCACGCGCTGCGGCAGGGCCTGCTCGGCGGCGTCGTACCACTGGATCCGTGGGTCTCGGCGAAACCATGCGCGCTGCTTGCGCGCGAACCGCCGAGTGGCGCTAATCGTCTGTTCGATGGCCGCGGCCTCGCTCAGTTCACCGGACAGTAGCCGTAGGACCTGCTGGTAGCCCAGCGCCTTGCTCGCGGTGCGCGTTGCCGACAGCCCGCCGACTTCAAGGGCGCGGACCTCCTCTACGAATCCCTGCTCCCACATCCGGTGCACCCGCTGCGCGATCCGCGCGCCCAGGTCGGCACGGTCCAGAGCAACCTGAACGGCCAGGTAGTGCTCGGTGTTGGTCTGCTCGTCGGCCGGCAGCCGCGCCGCGAAGGGCATACCGGTGATCTCGATGACCTCCAAGGCCCGCACGATCCGGCGCCCATTGGTAGAAAGGATTCGTTCGGCCGCCAGCGGGTCGAGGCGGGCAAGTCTGCGGTGCAGCGCGAACGTTCCGTGCTCGCGTAGCTCTTCCTCTAGCCGCGTACGCACCTCAGGGTCAGTACCCGGGAAGTCGAGGTCGTCGATCACCGCTTTGATGTAGAGCCCGGACCCGCCCACCAGCATCGGAATGCGCGACCGCGAGCGAATCTGTTCGACACATTCGCGGGCACGGTCCTGGTAGTCCGCGACGGTCACGTGATGCTCAATCGGCCACACATCGAGCAGGTGATGCACGATACCGCGACGAGCGTCCGCAGGCTGCTTCGCAGTTCCGATGTCCATCCCGCGGTACACCTGCATCGAGTCGGCATTGATGATCTCGACCATCTCCGGTCCGCCGAGCAGTTCGGCGACATCGAGGGCAAGGTCGGTCTTTCCGGTAGCCGTCGGCCCGGCGATGACGATGAGCTGTGCGGCGAGGTCGCGCATACCCACACCCACCGCCGACACCTGACCTTCGTTTCGACTCAACTCGTCCGCCGGTCACGATAGCCGTCATCGCCGCACCGGCCGCGACCACTCCGCTGCCCGATCCGACCCACCGCAACCTACGCACACGCAAAGTGTGAGAATTACCAAATCGAGCCGAGGGCGGCGCAGGCGCACAGCCTGCCGGTCTGCCTTCGGGACTAAGCGAATGTCGTACGCCGGAGGTCTCATCACAATGGTTGCCAGCAACGAGTGGGGTCGTGTCGATGACGACGGCACCGTCTACGTGCGGACCGCCGAAGGTGAGCGCGTCGTCGGATCCTGGCATGCCGGCGCACCCGAAGAGGGACTGGCGCTGTACACCCGCAAGTACGACGACCTCGCTACTGAGGTGAGTCTGCTCGCCAGCCGTCTTGACTCCGGCGCCGGCAATCCGCAGCACACCGCCGAGCTCGCAACACAGATGCGCGCCGCCCTCCCCGAGGCCACCGTCGTCGGTGACCTCGACGTACTGGACAAGCGGCTTGGCGAGCTTCTCGACAAGACCTCGGTAAAAAAGGAAGAAGTCGCCGCCGCCAAGGCCCAGGCACGCGCCGATGCGGTCACCGCCAAGGAGGCGCTCGCCGCAGAGGCCGAACAGCTTTCGGCCAGCACGCAGTGGAAGGCAAGCGGGGACCGGCTGCGCGCGATCATCGACGAGTGGAAAGCGATCAAGGGCGTCGACCGCAAGACCGACGACTTGCTGTGGAAGCGTTTCAGCAGTGCCCGAGACGCCTTCAGCAAGGCTCGTGGCTCTCACTTCGCACAGCTGGACAAGCAGCGCGAGGCTGCGAAGGAAGTCAAGATCAAGATCGTCGCGGAGGCCGAGGAGCTGTCCACCTCCACCGACTGGGGCCCGACGGCCACCAAGATGAAGTCGCTGATGAGTGACTGGAAAGCCGCCGGGCGCGCGCCCCGCGACAGCGAAGACAACCTCTGGGCTCAGTTCCGCGCCGCGCAGGACGCCTTCTTTGCCGCCCGCAGCGCCGTGTTCGACGTGCGCGACTCCGAACAGCTCGACAACAAGAAGGCCAAAGAACAGCTCCTTGACTCGGCCGCCAAGATCGACCCGGCGAACGGGCTGGAGGAGGCCAAGGCCGCACTTCGAGACCTGCAGGATAAGTGGGAAGAGATCGGTCACGTGCCGCGCGAGGCGATGCGTCCGCTCGAGGACCGACTCAAGAAGGTCGAACGACGGGTACGCGATGCCGAGGACGCCGAGTGGAGACGCTCCGCGGCGGAGTCCAACCCGATCCTGCTGAACATGCGCGAGGCGGTGACCAAGGCGCAGACCGCTCTGGGCAAGGCCGAGGCCGCTGGTAACGCGAAGAGGATCGACGAGGCACGGCAGGCCCTCGATGCCCGCCGCGAGTGGCTGGCCGAGGCCGAGAAGTCGGTCCAGAGCTAGGTCGCGGGCCGTACCGTCGGCATCGCGAGGAACACGCCCCGGTCAACCGGCGCGTTGTGCCGCGCGGCATGCGCATCCCCGCCGCGAGTACGTCGGTGACTGCGCAGGTCGCCGTCCGCGACCAGGTGGTGCGGTGCGGCCTGCGTGATCGTGGTCGTAATGACGTCGCCGGGACGTACCGCGCCGTCGATCTGTGATCCGGTTGGGGCGAAGTGCACGAGGCGACCATCGCGCCCGCGCCCGCTCATCCGGTCGGTCGCCTTGTCCTTGCGCCCCTCGCCATCAGCGACGAGCACCTCGGTCTGTGTGCCGATCAACTTCTTGCCGAGGTCCCACGAAATCTGGTTTTGCAGCTTGACCAGCCGCTCGTACCGCTCCTGGACGACCTCCTTCGGCAGTTGGCCGTCCATGGTCGCCGCCGGCGTACCGGGCCGCGGCGAGTATTGGAAGGTGAAGGCGGTCGCGAACTGCGACTGCTCGACGACGTTGAGCGTCTGCTGGAAGTCCTCCTCGCTCTCGCCCGGAAAGCCGACGATGATGTCCGTTGTCAGCGCCGCGTCGGGCATCGCCTCGCGGACCTTGCCGACAATCGAAAGGTAACGATCGGGCCGGTAGGAGCGGCGCATCGCGCGTAGCACCTTCGCCGACCCGGACTGCAGCGGCATATGCAGCTGGTGGCAGACGTTGGCGGTGGTCGCCATCGCCTCGATCACGTCGTCGGTGAAGTCGCGCGGATGCGGCGAGGTGAAGCGGACCCGCTCCAGCCCGTCGATCTGGCCGCAGGACCTAAGCAGCTGGGAGAATGCCCTGCGCTCCCCGAACGACACGCCGTACGAGTTGACATTTTGACCGAGCAGCGTGACCTCGAGCGCTCCGTCCGCGACCAGCGCCTGCACTTCGGCGAGGACATCGCCGGGGCGGCGGTCCTTCTCCCGGCCGCGCAGCGCCGGCACGATGCAGAACGTACAGGTGTTGTTACAACCGACCGAGATCGAAACCCATCCGGCGTACGCCGCGTCACGCTTCGCCGGCAACGCCGACGGGAACTCTTCAAGCGCCTCGAGGATCTCCACCTGGGCTTCTTGGTTGTGTCGGGCGCGTTCGAGCAACGTCGGCAGCGAGCCGACGTTGTGCGTACCGAACACCACGTCGACGTACGGCGCCCTGTCCACGATCGTGGACCGGTCCTTCTGCGCGAGGCAGCCACCGACCGCGATCTGCATGTTGGGGTTGGCGCGCTTGGCTGGCACGAGGTGGCTGAGGTTGCCGTACAGCTTGTTGTCCGCGTTCTCACGGACCGCACACGTGTTGAAGACGATCAGGTCCGGCTCGTCACCTTCAAGCACACTGCAATAGCCGGAGGCCTCGAGTACGCCTGCCAGCCGCTCCGAGTCGTGCACGTTCATCTGGCAGCCGTATGTCTTGATCTGATAGCTGCGGCCGCCACCGGAGCGCGAAGCGGGATAGGTGGCGGGGACGGTCTGAGAAACACTAGGCAACGAAGTCATAACCCATCAATGGTAAGGCGTCCGTCCGTGTGTCGCGGCGTCGGCTCACGGTCGTTTCTGCGCATCGTGCCTTTACGATGGACACATGCTGAAGCGGATCGCGATCGTTCTCGTCTGTTTCAGCTTCCTCCTCGCCGGATGCGCAGGCACGCAGGCGCTGCAGAAGTCCAGCCAACCCAGCGACCATCCACCGAAGTTCGCTGCCGGCACGACTATGGCCGCGCTGCAGGGGGCAAAAAATATCCGAGTCGGCGTCAAGTTCGACCAACCCAACCTCGGCTATATGGCCCCGGACGCGAAGATACCCTCCGGTTTCGACATCGAGATCGCCAAGATCATCGCCGCGCACCTCGGACTGGATCCCGCGCAGATCACCTGGGTAAAGACCGTTTCGGCGGACCGCGAGAAGTACCTCACCGATAACGCCGTCGATATCGAGGTCGCCACCTATTCGATGACCCCGCAACGACAGTCGGTAGTCGGGCAGGCGGGCCCTTATTTGGTCACTGGTCAGCAGATCATGGTCCGCAAGGACGACGCGGACATTGACACCGCACAAGACCTTAAGGGCCGGAAGGTCTGTACGGTCGCCGGCTCATCGTCGACCGACCTGATCGTGAAGAAATTCCACGCCGACCCGTGGCCCAGCGACTCGTACGCGAAGTGCATCGCCGCGCTCCTCGACGGGGAGGTGGAGGCGGTCAGCACCGACGGCGCCGTACTCATGGGCTTCTTGATCAATCACGTCGACGAGGTCAAGATCGTCGGCGAGCCATTCACCACCGAGCGTTACGGCATCGGCTACAAACGCGGCGACACCGCGATGTGCGAGTTTCTGACGAAAGCCCTGCTCGCGTCGTACAAGGACGGCACCTGGAGCGCGGCGTTCGAGGCAACTCTCGGTAAGACCGGCGTCGAGGCGCCCACACCGCCGCAACCGGACAAGTGCCAGGGCTAATGGGCGACCTCGGTTGCGCGTGACTCGCGGATGACGGTGACTCGGATCTGGCCCGGGTAGGTCAGCTCGTCCTCGATCTGGGCGGCCACCTCGCGGGCCAACGCGTGCGAGGCGACGTCGTCGACGACCTCCGGTTTGACCATCACCCGCACCTCGCGGCCGGCCTGCATCGCGAAGACCTTCTCCACGCCCGGCTTCTGCGAGGCGATCTGCTCGATCCGCTCAAGCCTCTTGACGTAGGCCTCGACGCTCTCGCGGCGGGCGCCCGGGCGGCCACCCGAACAGGAGTCGGCGGCCTGGGTCAGCACCGCCTCGATTGTTTCTGGCTGCACCTCGTTGTGGTGCGCCTCGATCGCGTGGACTACTTCTGGGGATTCGCCGTACTTGCGAGCGAGTTCGGCACCGATGATCGCGTGGCTCCCCTCCACCTCGTGCGTCAGCGCCTTGCCGATGTCGTGCAGGAACGCGCCGCGTTTGACCAGCTCGGTCGGTACGCCGAGCTCGGCGGCCATCGCCGCGGCGATGTGCGCGGTCTCGACAAGGTGCAGGAGCACGTTTTGCCCGTACGACGTGCGGTAACGCAGCCGGCCGAGCAACGAGACGATCTCTGGGTGCACGTGATCGATTCCGACCTCGAGCAGCGCATCCTCGGCCGCCCGTAGACACAGCGCGTCGACCTCGACCTTGCTGCGTTCGTAAGCCTCCTCGATACGGTGCGGGTGGATACGTCCATCCATCACCAGCTTCGACAGGGTGAGCCGGCCGATTTCGCGGCGCACCGGATCGAAACAGGACAGCAGCACCGCCTCCGGGGTGTCGTCAATGATCAGGTTGACCCCGGTCGTCGTTTCGAACGAGCGGATGTTGCGGCCCTCGCGGCCGATGATCCGGCCCTTCATATCCTCACTGGGCAGGTGCATCACGGCTACGACGCTCTCCGCCGTCTGCTCGCTGGCGACCCGCGCGATCGCGTCGGCGACGATGACCTTGGCCCGGTCGTCCGCGCCCTTGCGGGCCTCGGTCTCGATATCGCGGGCCAGGATCGCGCTCTCCCGTCGGATCTGGGTCTCCTGGTGGGCGATCAGCTCGGACTTCGCGGCCTCCGCGGTCAGCCCGGCGATTCGCTCCAGTTCGGCGTTCAGGTCCGCCTGGCGGTCCGCGAGCTGGCTCTCCTTCGTACGCAACCGTTCGTCGCCGACAGCGAGCTCGACCTCGCGGCCTTCGACGCGGCGTGCCTCGGCGTCGAGTCGCACTTCGCGCTCGGCCAGCCGGCTCTCGCGGCGCTCAGCGTCCACGAGCACGTTGCGGGACCGCTCAAGAATGCGCTCGGCCTCACGTTCGGCGTCCTTGCGGCTCGAGAGCAGCATCTCGCTGATATCGAGCTCGGCCTGGCGGCGTGCCGAGTCCGCCTCGGCGTTGATCTCGTTACGGATGCGCTGCGCCGCCGCGCGAGTCTGCTGAGCATCACGCAGCGCCGCGTTACGGAGAGTGGCGAGCTCCTGCTCGAGCTCGTCGCGGACCTGCTCGCGCACCTCGTCTTGTAGGTCGGCACGGATTTTGTCGCGTACATGCGTGTCGAACTCGTCGGTGACTTGGCGGCGCGCCGTACGACGCGCCTCGACGAGGGCGGCGGCCTTGGCCTCATTGCGCCCGGAGCGGCGACCTTGCTCGTAACCCGCGGCGTGCCCTTCCTCGAGGCCGGCGGCCCGGCCCTCCGAGAGGATCTCCTCGCGCGCAGCGGTGGTCGGAGTGGCGGCGAAATCGGCCGAGGCCATCGACGCGGGCGCGGCTGTGGCGGTGGCCAGTTGCGGATCGGTACGGTGCTCGATCGAACGCATAATGCGCCGACCTGTCAGCACTACCGCGACGATGAGAATCACGACCGCGAGTATGAGCACGATGCCCAATGAGAGTGGCATGTTGCATGCTCCTTCGGTCGAGGTGGTGGTACCGAAGAACGCACTGAATATAGCTAAACCGGGGCCGCGGTGGGTTGCGCCGTACTGCGGCGGTCCCTGGCTGGGGGTACGCCACCGTAGTCCTCATCGGGTTCACGAGTCGGTCGGTGCAACTGGGTTGTGCGGTAAAGGGGTGAGACGGATGCGGTTTGTGGTGCTATCAGTCCGTCCCCTGAGGGTCCAGGGGACGGGTTCAGATGTTTAGCTGGTTGGGCTATGTCGAAGGTGACGTTATGCAGTTCAGATGTATTCAGTCGCGTTCAAGCGGTTAACCCTGAGATTATGTCGCCTTACCTCCGCGGTCAAGCAAGGCACGGTCACGGTTCGTCATTCGCCGAAGTACTGTCCTCGGCATCACGCAGCGCTTCCTCGACGACCGCGTAGCTCAGCCCGGCGGGATAGCCACGCCGCGCGAGCATGCCGACTAACCGGCGGCGCAGCCCGTCTTGATCCTGACGGCTCCGGGCCGGTGCGGCACGCAACTTTTCGGTGGCTAGCTGGTAAGCCCGCACGCGTTCGTGGGCGCCGTCGATCTGC
>CAJDTT010000077.1_pt1 | contig 14908 bp, 17 predicted proteins | sample 7389841 | NCBI WGS metagenome assembly CAJDTT01 (sample SAMEA7055655, study PRJEB34461) | soil metagenome | biome: terrestrial ecosystem; feature: Peninsula; material: soil | place: Antarctica | collected 2016
GCCGCCGACTACGCGCGCGGTGCACGACTGGCTTCGGGCACTCTCGTACGCCGTACCGACGATGAGGACGACTCATGACCCGCGATGGCGCACGTAACGAGCCGGGCCGACGACCCGACGACCGCCGGCAAGACGGCCCCCGACGGCCCGGCCCCAAAGGCCGCCGCAACGCGATCGGCGCCGACCCCAGGCGGGTCGCGTACGACGTGCTGCGCGCGGTCAGCCAGGACGATGCCTACGCCAACCTGGTGCTGCCCACGATGCTGCGGGAGGCCGGCCTGCCCACTCGTGACGCGGCGCTCGCGACCGAGCTGGCGTACGGCACTCTGCGGGCGACCGGCACCCTCGACGCCGTGATCGACGTCGTCTCCAGCCGCCCGCTGGATACCCTCGACCCGGACGTGCTTGACGCGGTCCGACTCGGCGTTTACCAGCTGCTGCGCACTCGGGTCGCGACCCACGCCGCGGTGTCCGCAACGGTCGGCGCGACGTACGGCATCCTGTCGCAAGGGCAGGCCGGGTTCGTCAATGCACTGCTGCGCAAGGTCTCGCACCGCGGAGCGGAGGAGTGGATCGACCGGGTCGCGCCGGACCCCGCCCAGGACCGGCTCGGCTATCTCGCGGTCGCGAAGGCGCACCCGCCGTGGATCGTCCGTGCGTTCCTGGACGCGCTCGGCGGCGACATCGACGAGACCGAACGCGCACTCGAGGCCGACGACGCGCGCCCCGGCGTGCACCTGGTTGCGCGTCCCGGCCGGATCGACCGCGACGAACTTGCCGAACGGATCAACGGCACGCCAGGCAGATATTCGCCGTACGCCGTCTACCTCGCCTCCGGTGATCCGGGCGCGCTGGTGCAGGTTCGCTCGGGTTCGGCTGCCGTGCAGGACGAAGGCAGCCAGCTGGCCGCACTGGCACTGGCGAACGCCCCGCTCGACGGTACCGACCGGCTGTGGGTAGACATGTGCGCCGGCCCGGGCGGAAAGGCCGCCCTGCTGGCCTCCATCGGGGCCGGTCGCGGCGCGCACCTGGTCGCGCTCGAACCCGCCCCGCACCGCGCTCGGCTAGTGCAGCGCGCCCTCGCCGGACTACCCGCGACGACCCTCATCGCCGACGGCCGTATGCCGCCGCTAGCGGACGGTGCCGCCGACCGGGTCCTCGTCGACGCGCCCTGCAGCGGACTTGGCGCACTGCGCCGCCGGCCCGAGGCGCGGTGGCGGCGTACGCCGGGCGACTTGCCGCCGCTGACCGCTCTGCAACGCCAGCTGCTCGGCAGCGCGCTGAGTGTCGTACGCCCCGGCGGCGTCGTCGCCTATGTAACCTGCAGCCCGCACCTGGCCGAGACCCGACAGATCGTACGTTCGGTAATAGAGGGCCGCGGCGAGCTACTAGACGTACGTCCGGTGCTGCCGCCGATGCCTGACCTCGGCGACGGGCCGTGGGTGCAGCTGTGGCCGCACCTGCACGGCACCGATGCCATGTTCATCTCGCTGATTCGCCGTACCGGGAGCTAGTACATGACGACGCAGTACGCCAAGGCACTGACCGGAACCGGCGCGCCGATGATCGCGCCGAGCATTCTGTCCGCGGATTTCGCGCGGTTGGCCGAGGAGGCCGCCGCGGTTGCCGGCAGCGACTGGCTGCACATCGATGTGATGGACAACCACTTCGTGCCCAACCTGACCCTCGGCATGCCGGTCGTCCAAAGCCTGATCAAGGCCACCGACATCCCACTGGACTGCCACCTGATGATCGACGACCCGGACCGGTGGGCGCCGCCGTACGCCGAGCTCGGAGCCCGCAACGTGACGTTCCACATCGAGGCCGCGACCGACGCACGGCGGACGGCGCGGGCGATCAAGTCGGCCGGCGCACTGGCCGGCCTCGCGCTCAAACCCGGTACGCCGCTGGAGGACTACCTCGACGTGCTCACCGAGTTCGACACGCTGCTGGTGATGACAGTCGAGCCGGGGTTCGGCGGTCAGTCGTTCATCGACGCGATGGTCTATAAGATCGCGGCCGCGCGGCGCGCCGTCGACTCCGGTCACCTGAGGCTCCTCATCGAGGTCGACGGGGGAGTCAACGAGGACACCATCGAACGCGCCGCGGCGGCCGGGGCGGACTGCTTCGTGGCCGGGTCCGCGGTGTACGGCGCGGAGGACCCGGCAGCGGCGGTGCGCCGGCTACGCGAGTCGGCGCGCACCGCGGGGGTGTCGGTATGAGCGTCGACTTGGAAGGCGCAATGCGGATTGCCCTGGAGGAAGGCGATCTCGCGCGTGGTACCTCCAGCCCCAACCCTCCGGTCGGCGCGGTCGTGATCGGCCCGGACGGTGAGGTTATCGGCCGCGGGCATACCCAGCAGCCCGGGGGCGCGCACGCCGAGATCATGGCGCTGGCCGAGGCCGGCGCCGCTGCCCGGCACGCGACCTTGGTCTGCACCCTCGAACCCTGCGCGCACACCGGACGCACGGGCCCCTGCGCGCAGGCCATCATCAAAGCCGAGGTGGCGCGCGTCGTGTACGCCGTCGCCGACCCGGATCCGGAGGCGTCCGGCGGCGCGGCGATACTGCGGGAGGCCGGGGTCGAGGTCATCGACGGGCTTCTGCAGTCGGAGGCCCGGCTGGGTGCGTTGAAGCCGTGGCTGTTTGCCCAGGACAACCAGCGTCCCTTCGTCACGTGGAAGATCGGCCAGTCTCTGGATGGGCAGATCGCCGCCGAGGACGGGTCCAGCCAGTGGGTGACTTCGCCGGACGCGCGCGCCGAGGTGCACGAAATGCGTGCGCACATTGACGCGATCATCGTCGGCGCGGGGACCGTCCGCAACGACAACCCCCGGCTGACCGCCCGTGACGCGGACGGCAAGGACCTACCGCGCCAGCCCCTGCGAGTGGTGATCAGCAACTCCGGGCGGCTGATGCCGGACGCTGCGATCTTCGACGGCACCGCGCCGACCCTGCTCGGCGTCGGTCCAGCCACCTCGCACCAACACGTGGATGGACTGCGTGCGGACGGGATCGACACCGTGGTCAGCGGTACGTCGGTCAGCGAAGGTATCGACCTGCACGCGCTCATGCAGACGTTGTTCGAGCGCGGCGTCGTACACGCGGTCGTCGAGGGCGGCCCGACCCTGGCCGGCACGTTCGTCTCCAGTGGGCTGGTCGATGAGATCATCACCTACGTCGCGCCCAAACTGCTCCTCAGTGGAATGTGGCCCGCATTACGGGGCTACGGTGTATCGAGTATCGATGACGCCGTGGAGCTCGACGTTCTCGACGTACGCCGGGTCGGTAACGACATTCGGATCACGGCCAAGCCCATACGGACCTAAACCTTGAACGTAGTGCTGGGAGGCACCTTGTTTACCGGAATCGTCGAGGAAGTGGGCACCGTCGCCGCTATCAGCCGGGATGGCGACTCGGCCCTGCTGAAGATCGTCGGGACAGTCGTGTCGTCGGATGCTCAGCACGGCGCGTCGATCGCGGTCAACGGCGTCTGCCTCACCGTCGTGGACTACGGGCCCGACTTCTTTACCGCCGACGTGATGGGCGAAACACTGCAACGCTCCTCGCTCGGCGCGCTTGCCTGCGGCAGCACGGTCAATCTCGAGCGTGCGGTCACCGCCGCGACCCGGCTGTCCGGGCACATCGTGCAGGGGCACGTCGATGGCGTGGGTCAGATCTTGGACCGCACCCCGCACGATATGTGGGAAGTCGTGCGCGTCGGCCTGCCGCCCGAGCTTTCGGCGTACGTCGTGGAGAAGGGGTCGATCACCATCGACGGAATATCGCTTACCGTCAGCGGCGTTAGCGATATAGCTGCAAAAGAGCAATGGCTTGAGGTCAGCCTCATTCCGACGACGATGAAGCTGACCACCCTCGGCGCTGCCGAGGTCGGCGCGACGGTCAACTTGGAGGTCGACGTACTCGCGAAGTACGTCGAGCGGCAGATCGCGGGCATCCAGTCGCGCACCGTGTCCCTGGACGCGGTTACAGAGCAGGAGATTATATAGCGTGAGCGTTCACATGGGTTCCATCGAGCAAGCTCTCGCTGACCTGGTGGCAGGCAAAGCCATCGTCGTGATCGACGACGAGGGCCGCGAGAATGAGGGCGACCTGATCTTCGCTGCCGAGAAGGCCACCCCCGAGCTGGTCGGATTCATGGTCCGCTACACCTCCGGCTACATCTGCGTGCCGATGAGTGAACACTCGTGCAGCCGCCTCGACCTGCCGCCGATGTTTCACACCAACCAGGACAAGCACTCCACGGCGTACACCGTCAGCGTGGACGCGCGCACCGATGTCACGACCGGGATCAGCGCCACCGACCGGGCCACCACGATCCGCAAGCTCGCCGCCCCCGAGTCCGTCGCCGGTGACTTCACCCGGCCCGGCCACGTCGTGCCGCTGCGTGCCCGCGAGGGCGGCGTGCTGCGCCGTGCCGGGCATACCGAGGCCGCCGTCGACCTGACCCGTCTCGCGGGTCTGCAGCCGGTCGGCGCGATCTGCGAGATCGTCTCGCAGAAGGACGTCGGTGACATGGCTCGCGTGGACGAGCTCGAGGTATTCGCCGCCGAACACGACCTGACCATGATCTCGATCGCCGACCTGATCGCCTTCCGGCGCCGGTCGGAAAAACACGTGAACCGTATCGCGGCGGCCCGGATCCCCACCAAGTACGGCGACTTCTCTGCGGTCGGCTACGACACCGAGTTCGACGACGTCGAGCACGTCGCGCTGGTGCGCGGCGACATCGGCAACGGTGAGGACGTCCTGGTGCGGGTGCACTCGGAGTGCCTGACCGGTGACGTGTTCGGCTCGCTGCGCTGTGACTGTGGACCGCAGCTGGACGCATCGCTCGCCGCCGTCGCGACCGAGGGCCGCGGCATAGTGCTCTATGTCCGGGGGCATGAGGGCCGCGGCATCGGGCTGCTGCACAAGCTGCAGGCCTACCAGCTACAGGACCAAGGATCGGACACCGTCGATGCCAATCTCGAGCTCGGCCTGCCCGCCGACGCCCGGGACTACGGCACAGGCGCGCAGATTCTCGTCGACCTCGGCGTGAAGTCGATGCGGCTGCTGACCAACAACCCCGACAAACGCGCCGGTCTCGAAGGCTATGGCCTCACGATCACCGGCCGGGTGCCGCTGCCGTTGAGCGTCAACTCGGAAAACTTCCGCTACCTTTCGACCAAGCGCGATCGGATGGGTCACGTGCTCGAGGGGCTGCCGTCGGAGTTCAAGGCATGAGCGGAGCAGGCCGCCCCGACGCGGCGGCGCTCGACGCGTCCGGCGTCTCGCTTGGTATCGTCGCGACTCGATGGAACGCGGATATCGTCCAGACGCTGGTGCAGCGTGCTCGTGACTGCGCACGCGACTGCGGCGCCCCACAGCCGACCGTCGTCCATGTGGCCGGCGCGATCGAGCTGCCGGTGGTTGCGCAGCAGCTGGCGCGCACCCACGACGCGGTCGTCGCGCTGGGTACCGTCATCCGCGGCGGCACGCCGCATTTCGAGTACGTCTGCGACTCGGTGACCGCGGGCCTGACCCGAATCTCGCTGGACGAGGCAACACCGGTGGGCAACGGCGTACTTACCTGTGACACCAAAGAACAAGCGATCGAACGCAGCGGTACGCCGGGCGCGATCGAGGACAAAGGCTACGAGGCGGCGCTCGCGGCCCTCGATGTGGCCGTCACCCTGCGCGCGTTGCGGCAGAACGAAACGGAAGCTAATTGAAAACGTTCGATACGCTCTTTGCCGAACTCGGCGCCAAGGTCGAGGCCAATGCCGAGGGGTCGGCGACCGTCGTCGCGGTCGCGGACGGCGTGCATGCCGCCGGCAAGAAGGTCGTCGAGGAGGCCGCCGAGTCGTGGATGGCCGCTGAACATGAGGGCGCAGAGCGCACCGCGGAGGAGATCTCCCAGCTGCTCTACCGGATCCAGGTCCTGATGCTTGCCCGCGGCCTGACCCTCGAAGATGTTTACAAGTATCTCTAGGTCAACGCTTGTCTAGAACCACGAGCGTCCAGAGCCGCGTCGCAACCGCCGACCACCCAGAATCACGCCCCAGAACTACACGCCCCTCAAGCCGGGAGGACTCCGCCGATGCTGCGCATCGCCGTACCGAATAAAGGATCACTGGCCGAATCGGCCGCCACGATCTTCCGTGAAGCCGGTTACCGGCAACGCACCGACACCAAGGAACTAGCCATCCTCGATCCGGACAACGGTGTCGAGTTCTTCTATCTACGACCCCGCGACATCGCGATCTACGTGGGGGAGGGCACCCTCGATCTGGGCGTCACCGGCAAGGACCTCCTCATCGACTCGGGCACCGAAGCGATCGAGGTGCTGCCACTCGGGTTCGCCGCGTCAACCTTCCGGCTCGCCGCGATGCCCGGCACCGTGGAGTCCCTCGAGGACCTGCGAGGCAAGCGCATCGCGACGGCGTACCCCGGGGTGATGACCGGCATCCTCGAACGATCCGGGATCGAGGCGACGGTCGTCGGACTCGACGGCGCGGTCGAGACCGCAATCCGGCTCGGGGTGGCAGATGCTGTCGCGGACGTCGTCGAGACAGGTACGACGCTGCGCACCGCGGGCCTTGATATCGTCGGCGAGCCGCTGCTGCAGAGTGAGGCTCTTCTCATTGGACACGCCGACAGGGTAGAGAAGCCGCAGGTCGTGCAGCTCACGAGGCGGCTGCAAAATGTTCTGGTTGCACGCCGATACGTAATGCTCGACTATGATGTCAAAGCCGATGTACTCGAAGCCGCGTGTGCATTGACCCCCGGTCTGCAGTCGCCGACTGTGTCGCCGTTGCATCGTGACGAGTGGTTCGCCGTCCGTTCGATGGTGCCCAGCGTCGACACCAACGCGATCATGGACAAGCTCTGGGACCTGGGTGCTCGGGCCATTTTGGTCACCGACATCGTCGCCTGTCGTATCTGACGGCCCGCGACTCGAGGATTCCAGAACAACGGACTCCGCCAAGAGTTCAGCCCCGTATGACCCGCCCCGACCGCATCCCTGGATACGGCTGAAGGAGAGTGACCCCGTGACGATGTCGTCGTCTTCGCTGCACATCACGGGCGGCACACCCTTGCAGGGTGAGGTTGCCGTGCGCGGCGCTAAGAACCTCGTTCCCAAGGCAATGGTCGCCGCCCTACTAGGCACCTCACCGAGCGTGCTGCGCAATGTGCCCAACGTCGCCGACGTGGACATTGTCGCGGGGCTGCTCGACCTGCACGGGGTCGGCGTCAAACGCGAGAATGGCATCCTCACCCTCGACCCGTCCGACGTCGACCGCGCCGAGGCCGACCAGATCAACGTGCATGCGGGCTCGAGCAGGATCCCGATCCTGATGTGCGGCCCGCTGCTGCATCGACTTGGCCACGCATTCATCCCCGATCTGGGTGGCTGCAAGATCGGTGACCGGCCGATCGACTTCCACCTCGACGCGCTGCGCGAGATGGGTGCCGAGGTCGACAAGAGACCCGAAGGCCTCTACCTGTCGGCCCCGCAACGCTTGCACGGCACGAAAATCGAGCTGCCGTTCCCGAGCGTCGGCGCGACCGAGCAGGTGCTGCTGGCCGCCGTGCTCGCCGAGGGCAAGACCGAGCTGCGCAACGCCGCTACGGAGCCGGAGATCTCCGACCTGATCGCCGTACTGCAGAAGATGGGCGCGCTCATCACGGTGCACAGCAACCGCACGATCCGAATCGAAGGCGTAGATGAGCTGGAAGGCTATGACCACTGGGCGCTGACCGACCGGCTCGAAGCGGCCTCGTGGGCGTGCGCCGCGCTGGCCACTAAGGGCGACATCACCGTGCTTGGCGCCGAACAAGGTCCACTATTGACCTTCCTCGATGTCTTTCGCCGCGTCGGCGGCAAGTTCAAGATCAACGACGGGGGAGACGGCTCGCCGAAGTCGATCCGGTTCTGGCACCCGGGCGGCGATCTCACCGCGATGGCGCTGGAAACCGATGTGGCGCCGGGATTTCAGACCGACTGGCAGCAACCGCTCGTCGTCGCGCTCACCCAGGCCACCGGGCTGTCAATCGTGCACGAGCGGGTCTACGAAAACCGGCTCGGCTTCACCCACGCGCTCAACAAGATGGGTGCGCAGATCCAACTCTACCGTGAGTGCCTCGGCGGGTCGACCTGCCGGTTTGGGCAGCGCAACTTCCTGCACTCCGCGGCGATCGCCGGACCCACCAAGCTCAACGCCGCCGAGTTGGAGGTACCCGACCTGCGTGGCGGGTTCTCGTACCTCATCGCCGCGCTCGCCGCCGAAGGCACCTCGACCATGCACGGCCTCGACCTGATCTACCGCGGCTACGAGGACTTCCTGCCCAAGCTGCAGCGGCTCGGCGCTTCTTTCCAGCCTGCTAACGACCGCTGACTCGCCACCCATCCGCGGTCGCCTCGACGTAGTCATCGGCACGGCTCGCCGTACCCTCCCGTGCGTACAGCTCGCGTTCCTGGCGCGACCACGTGTCCCACCACGGCGCGTACTCTCCGCCGTCGCGGTCCATCGCCCGCTCATAGCGCACTGCCTCGGGGGCGTCGACCCACAACAGTCGGTCCACGTACGGCGCGACGGGCCGCGATCCGCTCGCGCAGCCCTCGACGAGCAGTACGTCGCAGCGCGGGGGTCGAGCCCAGTCGAATGCCGCCCAGTCGCCGGGCTGATCGGTGTACCAGTCCCACAGTCGGGCCCGCGGAGAGCCGCCCCGCTTCAGTGGTCCTAGAACGTCATCACGCAGCACCGGTACGACGTCTGCGAGACCTTCCCAGCCGGGCACGAACTCGTCAACGTGCAGCACGCCCACCGTCCGGGCCGGCTCGATCCGCTCGCGTAGCGCCTGCGAGAACGACGTTTTGCCGGAACCGGACGGGCCGTCGATGCTGACGACGTACGTCGTACCCGATGTCGCCGAGTCGATGATCCGGTGCGCGAGATCGGTCAGCGAGTGCTCCGGCGGCGACATCCGCCCAACGTACGCGATCCGTCACGAAGTCCCGCCGATCCGTCAAGTAGTCCCGCGCGATCCGTCACGAGGTCCGAGAATATGTATCTCGTTGTACCCGTATGCTGCGCGTGTGCTCCATATGCGGGACACTGGAGATGTGAAGAAGAATGCGGATATGACCGATCTCGACCCAAGGTTCAGCGACGAGAAGATGGAACTGATCGCCCGACCGCGTCAATTGTCGCGGATCGCGATCATCGTCGCGGTGATCTGCGTTGTCGCGTTCGTCGGGGTGGGGATCTTCCTCAAGCGTTCCGAGCTCGGTACGACGTTCACCACCTCCGACCAGGTCGGGATTGCCGGGATCGGGTTCGTGCTCGCCGCCGGTTCGTTGCTGTTCACCCGGCCCAGGGTCTGGGCCAACTCCGAGCGGATCCGGGTGCGCAACGTCTTCACGACCAACACCCTCCCGTGGGGAGTCATCCGCGATGTCGGCGTCTCCAACGGTTCGGCGTGGGGACTGCTCGACCTTCAGGACGACGACCAGATTTCAATGCTCGGCCTGCAGGTCGCCGACGGGCAGCGGGCAGTCGACGCGATCAAGAAGCTACGCAGCCTGCACACCGCCGCGGTCGGACCCGCGAAAGGCCAAACCGGACGGGATCGGTAGCCTCGTGCGGTGACTGAACCATCATTGCCGCAGCAGCCGTTACCCCAGAGCCTCGGTCAGCAGGCCGACGACGGGATGCCCGACCCGCAACTAGAGGCGGCACTAATGGCGTGGGCGCATGCGGCCGGCGGCGAGTCCACCGATCCGGCGTCGGTCCAGGACTGTCGCCGCAGGGTCGTCGAGGCATTTCGGCAGGCACGCGTCTACGTGCCCGCGGTATCGCCCGAGGGCGACCAGGTGGGCATGATCGCGCTACGTCGTGAAGACGGACTCACCGCTATCCCGATCTTCACCAGTATCGAGCGGCTCGTCGCATGGAAGTCCGATGCGCGCCCCCTGCCACATATCGGGTCGATACTGAGTGCGATGGCCAATGATGACGGGTACGCCGTGGCGATTGTCGACATCGACGGTCCGGTGACCGCGACGCTGCCGATCGACGTGCTGCTCGCGGACTGACAGGCACCGGACGCGACGTCGGCGTATATGGTCGGCACTATGCCCATCGAAGCTGATCCCGACCGTCCGCCAGCGACCCAGTTTCCGGGATTCCAACCCGGTACGACGGCCGACCACCCGCTCGGCGCCGCCGAGGCCCGCGCCCGAGCGCTCGAACTCGGGCTCGAGAAGCTCGTGACGGGGCATCTTGACGAGGTGATCGCGGCGCATTCGGTTGCCCGGGCGCTTTCGGCGCGGCTGCCGCGAGTGACGGGGTACGACGCCGAACCCGCGCACGTGTTCAGACTCGCGCGCCCAGACTCGGGGTGTGGCAATGACTGACCTCGCGTTTCTCTCCGTCGCCGAGGCCGGCCCGCTACTCAAGGGTGGCACGTTGTCCCCCGTGGAGTACGTCGAAGCGCTGCTTGCCCGGATCGAGTCCCTCGACCCGCTGCTCAACTCCTTCATCCGCCTTATGCGCGAGGACGCCATCGCGCAGGCCCGCGCGATGGAGGCCGAGCTTCGCGCCGGACAGTGGCGGGGGCCGCTGCACGGTGTCCCGTACGCACTCAAGGACATCGTCGACTACGCCGGCGTACCCACGACCGCGCACTCGAAGATTCTCGTCGACAACCTCGCCACCCGCGACGCGACGGTGACCGCGCGGCTGCGTGCTGCCGGTGCGATCTGCCTTGGCAAGCTGGCCACCTGGGAGTTCGCACTCGGCGGGCCGTCGTTCGACCTGCCGTGGCCGCCGGCTCGCAATCCATGGAACCGCGATCACCACCCTGGCGGGTCCTCCACCGGCGCCGGCGCCGCCGTGGCCGCCGGGTTCGTGCCGTTCGCGATCGGTAGCGACACCGGAGGATCGATCCGAAACCCGTCGACGCTGTGCGGGGTAGTTGGGCTGAAACCGACGTACGGGCTGGTCAGTCGCTTCGGAGTCGTGCCGCTGTCCTACAGCCTCGACCACGTTGGCCCGCTGGCGCGGTCGGCGCGCGATGCTGCGCTGGTGATGAGCGCGATCGCCGGGTACGACGCGGCCGATCCGGCCAGCGCCGACGTACCGGCCCGCGACTTCATGACGGGCCTCGATGCGGGCGTCGCGGGACTTCGGATCGGATATGTGCGGCAGTTCCACGAGGTCGACATCCCCGATACCGACCCGGACGTAGCCGCCGGACTCGACGCGGCGGTCGAGACGCTGCGCGCGCAGGGCGCCGACGTGCAGGACGTGTCGATGCGCCCGCTGTCTGACTACGGCTCGGTGGTCAACATCGTGCTGCTGACCGAGGCTTACGCGGTCCACGAACGCTGGATGACCGAGCGGCCCGACGACTACGCGACCCTGACTCGCCAGCGGCTCCTGCCCGGCGCCTTCATCAGCGGCGCGGACTACGTCGGGGCGCTGCGCACGCGTGCGGTCATGGTGCGCGAGTTCGCCGAGACGATGCGCGGGTACGACGCGGTGATCTGCGCGTCGAGCATGGATCCGGCGGCACCGATCGACGACCCCGGCGAGATCAACCGGACCTTCTCCCGGCAGGCTCGGGTGGTGTTCAATGCGCTGGGTAATCCCGCGCTCGCGGTGCCGACCGGCTTCTCGCGAACTGGGCTGCCAATTGGGATGCAGGTCGTCGGTCGACCGTTTGAGGACCCGACCGTATTGCGTATCGGGCAGGCCTACCAGGACGCGACGTCCTGGCACGAATCTCGGCCACCGCTGGGCTGATCGGACTCGAAAAGTCGCCGCGGAGGCGAACCTGTGCACCGTTCTGGTACGACATGCCATCCAAGCGGACCTACCCGGGTGATATCGGTGGCAGAATGTGATCGGGTCGTCGGTCGGGGCCGAATAACTGGTCTGGTTGATAAACCGGCGTACCTGGTAGGATTAGTCACTGCGACCGCATGTTGTGCACTACCCGCCGTACCTGACTGGTGGCACCGCATGCAGCAAGTGGAGTTCACTCCCACCCGATCGTTCGTCGAGTCTTCGTCACGCATTGGGTCCCGAGGTCGGTGCGTCTGCTTCGGCAGATGGCATCGGTGTCTACCAAGGCACCGCCTGCGCCTTGATTGGCGACAGGCATTTCGGCTGGTGAATTCTGCGGACAAGTTTATCCGTACTTTGCACTATTCATAACCAGCTATCAAGGAGGCGCCATCAGCGTCGAACCGCGCATCAATGACCGGATCCGTGTACCCGAAGTTCGTTTAGTCGGACCTGAGGGGGAACAGGTCGGCATCGTCAAGATTGAAGATGCACTACGACTAGCGCAGGAAGCCGACCTCGATCTGGTCGAGGTCGCACCTGACTCGCGTCCGCCGGTGTGCAAGTTGATGGACTTCGGCAAGTTCAAGTACGAAGCAGCGCAGAAGGCCCGTGAGGCGCGTCGCAACCAGTCGCTCACGGTCATCAAGGAAATGAAGCTTCGGCCGAAGATCGACCCGCACGACTACGAAACTAAAAAAGGCCACGTCGTCCGCTTCCTGAAGGCAGGGGACAAGGTGAAGGTGACCATCATGTTCCGCGGCCGCGAACAGTCCCGGCCCGAGCTCGGGTACCGGTTGCTACAGCGTCTTGCCGGTGACATCGAGGAACTCGGCTTCGTCGAGTCCGCGCCCAAGCAGGACGGCCGCAACATGGTCATGGTGGTTGCACCACATAGGTCCAACGCGACCAGGCCCAACAGGCAGACCGCTGAGCCCACCAGCACCGCAAGCGACGCCCAGTAGCGCCGCACTGAGCACCGGACTTAGCGACAACTACATACCAACGCTCCACGAACATCGTGGCGGCGTACACCGACTAGCGCAATCGTTGGTCGGTACATGCGGGACTCCCGCGATGACATAAGGAATCTGATCGAGATGCCAAAGCAGAAGACCCACAAGGGCACCGCTAAGCGCGTGCGCGTTACCGGTTCAGGCAAGCTCGTGCGCGAGCGGTCCAACCGCCAGCACAAGTTTGAACACAAGTCGTCCACTCGCACCCGTCGACTCGACGGTATCGAGGTACTGAGCCCCGCCGACACCAAGCGGATGAAAAAGCTGCTCGGCCGCTAGTCCTCCCTCGAAACCTCAGACTCAGTAAAGAAAAGGTGCACTCATGGCACGTGTAAAGAGAGCCGTCAACGCTCACAAAAAGCGCCGCTCCGTCCTCGCGGACGCAAGTGGCTACCGCGGACAGCGTTCGCGCCTGTACCGCAAGGCCAAAGAGCAGCTGCTGCACTCGGCGACGTACTCCTACCGCGACCGCAAGGCGCGCAAGGGCGACTTCCGTCAGCTGTGGATCCAGCGGATCAATGCCGGCGCTCGCGCGAACGGCATGACCTACAACCGCTTCATCCAGGGCCTCAAGGCCGCTGGTGTTGAGGTCGACCGCAAGATCCTCGCCGATCTCGCAGCCACCGACGAGACTGCGTTCGCCGCCCTCGTCGCGGTTTCCAAGGAAGCTATCGCGTCGATCAACGAGGCCGCCTAGCCCCATCTCGGGTCAGTCCGGCCGGACCGCGCCGATGACCTAATCTGGACTCATGACACAACCCGGGCACACCATCGCTACCGAGCGAAGTGCCCGGGTTGTCGCATCTCGCAAGCTGTTACGCCGGGCCCGCCGTGGCGAAGCAGGGGAGTTTCTTGCCGACGGCCCGCAGGCGGTGCGTGAGGCAGTACGATTTCACCGCTCCGAACATCCCCGGGGGGTTCGCGTCGTGGTCAGCCAGGTCTTCATCGCGCAGCACGCTTCCGAGGCGTACGCCGACCTCGTCAACGACGCGGCCGGCCGCGGGATCCGCGTCGTACCGGTTACCGACAAGGCCCTCGCGAGCCTGTCCGAGTCGGTCACGCCGCAGGGGATCGTCGCCCAGTGCGCCGTCTTGGACAAACCCGCTGACGATGTACTGGCTGCCCTCCCGACGGTCCCGCTGGTCGCGGTCCCGGTCGACGTACGCGACCCCGGCAACGCCGGCACCATCATCCGGTGCGCGGACGCGGCCGGCGCCGACGCGGTATTCATCGCGGGGGAGTCCGTCGACGTCTACAACAGCAAGACCGTTCGGGCTAGCGTCGGCAGTATCTTCCACATCCCAATCGCGCGGGCCGAGGACCCGGTCGACCTGGTACGCCGACTGCAACGCGCCGGGCTGACCGTGATCGCGACCGAAGGCGAGGCGGCCGCGGATCTCGAGGAGGTCATCGACACCGGCGTACTGGCGCGGCCGACCGCCTGGCTGTTTGGCAACGAGGCGCATGGCCTGCCCGACGAGCTCGCCGCGCTGGCCGATCTGCGGGTGCGGATCCCGATCCGCGGGCTCGCCGAAAGCCTCAACCTCTCCACCGCGGCCGCGGTCTGCCTGTTCGCGTCGGCCCGCGCCCACCGCACCTAACCCCGATCCGTCACGAAGTCCCGACCGTCCGTCATGAAGTCCCGACCGTCCGTCACGAAGTCCCGACCGTCCGTCATGCTAAGACGGGCGCCCCTTTCCTCCGAGCCGAAGGTCGAGAACCGTCATGACCGATATTTGCTTCCTGCCCGCCACCGAGCTCGCCGTGGCGATGGCCACCGGGGCGGTCAGCTCCCGCGAGGTGACACAGGCCTTCCTCGACCAGATCGATAAGGTCAACCCGCAGGTCAACGCCGTCGTCACGCTCGTCGCGGACGCCGCGCTGGACGCCGCGGACGCCGCCGACGTACGCCGCGCCCACGGCGACCCGCTGCCGGTCTTGCATGGCATGCCGATGCTGCACAAGGACACCCATGCGACGGCGGGTATCCGCACGACGAGCGGTTCGCCGCTGCTGGCCGACAACGTGCCTGCCGCCG
>CAJDTT010000079.1_pt1 | contig 14459 bp, 7 predicted proteins | sample 7389841 | NCBI WGS metagenome assembly CAJDTT01 (sample SAMEA7055655, study PRJEB34461) | soil metagenome | biome: terrestrial ecosystem; feature: Peninsula; material: soil | place: Antarctica | collected 2016
TTCGGCTAGTCGTGGGTCGGCGCGATGCGGCCGAGTCAGCGGAGAGGTCTCGACCGGGAAGTCGGTGTAGAACGTCGGGGACACGGTGGTCGGTTCGATGCGTCGTTCGTAGATCTCCGACACCATCTCGCCGGCGCTTGCCCCGTCCGGTAGGGCGATGCCCATGTCGGCGGCAATCCTGACCATCTCCGTGCGCGTGGTGTCGGGGGTGATCTGTTGCCCGCAGGCCCCGGAAACGGCGTCATGCACGGTGACCACCGGCCACTGCCCGGACAGGTCGAAGCGGACCTGCTGGCCGGTCTGCGGGTCGGGCCGAACCGCCACCGGTGCGCCGTGTACGGCGATGGCGGCCTGTTGGATCAGCTCGGTCGCGAGCTCGCGCATCCGGTGGTAGTCGCCGTACGGCAGGTAAGCCTCCAGTGACGTGAACTCGGGATTGTGGGTCGCATCGACACCCTCGTTGCGGAAGTTGCGTCCAAGCTCGAAGATCGGTCCCAGCCCGCCGACGATGAGCCGCTTCAGGTAGAGCTCGGGGGCGATGCGCAACGACAGGTCGGTGTCGTAGGCGTTGATGTGGGTGCGGAACGGGCGCGCCGAGGCGCCGCCGTGCACGGTCTGCAGGATCGGCGTCTCGACCTCGGCGTACCCCTGGGCACCGAGAGTGTCGCGCAACGACCGTACGGCGCGGCTGCGATCGGCCAGTAACGCGCGGGCACCCGGGTTGACGATGAGATCGAGCGATCGATCGCGGGCCCGACGTTCGGGGTCGGTCAGCCCGCTGCGCGCCGGCGGCAGCGGGTGCAGCGACTTGGCGGCCATGGCCCATTCCCGCACGAGGAGAGACCTCTCGCCGGTGCGGCTATGTGCCATGATGCCGGTGGCGCTGACTAGGTCCCCGCGGTTGACCGTCCGCGACCACAGCTCCAGGAGCGGCCGGCCGAGATCGGCGTCGTCGAGGAGCAGCTGCAGACGCACACCGCCCTCGGTGAGGTGCGCGAAGATTACGCCGCCATGATCGCGGATGCTCAGAACCCGCCCGGTCACACTCAGTTCGGTGCCAATGGGTGCATCGACGAGAGTGTCGAGCGATCCGGTGCGAGGCACGGCCGCAGGGTACGGGGGCATCTGGGCGGCGCTCAGCTCCGTGAGGTTGTCGCGGCGCATTCGCTGCTGTTGCGCCAGTCTGCGTACCGGGACCGTCGCGGCAAGCACGGCCGCATCCTGTCCGGCGACGGCCTCCCCGAACTGGGCGCTGGAAACCTTCTGCGTTAGCGCACGGCTGGTACTGGGATCGGGTAGGAATCCCTCCGCGGCGCCGGCCGCGATCATCACCCTCGGCAGGGACAGCGGCGAGTCGACACACAGGTACCGCGGCACCCATTCGGGTCGATACTTCGCGTTGGACCGGTAGAGCGTCTCGAGCTGGAAGAACCGCGAGAACACCGACAGAACGCTGTTGTTGAGGCGGGTAATTGGCCCGGCGTCGAACTCTTCGGCGTTCGCGAACACGCGGCGGAACATCGCGAAGTTCAGCGAGATCCGTCGTACGCCGTGCGCCTCGGCATCACCGATCACGCTCGTTACCATCAGCTCGACGAGTCCGTTGGGGCCGTTCTTGGATCGGCGCATGAGGTCGAGCGAGATCCCGGTGCGGCCCCACGGGACGAACGACAGCAGTCCCTCGGGCCGGCCATCCGGCGCGGTCGCCACGACCATCAGACACGAGCCGTCGGCGGGGTCGCCCAGCCGGGACAGTGCCATCGAGAAGCCGCGCTCGGGTGCGTCTCCGCGCCACTGTTCGGCCAGCTCAGCCAGGTGTCGCAGCTCGGCGGCGTCGATGTCGCGGTGCCGGCGGATCGATACGGCGTACCCCTCGCGGGTCAGCCTGCTCGCGGCCTGCCGCACGCCCTTCATGCCGGGGCCGGTCAGCCGGAATGTGTCGACGTTGATGATCGCCTCATCGCCGAGTGGTATCGCGCGCAGTCCGGCGGCGACGTATGCCTCGGCCGCGCCCTTGCTCGCCGACAGTGCGGCCGGTACCCAGCCATAGGTGTGCGCCTCGCGCAGCCACGCTGCGATTGCGCTCGGCCACGCGTCGACCGGACCTAGCGGGTCCGCCGACGCGATCGATACGGAGGCCAGCACGCGGTAGGTCACCGACGCTCGCCCGTCGGGTGAGAAGACGACCGCCTTATCGCGGCGGGTCGCGAAGTAGCCGAGCGAGTCGTCATGACCGGTCAGCAGCTGTCGGCGAATGCGCAGCTCAGCGTCCTCGTCGATGATCCGAAGCGTGCGTGGCGAACGTAGGAATACGACCGCTGCTACAAGCAGCACCGCGGCGGCGATCCAGCCGATGATGTCGGCGACCCACTCGGGACCGTGCGCCTCGCGCAGAAACAGGCCTTCCTCGTTGATGCCGAAGACCACCCGCAGCCCGAAAACCAGATGCTGGCCGAGAGTGCCCGGGGACTTCAGGCTCAGCAGTACTGCGAGCAGCACGCAGGACGCGAGACCCACCCCGAGAATGAGCGCGGTGGCCCGCCGAGAGCCGGGGGAGCGGCGTGCCTGAAACGCCAGCCGAGACCGCCACAGCACCACGATGACCGCGATCCCGAATACGCCGCTGAAGGTCGCCAGAACCTGGCTGGTCCCGCTGCCGAACAGCTGCCCGACTCGTGGCGTCCAGCTTGGTAGCGGCCGTCCGCCGATCTGCTCAACCCAGATCAGGGTCGCCCGCAGGACACCGAGCGCCTGGAAGATCAGCACGATCCAGAAGGCAAACCGCTTGTGCCGCAGTAGCGCCCCGGCCAGCACGAATAGCAGCAGCCCCACGAAGAAGCTCTCGGACATCGGCACGTTGAACAGTCCGAAGAACCGCTCGGGCCAGAAATGCTGGAGATACCCCGTGTGGTGATGCCAGTAGGTCAGTGACACTAGTGCGGCGAAGGAGTAGACGACGGCGACCCAGCGTGCGCACCGGTTGGCTGCGCTGCTGCCGACCGATGCGAGGACCGGGGGTTGGTGCGTCACCCCGCGAAGGTAGCCTGCCGCGAGGGTCGCGGTCCATCTCCCGCGCCAGTTTCTCAGGTAACGCTCAGCGGCCGTCTGCCAGATACGCCCGCGCGTACGCCAGTCACGTCGCGCGACCCGTGCGATGTGTTGCCATTAGGATTGCGCCGTGGCTGAACAGATGTCCCTCTTCGAGGCAGACGGCGCCGAACCGACCGTCGACGATCTCGACGGTCTGCTGTTCGGTCCTGGACATGTCGTCAACCGGTCGGGTACGGCACGGGTCTCGGTGCTCACCGCGGACGCGTGGCGGGCCGAGGCGTTGGTCACGGCGTTCGGCGCGCGCGGACTCGGTGGTGAATATAACGTCAGTCGCGATACCGATCACGGCCTGCAGTTCGTCGCGCGGACCGACTTCACCAGCGAGCTGGAGCCGCTTGCGCACCGGTGGTCGCCGAGTGCCATCCACAGGGGTTCGCTGACCAAGCTAACTGCGACGGCGCTCCGGATCTGGGTGATTGCCGCCGGCCGACCGACCGACTCCGGCTATCTGCTGCCGCTTGCAGGTTCAGAGGAAGTGCGCTGGTCGGTTTCCGGAGGCGCGCTCGCCAGTCTCGGGGTAGCCGGCGCCCTGATCGGCGTACGAAGTGGTGAGCCGGCGTACCGAATCAGCTCGCACAAGCGGTTGTCGCGTCTTGCGGTACTGGTGGGGGAACCACCGCGAGGCGCTCCGGTGTCCGACTGGCCCTGAGCGCCGCCAGTCCGACAACTACGCCAGATCCGTCCGTCACGTACGCCACGCCCATTCGCCAGTTATGCGTGCTGGTGGGGTCGCGTTTTTGTTCGGCGGCTCGACCGGCGCGCGGTGGTGCGAGGCCCCGGCAGGCGGCGAAGTGGGGTAGTTTGCGACAGTTAGTAGTGCTGTCGCGCCGCGATCGACGTACCGAAGTCGGTGAGACGCGACTGCGTGAGCACGTTTTCAGACCACTGGGAGTACCAATTTCCACCACCGATGCGACAGACGAAGAACTGCAGCTGAGTTCTGACTCAGACGCAGAAGCCGACGGCCTAGCCACTGACACGGGCGAGGACGGCGTTGCCGCACGCCCGAAGAAGTCCCGCGCCAAGGCCCGCACGGGTGGCAAGAAGCTGGTCATCGTCGAGTCGCCGAAAAAGGCGCAGATGATTGCTGGCTATCTCGGTGATGACTACATGGTCGAGGCGAGCTACGGACACATCCGGGACCTGCCGCGCAAGGGCTCACCGATTCCGGCGAAGTACAAGGGCGAGTCGTGGGCGCGGTTGGGTGTCGACACAGACAACGACTTCATGCCGGTGTACGTCGTCGGTCCGGACAAGAAACAGCAGGTCGCCAAGCTTAAGAGCCTGCTTGCCCAAGCCAACGAACTCTACCTAGCCACAGATGAGGACCGTGAGGGTGAGGCCATCGCCTGGCACCTCACGGAGATCCTCAAGCCGACGGTGCCGGTGCATCGCATGGTGTTCCACGAGATCACCCCCGCGGCAATCCGAGAGGCGATCGCCAACACCCGCGAGCTCAACACCGATATGGTCCAGGCGCAGGAGACTCGCCGCGTGCTGGACCGGTTATATGGCTACGAAGTCTCACCCGTCCTTTGGCGCAAGGTTGGCCAGGGACTGTCAGCGGGACGCGTGCAGTCCGTCGCGACGCGCATCATCGTCGAACGTGAACGCTTGCGGATGAAGTTCAAGGCGGCGGACTACTGGAGCGTCAGCGGCGATTTCGCGACCGGGCTTCAGAACGACGATCCGCTCGAGCCTGGCTCGGTCAAGGCGACCCTGGTCAATCTCGAGGATCGCCGGGTGGCCATCGGCCGCGACTTCGACCCCGACACCGGCCTCGCCGCGGCCAGCGTCGTACACCTTGACGAGGCGGGCGCGCGCGGCCTGATAGCGCGCCTTGAGGGTGCCGCCTTCGAGGTCACCCGAGTCGATGAGAAGCCATACCGGCGACGCCCGGCCGCTCCGTTCATGACCTCCACGCTGCAGCAGGAAGCCGGGCGCAAGATGCGCTGGTCCAGCTCGCAGACCATGCGTACTGCGCAGCGACTGTACGAAAACGGCTTCATTACCTATATGCGTACCGACTCCACGACACTGTCGGAGACGGCGTTGAGCGCGGCCCGCACCCAGGCGCGCGAGTTGTACGGCGACAAGTACGTCCCGGCCGAGCCGCGGCGCTATCAGCGCAAGGTCAAGAATGCGCAGGAGGCCCACGAGGCAATTCGCCCGGCCGGCGACCAGTTCCGGACCCCGGGCCAGGTCGCGGGCAGCATGTCCTCGGACGAGTTCCGGTTGTACGAGATGATCTGGATGCGCACGATCGCCTCCCAGATGGCCGATGCGGTCGGACAGACCGTCTCGATAAGACTTACGGGCTACTCCAGCACCGGCGAGAAGGCCGAGTTCAGCGCTACCGGTACGACGATCACCTTCCCCGGCTTCCTCCGTGCGTACGTCGAGTCGAAGGACGAAGACGACTCGAATAGCGGCGACGATGAGGAGCGGCGCATGCCCAGCGTCACCAAGGGCCAGGCGCTCACCGCTACCGACCTCACGGCTAAGGGCCACACGACCCAGCCGCCGTCCCGCTACACCGAGCCGAGCCTCGTCAGCGCGTTGGAGGAGCTCGGCATCGGCCGGCCGGCGACGTACGCCGCGATCATCCAGACGATCCAAGATCGCGGATATGTATGGAAAAAGGGCTCTGCCCTGATTCCGTCGTTCACCGCGTTCGCCGTTGTCGCGCTGTTGGAGCGTTACTTCACCCGGCTCGTCGACTACGACTTCACCGCGCAGGTTGAGGGCGATCTCGACGACATCGCAGGCGGCACTCGCAGTCGCGTCGACTGGTTGACCCGTTTCTACTTCGGTGGCGCAGGAGGCGAAGCGGGCGGTATTGCCCAGCTCGGCGGGCTGAAGAAGCTCGTCGCGGACAACCTCGGCGAGATCGATGCCCGTGGGATCAACTCCATCCCGCTCGAGGGTGGCATCGTCGTAAGGGTGGGCCGCTATGGCCCTTACCTACAACAAGGCTCGGATGAGGACAGTCGGCGCGCGTCCGTGCCGGACAATCTGGCGCCTGACGAGCTGACACCGGAGAAGGTCGAGGAACTGCTTTCTGCGCCGTCGGGAGACCGGCCGCTGGGCAACGACCCCGAGACCGGACAAGAGATTGTCGCGAAATCCGGGCGCTACGGACCGTATGTAACGACCGTTCCCCCGGAGGACTCCAAAGAGTCGCCGCGGACGGCGAGCCTTTTCAAATCGATGGATCTCGACACGATCACACTCGACGACGCGCTGAAGCTGCTGCAGATCCCGCGCCTCGTCGGCGCGGATTCGGACGGCAACGAGATCCAGGCTCTCAATGGCCGCTACGGTCCCTACCTCAAGAAGGGTTCGGATTCGCGCTCGTTGGAGACAGAGGAGCAGATTCTCAACATCACGCTCGAAGAGGCGCTCGCGATACTCGCCCAGCCGAAGCCGCGTGGGCGTGCTGCCGCGAAACCGCCGCTGCGCGAGATGGGCGAAGACCCGGTCAGTGGCGTCAAGATGGTCGTCAAAGACGGTCGATTCGGTCCGTACGTCACCGACGGCGAGTTCAACGCCTCACTGCGCAAGGATGACACCGTGGAGGAGTTGACCGACGAACGGGCCTCCGAGCTCCTCGCCGATCGGCGTGCGCGTGGTCCGGCCAAGAAAGCCAAGCCGGCGGCGAAGAAAGCCCCGGCCAAGAAGACGCCAGCGAAGAAGGCCGCCAAGAAGGCACCCGCCAAGGCGGTCGCTGCTAAAAAGACGACAGCAGCGAAAAAGGCCACCGCGACTAAGAAGGCCACGGCGAAGAAGACTCCCGCAAAGAAGTCGACTTAACTCGTGACTCCCGTCGACGTGGTTGCTCTTGGCGACAGCGTGTCGGAGGGGGTAGGCGATCCGGACAAGGGTCGACTGTTGGGTTGGGTGTACCACCTGACAAGCGATTCGAAGATTGCCACCGGTCTCAACCTGGTGGCGAACCTAGCGTTGACCGGGGCTAAGGTCGCCGACGTACGTCGCGATCAGCTAGCGCGGGCGCTCGCCCTGGAGCCAGATCTGTTCATCTGCGTGATCGGGGTCAACGACGTCATCGGTGGGGGTTTCCGGCGTACCGAGTTCGAGGCCGACTACGACTACGTTATCGACGCGCTGATGAAGGTAGCGCGCCGCGGCGTACTGACCATGACGTTGCACGATATCGGCGCAGGTATCCCGCTTCCGGACCGGAGACTTGTTGGTCTGCGCAATCGAGTCGAACAGGCCAACACCGTCATCGAACGCGTAGCGGTCGATCGTGGTGCCTGGCTACTCGAGGCGCGCGACGCGAGGCCAATGCGGGGCAACGGAATGCTCAGCATCGACCGGCTGCACCCGAACCGGCGCGGTCACCGGTATCTCGCCTCGATGGCCGCGGCCGAACTGCACGCGCACGGAGTCGTGTCGCAACCGCCGCGAATCGCGATCCCACCAGCACTGCCGATGCTTGCCCGTGGTGTCGGCGCCACCCGTCATGGGCTTTGGCTCGGTCGGCACCTGGCTGAGCCATTGGTACGTCGTCTCGGGCTTAAGGGAGCGCGGCGTACTGACGGGGGATCGCGGACTCCGCCTTTTTAGTGAAGCTGGTGAACGGCGTCGGCGCGATCGTCGCCTTTTTACCGGTTCCTTGGCGTTTCCAAGTGCCCACTACTGCGCCATTGTCGACAACCGACGCCATAAACATGCCGTTGTTGCCCGGGACGAGGCGGGGCGCGAACTTCGTCGGCAATGCCGCGCGGCGGTCTTGATAGCCGAGCATGAACTCGTCGAAACCGGGCAGCAGGAACACCCCCTGCGCTTTGGCCTTGTACGCGGCACGCCGGTCCGGCGTCTGGGGATCCATGAAGTATTCGACGCCATCGACCTCGATGCGCTCAAGAGACGGTCGGGCCACCGCTAGGGCGACCTTAACGTCGGCCATCAACAGCTTGGTCCACCACGCGAAGTCTTTGATCGTCGCCGGACCGTGGCTGCGGAAGTAGCGCAGCGCCCACTCACCGAGCGCCTCGTCGCCAGCGAGCCACCGGGGTCGCCGTACCCACTCGTCGAGCAGGACGATCCGTTGCTCGCCATCGCGATAGGGGCCGAAGCAAAGGACGCCGAGCTGCGCGAGCTGGAAGATCAGGCGATAACCTTGCCCGGGCAACGTCAGCAGCGCGGCCTCATCCCAGAGCGTGAGTAGCTCGCTGCGGCGCAGCTGTGCGCCGCTTTCCAACGCGGCGCTGGCGACCTTGCGAGCCTGGTCGATCATCGCGTCGTTGATGCCGAGCTCGGCACGCCGGGGCGCGGTCGCCGAGATCATCCGGGCAGCAGTGAGGTTAAGCATCCAACCCAGATCCTCGCCAGGGACGAAGTGCAGCGTGCCGCGCATCGGCCACGACTTCACGATCTCGCCGGCATTCATCGCCTCGTGTACGCCGGACCGGTCTCGTTGTGCGGTACGTAGCGCAATGGACGTGACGGCACCGGAATCTTGAGCCTGGACGGCGGTCATCCACCGCACCGCTTCACCGGCCGATCCGAAGCCGGGCCCGGCGATGCGTTGAGCGGCTAACCGGAACCGCGCGAGATCTCGCTGGCTCGTCATAGCCGATCACTCTTGTTGGACGATATCGACCGAGATCTCCACTGCCGGGACCGTTCCCTTGTTCTCGAGCCAGTGGAGTGTATGGCGGTCCTCGGGCCAGCCCACTCCGGGTCCATAGTCCGTGGCGATCCCTTCTCGATGGTCAGTGATCGTTCCCTGCAGGATGTAGACCGTGCCCGGTCTGCCAATGTGGTCATGGATTGGCCCGAAAACGCCCCCGGGCTCGATGGTCACCATGCGCATCCGAAGCTTGCGCTTTGCCATGCCCTCGATCTCACCGGCAAGATCAACGGTCGCAAGGACCTGCACCGTAACACCCTTCGTTTCAGGTGCCGCCTGTTCCTTACTCATCGCCCTCTCCTCTCTCTGCGTCCAAGTCTCTCTGCGTCGAAGCGGGCGGCACTAGCAGTCGTCGGCTTCGAAAAAACTCACCGGTGACGTACGCCCCTTCGTCTCCTTCTACGATCAGCGGTATGGCCGTTGATCGAGTGCTATCCGCAGAGGGCGCTTCGTACATCGAGCGCGCGATCTCTTTCGCACAAGAGCATCTTGCGCCCTACGTCGACGATTGGGAACGGGTCGGTCGCACGCCGCGCGACGTCTTTACAGCCGCGCGTTGCGCCGGTCTGGTGTCGGTTCCCTTCGCCGCGGAGGACGGCGGTGCGGCCCAGACGTACGAGGTATACCTGCAAGCGATTGAAGAGCTCGCCGCGCGGGCGATCTCCGTCGCATTCGGCATCAACATTCACGTCACGAGCCTCGTGACGATCAGGGACTACTTGACCGCGGAACAACTTGCCACTATCTACGCGCGCGGCGTACGGGAGGACTATCTGCACGCGTTCTGCCTGTCCGAGCCGAACGCGGGATCCGATCCCGGCGCTCTCCAAACCCGGGCAGAGCGCGCAGCCGGCGGCTACGCGATCAACGGCCACAAGGCTTGGGTGACGCGCGGTGGCGAGTCCGATGGCTTCCTGGTCTTCGCGCGCACCGGTGAAGGCAAACGCGGTATCTCGTGCCTGTTTGTCGACGCGAGTACGCCGGGGATCGCGATCAGCGCGCCGATCGAGCTCATGGGAATGAGCGGTTCGATGGTGACCGACGTCGACTTCACCGACGTTCGGGTCGGTCCCGAAGCGCTCATCGGCAGTGAAGGAGACGGCCTGAAGATCGCGCTCTCCGCTCTTGACAGCGGCCGGCTGGGCGTAGCCATGTGTGCAGTGGGGATCGCCCAGGCGGCACTCGACGCGGCGGTCGCGTATGCGAAACAGCGCCACGCCTTCGGGATTCCGATCGCCGGGCATCAGGGCTTGGCATTCGTGCTGGCCGACATGGAGGTCGCCGTACATTCGGCGCGCGCGAGTGTGATCGACGCGGCTCGGCGACGCGATACGGGTCGAACGTTCACCCGGCAGGCGGCGATCGCCAAGCTGCTCGCGACCGACGCCGCAATGAAGGTGACGACCGACGCGGTGCAGGTGCTCGGCGGCGTCGGCTACACGAAGGGGCACCCGCTGGAGCGTTATATGCGCGAGGCCAAGGCCTTGCAGATCTTCGAGGGCACAAACCAGATCCAGCGGGTCGTCATCGCGCGCTACCTCACCGGCGCCTGACCTCGCCGACGTACGACCGCCAGCAGCTATCCCATCCGGGCGTAGTCGATGATCGCCTGGTAGTCGACGCCGCGCAGGGTGCCGAAGCCCGGGCCCCAGTCGCCGCCCAGTCGCGAACCGATGAATGCTTCGGCGACGACCGTCGGGGCGTGCTCGAGTAATAGCGCCGCTTGCATTGCTAACGCGATCTTGGTGACGAGGTAACGCGCGGTATCCGCAGGCGAGTCAAGCATGGACTCGATATCGCGCAGCGCCCGGTCCAGTACGGGGTGCTCGCCCGCGACGATTCGAATCTCGTCGAGGATCGGCTCGATCGTCTTGGGCTCGCGGGTGAGGACGCGACCGACATCCATCACCATCATGTTGGAGGTCCCTTCCCAAATCGCATTCAGCGGAGCCTCGCGGTAGTAGCGCGGTAGCGGGTGTTCCTCGATGTAGCCATTCCCGCCGACGCACTGCATCGACTCTTCGACGACGGCGCTCACCCGACGGCAGTTCCAGTACTTGCTTACCGGGGTGAGAAGTCGGCTCGTCAGCGTGTCCTCGAGGTCATGACCGTCTTCGGAGCGCGCCACCCGGAATCCCAGATGTGCCGCGCCGGCCCATTCCAGAGCGAGATCGGCGAGAACCGGCGCCTGGATAGGCAGCTCTGATAGCTTCACGCCGAAGGCTCCGCGGTAGTCGTTGTAGAAGAGTGCCTGCGAAAGTGCCGCCCGCATCAGACCGGCAGAGCCAACGGCAAAGTCGAGGCGGGTGTACTCGGACGAGCTGAGAATGGTGCGAATGCCATGCGACTCCTCACCGACCAGGATCGCGTACGCGTCGTGGTATTCGATCTCGGACGAGGCGTTCGCGCGGTTACCGAGCTTGTCCTTGAGGCGGTTGATCCGGATACCGTTGGGGGTGCCGTCCGGTCGCCAGCGGGGCACGAACAGACACGACGTACCGCCGTCGGTTTGCGCGACGGTGAGATAAGCGTCAGACATCGGTGCACTGCAGAACCACTTGTGGCCGTTGACAATGTAAGCCTCGCCCGAACCGCGCGCGCCGACCGGGCGGGCGACAGTCACGTTGGCGCGCAGATCGGAACCGCCTTGCTTCTCGGTCATCGCGTAGGCGATCGTTGCCGCGCGTTTGGTCTCGATGGGTGCGTAGGCGGAGTCGTAGTCGTGGGCCGCCACGCGCTCGGCCCACGGCCCGAGTGCCGGATGTGCACGCAGGATGGGGATCGCGGCATACGCCATTCCCATCGGGCACGCGGTGCTGCCGTCAACTTGGTTCCACAAGTAAGACTGGACGGCCCGGGCCAGATGTGAACCGGCCTTGTCGCTCGTCCAGGCAAGCGCGTGGGTGCCGGCGCCGAACGTCATCGACATGAGCTGGTGGTACGCCGGGTGGAATTCGACGACGTCGAGCCGGTTGCCGACCCGATCGAGGCTACGCAACTCGGGTAGGAATCGCTGAGCGTCGCGCGCCGCCCGCAGGGTATTTGGATCCCAGACGAGCTCACCTAGCGCCGTGGCGTTGTGCTCTGACCAGGGGGCGAACCGGGCAATTACGTCGGTCGCGACCTTGTCACCGGTGAACGCGTTGATGTCGTTGAGGTCAGGAACGAGGTTGGCTGCTCGAGGTCGGTGAACGTCGCGCTCAAGATGAGTCATGGCTTCATACTGAGCCATGATTAGTGATTGGTGTCAATGGTCGCGTCCCAGCGTGCTCGTGACGCCGTTGGATGCGCCGCTGGGGACGCGTCAGCTAGTACTGGCGTACTTGTATTTGACAGCGAATCGGCGTTCTAGCTCGTCGGTCATGTCGACGACGGTACGACGCAGCGAACCGTCCAGGCCTTCGAGCCCAATCAGTGCGCGGCATCGGTCCAAGGTGGCACTAGCCAGCGACGTAATCGGGAAGAACCAGCCCGCGGCGTCGGCCAGCACCCATCCGCTGCGAACCGCTACAGTCGCCGGTAGTTCGGCGAAGTAACGCTCCACGTATGGCTCCGTCAGCGATTCCTGGCCGGTCCGCCACATGCCGGTACCGGCCGCCTCAAGCTCATAGTTGGGCACGTCGTCCTCGCTGGTGAATCGCCGCCACGCCCACGCCTTTGCCGCCGCGTCGGGCAGCGACGCGACCGCCCGGGTGTGCTCAACCCGCGACCGCGCGGTGGAATCGGTCTCGAGCGCGCGCGTCAGCTCCTCGCGGTCGGTCTCACCGAGGGTCGCAAGCTGCACCAGAATCCGCCACCGCAGATCTAGGTCGACGCGCAGGCCCGGCGGGAGGGAGTGTGCCGACAACCAAGCGCGAAGTTCGGCCGGATCTGTCGATGAGCTCGCGGCGGACTGGAACGCGGACAGTTGTAGCGTCGAGTCGGCGGGTGCATTGTCCAGCAGCGCAAGGGATGCGCGGTGAATGCGGCCGAGCGCGAGGGAATGATCCGTCGAAAGCGGAGCAACCTTGCCGATCGCCCACGGCATCGTGGCGCCGATCGCGTCGTCGTTGTCTTCGACCGGGATCGCGGCCTCGATGAGAGCGAGAACCTGAGCGGGATCGATGGCCGCGTTGTGAAATGCGCTGCGCACGCCGTTCCAGATCCCCGCGCGCAACAGGGCATTACCGGTGCGCGGGAGCAGGTCGACGAGTGCACGCGCAGTCGTGGCGTCGGGCTGGACCAACGCCCAGGTGTCCTCGAAGGGGTCAAGCACGATGGCCGCGCCATCCGGCACGTTGACCGGTGTCTGCGGACTTTTAACGGTGATTGAGTCGATGTTCCAGTCGGCTTCTGCGCCGACAGCGAATTGCAGCACGTGCGAGCGGGAGGCAGGGTGCGCGGCCGGGGGAGTGCGCCGTACGACGCCGGCATCGCGGTCGTAAGACAGCGTGTCCGGACCGGCGGTGCGCAGCCAGCTGCCGGTGAACGACGAAAGGTCCGCTGCACCCGCCTTTTCCCAGCTCGCGAACAGATCATGCATCGTCGCGTTGCCGAATCGATGTGCCGTGAAATGGTCGACGGCGCCGCGCATGAATACGTCGTCACCGATCGTGGCGTTGAGCTGCTTGAGGATGCTGGAGCCCTTGGCGTAAGAGATGCCGTCGAAGTTCTGTAACGCCGCCGATGCGTCGGCCGCGCCGTTGCCCGCGACCGGATGCGTGCTAGGACGTTGGTCGGCGATCAGTCCCCACTGGCGCCGGGCGAAGGCGTTGTGGATCCATGCGTCGGCGTACTCGGTGACGTCTGCGGTGACTCGATTACCCATATATTCGGCAAATGACTCATTGAGCCAAAGATCGTCCCACCACTGCGGTGTCACGAGGTTGCCGAACCACTGGTGCGCCATCTCGTGGGCTACGGTCGTTGCTCGCCGGATCCGGTCGCCGCGGGTGACACGGCTGGAGAAGACGAGTGGGTCGCGGAATGTCACGCATCCTGGGTTCTCCATCGCACCGGCATTGAACTCGGGCACAAATGCCTGGTGATAGTCGCCGAACGGGTATCTAATCCCGAACAGCCGATGATACTCATCGAAGCACTGTCGGGTCATCGTCAGCAGCTCACTCGCATCAGCATCGAGATCCTTTGCGATGCTCTGCCGGGCCGAGAGGCCGAGCGGTATTCCGTCATGCTCGTCGCGGATCAGATAGTAGGGCCCGGCGACGAGGGTGACGAAGTACGTCGACAGTGGTTGGCTTTGCGCGAACTCCCACACGCCAGGCGAAACTTGCTCGCCTGGCGCATTGCCCACCACTATCCAGTCCGGCGGTGCGGTCACGTGGAACGTGTAGGGCGCCTTCAGGTCTGGCTGGTCGAAGCACGCAAAGATGCTCGGTGCAGCGTCCATGAAGGACATCCCGTAGACGTAGTGGCGCCCGTCTGCCGGGTCGACGCTGCGGTGGAGACCCTCGCCGTCGTTGCGGAACCGCATCACCGCATCGACCGTCAACTCGTTCGGCCCGTCGACGGTCTCCAACGGAAGCCGTCCGCGATCCAGCAGATCAGCGTCGACGACTCGACCATTGAAGTGAATTTCGTTTATTCGTAGGGGTTTCAGATCCACGAATGTGTTTCCGCCGTGACTATCGAAGTGAACCGTCGTGACCGAGCGATATGTCGCATCGTCGGCGGCGAGGTCTAGCCGCAC
>CAJDTT010000081.1_pt1 | contig 14138 bp, 14 predicted proteins | sample 7389841 | NCBI WGS metagenome assembly CAJDTT01 (sample SAMEA7055655, study PRJEB34461) | soil metagenome | biome: terrestrial ecosystem; feature: Peninsula; material: soil | place: Antarctica | collected 2016
GCACGTTTGTTGCGGTGAAGAATGCGATTGACCCGAAGGGGATCATGAATCCGGGCAAACTCGGGTTGCCGAGTCCTTTTGGTGCCGGACCACTCGACTGAGCTAGGTTTGGGTCAGCCTTAGTTGAGGCGACCGAGTGGGAGCAAGAGATTAGGGGTCGACGGTTGCGACGGGGCGCGAACACTGTGGACTCTAGGCTGCTGTCCGCGTTGGCCGAGTATCCGGTGATCGCGTCTGCCACCGGAATTGCGAGCGCGGCACGATTCGTCGAGTCCGACGCCCCGATCGGCATGATTGCTGGGATAGGCGTTCGCGATCTCGAGCGTGTTTGCCGTGCGGTCGTCGACCGTCGCAAGATCGCATTCGTCAACCTCGACTCCAGCCCCGGCCTCGGTCACGATGCTGGCGCGCTGGACTTTCTTCTCGACATCGGCGCGCCCGGCGTGTGCTCGACTCGGGCCGCCGTTGTCGAGCGAGCAGGGGGCACCACCATGCTCACGATGCAAAAGGTGTTCGTCACCGATCGGTCCACCCTTCAGCGGAGCCTGGACGGAGTTGCAAGGTCGAGTCCCGATCTAGTTCAGCTGATGCCCGCGATTGTCATCTCGCAGATGACTGCGGCCGACCGTAAGACAATGTCTCCGTACGTCGCCGCCGGCTTTGTCACCGATCGCGCCGCCTGCGCGCGGTCGCTTGAGCTCGGGGCGATGGGAGTCTGCTCATCCGATCCGGAGCTGTGGTCGGTACGTCGCGGCTCGTTCGATGCCTGATGGATGCCTCGAGTCCCGACCTCGACGGAATCTGCCCACTCCCCAGGTGCATGTAGCGTTCAGAGCAGTCGCGTCCATTTTGAGTTTGGGCGCCGAGGGCTAAGGAATGTCGCAGATGACAGATTCAGGCAGCATGCTGACCGGGTTCGAGGGCAAGGTCGCGGTGGTAACCGGCGCAGGCCGGATGCGCAGCATCGGACGAGAGATCGCCATACGCCTCGCTGAGGCTGGGTGTGACCTTGTGCTCACCGGCAGTGGGCGCTCACCTGAGAACTATCCGGAAGACGAGAAGGCTGCCGGCTGGCGCGACATCGATTCGGTGGCCGAAGAAGTGCGGGCCTTCGGGCGCCGCGCACTGACGATCGTGTCGGACATCGCCGACCGCGACAGCATGAAAGAACTCGCGGCTGCGGTCGAGTCTGAGTACGGCCGGCTCGACATCCTTGTCAACAACGCCAGTACGGCCAAGGGTGAGGATCGCAAGCCCGTCCTGGACGTCGACTCGGATGTATGGGCGAAGGTTATCGAGGTCAACCTCGTCGGTACTTTCTATTGCACAAAGGCACTGTTGCCCTTGATGATCCGCGGGAAGCAGGGCGGATCGATCGTCAACATCTCGTCGATCGCAGGTCGCCAGATGCAGCCCGAGATGTCGGCGTACCAGGCGAGCAAGGCCGGCGTACACGCCCTCACCGGCAGCCTGGCCGCCGAGGTCGGCGAGCATCAGATCCGGGTCAACGCCATCGCCCCCGGCATCATCGACACCAGCCGCATGGACGATCTCGGCCGCGATGAGCCGTGGAATCGGTTCATCCAGACCCGGGTTCCGCTCGGCAGGGCCGGCACCGGCAGCGACGTCGCTTGGCTGACCGCCTTCTTAGTCAGCGACCAAGCGGACTGGATCACCGGGCAGATCTACACGATCGACGGCGGCACGATCCGCATCCACTAGCGCATTTGAACCGTTGGCGCGGCGAGCTAGGCCCTGGATCGGCTGCGGCGTAGGCGATTTTGGCCTACTAGGATCCCGATAATCACGAACGCCGCGCCAACGGGCTGGTTCCACACGAACGACTCGTGCAGGACGAGAATGCCGAGTACGACGCCGACCAGCGGTGTCACGTAGGTGACAGTCGAGGCATTGGTGGCGCCGACCGCGTGCACGATATTCGTGTTCGCGACGTAGGCAATGCCGGTGCTCAGCGCGCCGAGGATGACCATCGAGATGACAACTCGCGCAGTCAGATGCATCGGGGACCCGATAAACGGGGTCGCCATCAGCATGATGATGGCACCGAATCCGACCTGCATCGTGGCGAGTGGAATCGACGGTACGTCATGGTCGCGGATGATCCGGCGCAGCGTGACATAGCCGATTCCGTAGCAAAGCGTGGCGCCGAGGCAGGCGATCTGCCCGATCAGACTGTTGTGACCGTTGAGATCGCGCCACGGGCCGAGCACCGTCACGACCCCCATGAATCCGAGCGCGAGTCCGAGCAGCTTGGCTCGGGTAGGCCGTTCCTCCGGGAGCGCGATAAGCGCCACGAGCAGCGTCATCAGGGGCGTGGTCGCGTTGATGATGCTCGCCAGGCCGCTACTTACATGCAACTCTGCCCAGGAGAACAGCGAGAACGGTATGACGGTCATGAAGATCGACACGACCGCAAGCTTGCGCCAGACGGCTAACTCGCGGGGAAACCGCTGACGCGTAACGAGACTGAGCAGCACCAGCGTGACCGCACCGAAGACGACGCGGGCCCAGACCACCTGCGCGACGGAGATTCCCTCGAGGCCGATCTTGATGAACATGAAACTGCCGCCCCAGAGCGTGGCCAGTGCGACGAACTGTGCGATGACAATGCCGGAGAATCCGGTACGGCGTTCGGGTGGGTCTTTGACGACCACATGGCACCTTTCATCCTGACGACACTCGATGCAAAGGTACTCGGGGTAGTGCGACGTTGCCGCGGCGCGCTCGCCGTTGCCGCCGGCCAAGTCGCTACCCTGGGTGAACGGCATTGAGGTCGACCGGCATGAGGTCGAGGATGGAGCGGACTGGATGACGCAGTACACGGTGATTGGCGCAGGAATCGTGGGGTTGGCGACGGCCGAGGCGATCGGCGCGAGCGACCCGGCCGCGCGGATCGTCGTACTCGACAAGGAGTCCGATGTTGCGGCGCACCAGACGGGCCGCAACTCTGGCGTCATCCACTCGGGTATCTATTACAAGCCGGGCTCGAAGAAGGCGCAAATGGGTCGTGCCGGCGCGACCTCGATGGTGCGCTTCGCCGAGGAAAACGGTATTGCCCTTGAAAAGACTGGCAAACTGATCGTTGCCACCGTGGCCGAAGAACTGCCGCGGCTGAATGCGCTCTACCAGCGGGGTCTGGAAAACCAGATCCCGGTCCGGCTGCTCGATCCGGTCGAGGCTCGTGAGTACGAGCCGCACATCAACACCGTTGGCGCGATTCGAGTCGAAAGCACCGCGATCGTCGATTTCGTCGGCGTCTGCCGAGCGTTAGCGAAGAAAATCATCGCCCGCGGCGGCGAAGTACGCTTCGACACCGAGGTCACCGGGATGCATCACCGCGGCGACCAGACGATCGTGCAGACCACTCAGGGTCCGATCATCACCGACGTCGTGGTCTCGTGCGGCGGCCTGCAGGCTGACCGCCTCGCGCGTAGTGACGAGTCCGACGAGCCGTTCGACTATAAGGTGGTGCCGTTCCGCGGCGAATACTACGAGTTGACTCCTGAACGCGAATACCTGGTCAACGGGCTCATCTACCCCGTGCCCAACCCCGAGTTGCCATTCCTCGGCGTGCACCTAACCAAGATGGTGCACGGCGGCGTGCACGCCGGTCCCAACGCGGTCCTGGCGATGGCGCGTGAGGGCTACGACTGGAAGACGATCAAGCCGAGCGATTTAATGGACTCACTTAGATACCCTGGATTTTGGCGAATGGCTCGCAAGAATCTCGGTATCGGGGCCATGGAGGTCCGCCGGTCACTGTCGAAGAAGCGGTTCGCGGCGAGCCTCGCCGGGCTGGTTCCGGCTATCCGCGAACAAGATATCGTGCCGTCCAAGGCTGGCGTGCGTGCCCAGCTTCTGCAGCGTGACGGTGCAATCATCGACGACTTCCTGATCGTCGAGCGCGGCCGCAATGTGCACGTGCTCAATGCGCCGTCCCCGGCCGCCACCGCTTCGTTGGAAATCGGCAAACACATCGCGTCCGTCGCGACGCGCTCATAATGTTATAGGTAGCCGTCGCGCTTCTCCTCGTACGCAAGAGGCTTTTCCGGCACTCGCAGCGCCTCGATGACTTCGTCGTGCAGATGACCATTGGTCGCGACCGCGTTGAGCTCGGTCAGTGGTGATCCGCCTTCTACGCCGGTGAAGCGGCCGCCCGCTTCGGTCACGATTGGCACGAGTGCGGCGATGTCCCATAGGCTCAGCTCCGGTTCGGCAGCGATATCGACCGCACCCTCGGCGAGCAGCATGTAGGACCAGAAGTCGCCGTACGCGCGGCTTCGCCAGCACCGCAGCATCAGGGTGATGAATGGTTCGAACTGCCCTCGCTCGCCCCAGCCCCCGAGGCTCGCGTACGACAGGCTCGCGTCATCGAGCGTTGCCACCGACGATACCGAGAGCCGAGAGGCCGCCGACAGGCTTTTGCCCGTCCACGCCCCGGACCCCTTGGACGCCCACCACCGCTTGCCCAGCGCAGGGGCTGAGACGACGCCCATCACGATGTCATCACCGTCCATGAGTGCAATCAAGGTGGCCCAGACCGGCACGCCGCGCACGAAGTTCTTGGTCCCGTCGATCGGGTCGATCACCCACTTGCGTGGGCCATGGCCCGTCGTACCGCCTTCTTCGCCGAGCACACTGTCGCGTGAGCGGTGTCGGCCAAGTAACGCGCGGATCAGGTCCTCGGCATCCTTGTCCGCGTCGGTGACCGGCGTCAGGTCCGGTTTGGTCTCGACCGTGAAGTCCATGGACTTAAACTTCGCCATCGTCAGCGCATCGACCTGATCGGCGAGGACGTGGGCGAGCCTGAGGTCGTCGTTATATTCGGCGGGCATGGCCGACACGTTACCGGGGCGCGGCTAGGACGCTGTGGATTGGCCGAGTCTGGAAGCCAGCAATCGGCGCAGTGAGGCCAGCCGGTCCGGGTCACCGTGACCCTCGCGCACCCAGGTATCGAGGTGGCACCCGTCGGCGTCGGTGAGGTGGGTGCATCCGGACGGGCAGTACTGCGTGCCTTCGTTGAGGTCCGGGAATGCCGCGACTACCTGATCGGGTTCGACATGCGCGAGCCCGAGGGACCGCACGCCGGGGGTGTCGATGACGAAACCGCCGCCCGGCAAGGCCAGCGCGACCGCCGACGAGGAGGTGTGCCGGCCCTTGCCGGTCAGGTCTGCGACATCACCGGTCTGGCGGTCTGCTTCGGGCACCAGAGCGTTGACCAATGTCGACTTGCCAACGCCGGAATGTCCGAACAGCACCGACCGCTTCCCGGTCAGGAAATCGGCTATCGCATCGACTGGTTCGTCCTGGCGACGAGTGAGTACGGCGACGCCGAGCGCGCGGTACGGCGCGGCGAACGGCTCCGGGTCGGTGAGGTCGATCTTGGTCAAGCAAAGAACTGGGGCGAGGTTGCCGGCGTACGCCGCGACGAGAGCACGGTCCACGAATCCGGTCCGGGGCTCGGGATTGGCCACCGCACAGACGATCACCAGGTGCGTGGCGTTGGCGACGATGATGCGTTCGGCTGGATCGGTGTCGTCCGCGGAACGGCGCAAAACGCTGTCGCGCTTGTTGATTCGCACGATGCGGGCGAGTGAGCCCTCGGCACCGGAGATGTCGCCGACGACGCCGACGATATCGCCGACGACGACGGACTTGCGTCCGAGTTCACGGGCACGCATTGCGTGGACCCGACGCTCGGTTGCGGTGCTGCCGTCGAAGAGGCAGGTGTAGCGGCCGCGGTCGACGGCGATCACCATCGCGTCGATGGCGGACTCGTGGCTGGGACGATCTTTACTTCGCGGCCGGGAGCCGCGACGTGAGGGACGGATCTTGGCGTCGCCCTCGTCGTAGTCGGAGAGTTTGCGCGCGCTCAGCGTGCCATCTCCGAGACGGCGGGCGTATCCAGGGTGCTGCCGGTGACCAACTGTGTCCACAGCGTCGCAAACTGTGGCATGGTCTTGGCGGTTGTCTCGATGTTTTGTACGACGAGACCGTTGACCGCGAGACCGATCACGGCGCCTGCGTGTGCGATCCGGTGATCGCCGTACGTCGAGAAAACACCGCCATGCAACGGTTTCGGCGTGATCTCCAGCCCATCGGGCTTTTCGCGTACGTCGCCGCCAAGGGCGTTGAACTCATCGGCTAGGGCGCGCAGCCGGTCGGTCTCGTGGCCGCGGATATGGCCGATCCCGCGCAGCCGTGACGGTCCGGACGCGAACAGGCAGATCGCGGCGACGACCGGCGCCAGCTCACCGGTAGCAGATAGGTCCAAGTCGACGCCCGTGAGCGTGTTTCCTTTAACAGTCAGGGATTCTTCGGTCAGTACGACGTCCGCACCGAATTGCGTGAGGATGCCGCGCAGTGCGTCGCCGGGCTGCGTTGTCTGGGTCGGCCAGTGTGGGATCGTCACGGTCCCAGCGGTGACGAGCGCGGCGGCCAGGAACGGCGCGGCGTTGGAGAGGTCCGGCTCGATCAGCAGGTCAATCCCGTCGAGCGTGCCCGGAGCGACACTCCACTGCTCCGAGATCGACGTGTCGACCTCCGCGCCACGGCGGCGCAAGGCATCGACGGTCATCAAGATATGCGGCAGGCTCGGCAGCGTCGTACCGAAGTGCCGGACGGTGATCCCGCGTTCGAATCTGCGCGCGCTGAGCAGGAGCCCGGTGACGAACTGGGACGATGCGGATGCATCGATATCGACGACCCCACCGGGTACGGAGCCGGTCCCGTGCACCGTGAACGGAAGGGTGCCGCGCCCGTCGTCTGCGATCTCCACTCCGGCCATGCGAAGACCGTCAAGAAGTATCGACATGGGCCTGGTGCGGGCGTGCTCGTCGCCGTCGAACGTGAATGCGCCGGTGCCAAGCGCGGCGAGTCCGGGAGCGAAGCGCATCACGGTGCCAGAAAGCCCGCAATCGATCCTGACGTCGCCGTTCGGCGTTCCCGGCGTGATGAGCCAGTCCGAGCCGGCTTCCTCGACACTTGCTCCGAGTCCGCAGATCGCGTCGCGCATGAGCAGTGAGTCCCGGGACCGAAGTGGATTGACCAGACGGCTCGGGGTGCTGCCCAGCGCGGAGAGAATGAGCTCGCGCGCCATGATCGACTTCGAACCGGGGATTGCGACCTGCCCATTGGGAGGGGTCGCGGCGTACGGCGCACTCCACAGGCTCGGGGCGCTCGCGTGCTCTGCTGTCATGGTGTCGATTGTTCCATGCCTATTCATTGCCCGGAACTCGTCATGACCCTCGGCACATCTATGGGGCACATCTATGGGGCACATCTAGTAGGGGCACATCTGCCGAGCCAACGACACGGGTCCACCGCGCATGTCGGGGTCACGTCGTACGCTGGCCCCATGTGCGGGCGCTACACGGCGAAGAAGAACCCGGTCGACATCGCGGAGGAATACGACGCGGACAACCGGGTGGCTGACGATGCGTTCGAGGCGGACTACAACGTCGCACCGACCAAGTCCGTGCCGATCGTCCGGGCCCAGAAGCGGACCGAAGAAACAGCCGAGGCGAGTGGCGAGGATCTGGGCCGTGAACTCGTGATCATGCGGTGGGGCTTGATCCCGTCCTGGGCAAAAGAGGCCAAGATCGGCTCGCGGATGATCAACGCGCGGATCGAGTCGGTCGCGTCGACATCGGCGTTCCGCAGTGCTTATCAGCGCCGCCGGTGCATCGTGCCGGTCGATGGCTGGTACGAATGGCAACCCACCCCGGACGGTAAAGGCAAACAACCGTTCTACATGACGGCACCAGACGGGCACTCGTTGTCGCTGGCAGGCCTGTGGGAGATTTGGCATGACGGGGACCAGCGGCTGACGACGTTCACGATCCTGACCATGCCCTCACAGGGGCAGTTGACGCAGATCCACGACCGGATGCCTTTTATGGTTGGGCCTCACGACCTCACGACCTGGCTGGACGTGCGTGATGGAGACCCTGGCGCGGTGCTGTCGCGACCCGACCAGTCTCTGGCCGACCGACTCGAGCTGCGCCCGGTAGGCCGCGAGGTCGGCAACGTCGCCAACAACGGACCGGCACTTCTCGAGCGGCAGGAGCCGGCCACGAGGCCGCTGTTCTGAGGCCTGATCCCGGGCGATTCGGAATGAATCTGGTCCACGCCGGCGTTAGAAATAGCATGACCTCAATGACTCTCACTCGGACTCCTGTGCGCTCACGCGTATTGTCAGGGCCATCCATCAAGCTGGGACAGTCCGATCAGCGATCGGACGGTCGACCCAACGAAAAGGTAGCGATGAGTGAAGAGACGTCCGCCGAGCGCGCAGCGCGCTTCGAAGCAGACGCCCTGCCCTTCCTAGATCAGCTCTACTCGGCGGCGCTCCGGATGACTCATAATCCGGCCGACGCGGAGGACTTGGTCCAGGAAACTTACGCCGCAGCGTTCGCAAAGTTTCACCAGTTTCGCGAAGGAACCAACCTGCGCGCCTGGCTTTACCGGATTCTGACCAACAACTTCATCAACAACTATCGCAAGGCGCAGCGTCGCCCCCTCGAGAGCAGCTCCGAGGGTGTCGAGGACTGGCAGCTTTATGCGGCTGAGCAGCACAGCTCCACCGGATTGCGCTCGGCCGAGGTCGAGGCGCTTGACCGGTTACCCGACTCGGACGTGAAGGAAGCACTCCAAGAGCTTCCCGAGGAGTTCCGCGTCGCGGTCTACCTCGCCGACGTCGAGGGATTTCCGTACAAGGAGATCGCCGAAATGATGGACACGCCGATCGGCACCGTCATGTCGCGCCTGCACCGCGGCCGCAAGCAGCTGCAGGTCCTACTCGCCGACTATGCGCGCGATCGTGGCCTCCTTCCGAAGAAGTCAAATAAAGATTCGGCGGTGAAATCCCGATGATGTCGCCCTCACCCTGCGGGCCCGGAGATTCACACGACCTCGAATGCGAAGAGTTTCTTGGCGAGGTCTATCTCTACCTGGATTCTGAGTGTGACGAGGCGCGTCGCACCCAGCTGCAACAGCATATGGACGAGTGCCCAGGCTGCCTTGAAAAGTACGGTCTCGAACGCGATATCAAGGCCCTCGTCGGCCGCTGCTGCGGAGGCGAGCGGGCTCCGGAAAACCTGCGCAGCCGGGTGCAGGCGCAGATTCGCAATGCCGTGTCGATCGACCACGCGGAAACGCTGATGACAGATGGCTCGTCCTACATTCGGTCGTCGCGTACGACGATCCGCTACGAGTCTCACCCGATCGACCCGACATCTGACGAACGTCCCCGATAGCTCGATGCCGGCACCGTTTCCCGTTTCGATCCTCGACTTTGTCGCGATCAGCGGTACCAACACGCCCCGCGACACGATCGCGCAGACTGTTGAGGTCGCCCAGCTGGCCGAGCGGCTCGGCTACAAGCGTTACTGGGTGCCGGAACACCACAACCATCTCGGGTTGGCCTTCACCTCGACCGAGGTCATGATCGCGCACCTGGCGGCGGCTACCGACCGTATTCGGGTGGGCGCCGCAGGCGTGATGCTGCCCAACCATGCGCCACTGAAGGTGGCAGAGGTTTTTCGCACGCTGGAGGCGATCCACCCGGGCCGGATCGACCTCGGCCTCGGGCGGGCGCCGGGTACGGACGGGCTCACCGCGTACGCGTTACGCCGCGGCGACGAGGTCGACAACTTCGGCCAGCAGGCCGGCGAGCTGTTCGCCTTCCTGTACGACGACTTCCCGGCCGATCATCCATACCGGCAGGTAGTCGCCGCGCCGCGTAGCGAGCAGCCGCCGGAGATCTTCATGCTGGGCTCGAGCGAATATGGACCACGCTTCGCTGCGGTCAATGGCTTGTCCGCCGTGTTCGCTCATCACATGAGCCCCGATCTCGCAGTGCTTGCGCTGCGGGACTATCGCGCCCGGTTCCAGCCGTCCAAATATCTTGCGCAGCCGCGCTCCGTCGTCTCGGCGTTGGCGTTCGCGTCGGAAGACGCGGACCTGGTCGACGCCGCTGTCGCCACCTGGATGCTGTTTGGCGACCGGCTCAAACGCGGGGAGCGCGGCCCGCGTGCCAGTCTTGACGAGGCACTTGAGTTCTCGCGCACGGACGAGTTCAAGGGCCGCCGGCAGACCCAGCTACAACGCGTCTTTGCCGGCTCCCCCGGCGAGGTTGCAGAACGGTTGCGCCGGCTGGTGGCCGACACGGAGGCCGACGAGCTGGTCGTGGTCAGCCCGCTGGGTGAGCAAGCGCCCCGACTGCGCAACTTCGAACATCTCGCCGCGGAGTTTGATCTCGCCACCGACTGAGCACCCGCGGCATGAAGAAGCCCGGGCAGTCGTGGACTGACCGGGCATTCTGCGGCGGTACGCCCCGCGGGGCGCTCACCTGCGCCGTACTAGGCGTTGGGGCGATTGCCGTGGTTAGCGGCGTTCTTCTTACGGCTGCGACGCTTGCGTCCGCGCTTGCTCATTTCGTGGTACTCCGATCACCGGTTATGACGAACATATAGTGTCTCATGTGGTCTGAGATGGCGTGAATTGGGCATTCGCCGCGAGAGTCACTGCGGGAACGGCGCAGCGGCCTGTGCGACCGAACAGGCACGAACGAAGGGTGCAAGAGATGTTTGAGACCGTGTTGGTGGCTAACCGCGGCGAGATCGCCTGTCGAGTGCTGAGGACGTGTCACGATCTGGGCATAAAAGGGGTGGCCGTCTATTCGGAGGCCGACGCCGATGCGCTACACGTGCGCAGCGCCGACGAGTCGGTCCTTCTTGGCCCGGCCGCACCGGCGGAGTCCTATCTCGCCGCGCAGAAGGTGATCGAGGCCGCGCGGTTGACCAAGGCCGACGCGATTCATCCCGGCTATGGCTTTCTGTCCGAAAACGCCGAGTTCGCGCGTGCAGTCGAGGCGGCAGGCATCATCTGGATCGGTCCCGCACCTGAGTCCATCGAGACGATGGGAGACAAGATCGCCGCACGCAATCTCATGCAGGATGCTGGCGTACCGGTCGCTCCCGGCACCCGCGAGGCGATTTCGGACCCCGACGTGGCGCTGGAGGCGGCCGCACGGATCGGCTACCCGGTCATTGTCAAGGCGTCGGCCGGTGGCGGCGGGATCGGAATGTCAGTAGTACATGGGCCGGGCGAGGTTGTCGCGGCACTCGAGACCGCGCGCAGCCGAGCGGAGCGCTTCTTTGGCAGCGGTGCGGTGTTCATCGAGAAGTACGTCGCGAGTGCTCGCCACATCGAAGTACAGATCCTCGGCCTTGGTGACGGCCGGGCGGTGGCACTTGGCGAGCGAGACTGCTCGGTGCAGCGGCGCCACCAGAAGGTGCTGGAAGAGTCGCCGTCGACCGCTATCGACGACGAGTTGCGGGCGAAGATACTGGAGGCCGGGCGTAAGGCCGCCGAGGCAGTTCAGTATCGCGGTGCGGGCACTGTGGAGATGCTGCTCGATCGTTCAACCGGTGAGTTCTACTTCCTTGAGATGAACACTCGGCTGCAGGTGGAGCATCCCGTTACCGAGATGGTCACCGGTCTTGACCTGATCGCCGAGCAGTTCCGCATAGCGGCCGGTGAGGAGTTGAGCTTCGACGTACGGCAGCCGCCGACTCCGAACGGCCACGCGATGGAGTTTCGGGTGTACGCCGAGGATCCGCAGCGATTTCTTCCTGGGCCGGGCAAGATCAGCGAGTGGCGCGAACCGGCCGGCGAGGGCATCCGAGTCGACGCGGGCTATCGCAAGGGCGACGTCGTCACGCCGTTCTACGACCCGCTGATGGCCAAGCTGTGCGTGTGGGGTCCGGACCGCGACACCGCGATGAAAAGGTTGCGGAGCGCTGCGGCAGACTTCGTGATCACAGGGCCGAAAAACAACCTTCCTCTTGCCGCGGAACTGCTGTCAGATAAGGGTTTTACGACCGGCGATTTCGACACGGCGATCATCGATCGAATGCGTGCGAAGAAGTAGCGAGTAGGCGCAGTAACCTGTGCAATAGGTACGTCACGGTCGGCCGGAGTGCACCTAAACTCTGGACGGTCACCACGAATTTGGACAACAACACATCGGAGGCAGTATTCATGGCCGAGGAAATCCGCGCGGAGATGGTCGCGAACGTCTGGAAGGTCGTCGCCAAGGAAGGGGACACCGTCGAAGACGGGACCGAGTTGGTCATCCTCGAGTCGATGAAGATGGAGATTCCCGTTGTCGCGGAGTCCGGCGGCACGCTGAGCAAGCTCGCAGTCAATGAAGGTGACGTAGTACAAGAGGGTGACCTCATCGCGGTCATCGACTAGCAGTTCACCGATTCACTAGGTCGCATCCAACTCCGGTCGTTTTTTCATGTCAGTTCTGACTGATCTCCTCGTCGCGCACACCGGTCTCGATCACGAGTCGAGCGAGCATCTGCAACTTCTCGTTGGAGAATGGCAGCTGCTGGCCGACTTGTCGTTCTCCGACTTGTTGCTGCTGGCACCGACCGCTGACGGGCGGATGATCTGCCTCGCACAGGTCCGCGCGACTACCGCGCCAACGGTGTACCCCGACGACCTAGTTGGCAGCTACGCCAGCGCCGCCGACACCGTGACCTGCGAGCAGGTACGGCGTACCGGTGCTCCCATCCGCGACGGTGTGACGTTTTTTCCGGTACGACGGGCGCCCGACAGCGAGGTCATCGCTTTCGTGTCACGCAAGGGATCCACCCGCGAACAGCAGTCCTCAAGCCAACTTGAGGTGGCGTATCTCGAGAGCGCGACAACGCTGCTCTCTATGGTCGCGGACGGCTCGTTCCCGCCGGCCATCGCCTCATCGGAAATGCTGACCGGGCCGCGCGCGGGAGACGGACTCGTCCTGCTCGATGAGGTCGGGACGGTGAAGTACGCCAGCCCCAACGCGATGTCGGCGTATCGGCGCATGGGTGTCACGACCGACCTCAAGGGCGCGGCGTTTGTCAGCCTGACGCGTTCACTTGTGCATGACCGCTTCGACTCCGAGGAAATGGTGCACCGGCTACGCGCCGCGTTGGATGGGTTGTCGCCGCTGCGAATTGAGGTCGACGCACAGGGCGCCACCGTGCTGTATCGCGCGCTCGCACTGAGCACGCACCGCCAACCGTCCGGCGCGCTGGTGCTGCTTCGCGACGTCACAGATATCCGCCGCCGTGACCGTCAACTGCTCAGCAAGGACGCGACGATCAGGGAGATCCACCACCGCGTCAAAAACAACCTGCAGACCGTCGCCGCGCTGCTTCGTCTGCAGGCCCGAAGAGTGGGTACGCCGGCCGGGAAGGCAGCGCTCAACGAGTCGGTTCGTCGTGTGTCGTCGATTGCGCTCGTGCATGAGACCCTGTCGATGTCGTTGGACGAGACGGTCGACTTCGACGGGATTGTCGACCGGCTCATCCCGATGGTCACCGACGTGGCCTCTCCGGCTGCTCCCGGGTCTGGTGCGACGGTACGACGCGGGTCATCGTTCGGCATCCTTCCTGCCGACACCGCCACTCCGCTGGTGATGGTGCTCGCCGAGCTGCTGCAGAACGCCGTCGAGCATGCCTTCAAATCGAGCGCGGCCGACGAGTTCGGCGAGGTGGTCGTGCAGTGCACCCGCAAGCCGGGAAAGCTGACGGTGTCTGTGACCGACAACGGATCCGGGCTGCCCGCGAACTTCTCGCTGGAGAACTCGGACCGGCTGGGCTTGCAGATCGTCCGGACGCTGGTCGACGGCGAGTTGCGAGGCACTATCTCGGTGCAGACCAACAGTCAGGGCCACGGTACGACCGCGACGTTGGAGATCCCGCTGCGGCGCCGTACCGATAGCAGGCCGTCCTCGGAGTCGACGGCACAGCAAAAGATGCGGCCCACCTGAGGCGGACCGCACCTTTGAACGTTTATCTATCAGTGTGCCGGGTAGGACGGCGAGTTGTCGCTGTTACGCCGAGCGAGCGGCCCGAGCGCGACGACGCTTGAGCGCACGCCGCTCGTCTTCGCTTAGGCCACCCCATACGCCGGAGTCCTGGCCACTCTCCAACGCCCACGAGAGGCATTGCGAGATGACGGGGCAGCGGCGGCACACGGATTTCGCGTCTTCGATCTGCATCAGCGCTGGGCCGGTATTGCCGATCGGGAAGAACAGCTCCGGGTCCTCGTCTCGACAG
>CAJDTT010000138.1_pt1 | contig 13489 bp, 17 predicted proteins | sample 7389841 | NCBI WGS metagenome assembly CAJDTT01 (sample SAMEA7055655, study PRJEB34461) | soil metagenome | biome: terrestrial ecosystem; feature: Peninsula; material: soil | place: Antarctica | collected 2016
GGCGAGATTGGTACGCATAATGGCAAGGAGCAGAGTGGACTTGTCCGTGAAATGGAGGTAGAACGTCGCCCTCGAAACGTTAGCTGCCTTGGTTATGCTGCTGACGGTGGTTCGCCAGTAGCCGTCGCGCTCGAAGATGGCTTCCGCTGCAGCTAGCAGCCGTTGATGGGTCAGTTGCCGAAGTTCGTCCCGCGCGGTCATACCCGGACGACTGACGGCATCCGGGTCGGAGTCTGACGGCGGCGCACTCACGGCGCGACTTTAGCAGAACGAGTCGGTTGGAGAGTACGGCTCCTGCCTCGCGTTTGAGACCGGCTGGACCGACCCGTGGCAGTCCGCTGGGGGAAGGATAGGCACTGATCGAGTCTCACGCACGCTCCCGAGTGCGCGTGACCAACATCGAGGGGACATGAAGTGGATCTGTACCTGAACTGCCCGTGTGGCGAAGTCGTGGAAGGCGAAGACGAGGACCAACTCGTAGAGAACGCCCAGGAGCACCTGCGCAAAGCCCATCCAGAGCGCACCTACACCCGTGAACAGATCCTCTTCTTCGCGTCCTAAGTGCGCAGTTTTGCCTGCAATGGACCGCTCGCGGATTAAAAACTAAAGGCGTGACGCGACAGGGCGCCATTGACTAGACACCATGTCTAACGTAGTTTCAGTCACATCGATTTGAAGGTGAGGAGCTGCGGCGTGGAAGTAACTTTTGTATTGCAAGACAAGACAACCCAGACCGTTGAGGCCGAGGCTGGCTGGAAACTCATGGAAGTCGCTGTCGACAATGCCGTTCCTGGCATCGACGGGGATTGCGGCGGCGAGGCGGCCTGTGCAACCTGCCACGTGTATGTGAGCCCGCAGTGGCGGGAAGCGACCGGCGAGCGCACGAGCGATGAGCAGGCCATGCTCGACAACACGTTCGGCGTGCGCGAAGAAAGCCGCCTCTGCTGCCAGATCACGACGGACGACGAGCTGGACGGACTGATCGTCGAGGTCGTCGGCAGCTAGATCGAAGCGTCTCGCAACCGGCGGGATGCCCCGGGCCGACGAACGCGCCTCCCAAATCACGCGACGATCGAACGCCACCTTCGCCCCACCGATGCTGGAAGGAAACCCATGACCATCGCAATTTCGCAAGACCCAGAGCTGACCGCTGAACAGACCGAAGCGCGCGAACGGATCTATGCGCTGCCGCTTGAGTCGCTGAACCCCGGCGACATCCACTGGATCTTCGAGCGCCTGCGGGCCGAGGACCCGGTGCACTTCACGGCGGAGGAGCACACGGAGCACGGACACTACTGGTCGCTGACCAAGTGGGACGATATCCGAGCCGCGGACACCAACGCGCAGGACTTCTCCGCGAAGGGCGTCATCACGTTGAGTCGTCCGCAGCCAGCCTTGATCACGAACGATGAGTCGGGGGACCAGCCGGTTCAGGGCATCGCTTCGCTGCTCAGCATGGACCCACCGGACCACGAGATCCACCGCGGCGCGGTTGTCGAGGGCGTGTCACCGGCGAACCTCGCCGCTATGGAGCCACTGATCCGCGAGCGCGCCGGGAAGATCCTGGACGGCCTGCCGATCGGGCAGGAGTTCGACTGGGTCGACAAAGTATCCATCGAGCTCACGGCAATGACACTGGCAACACTGTTCGACTATCCGCAGGAAAAGCGCCGGACGCTGACGCGGTGGTCCGACGTAATCACGTCGGCCCCGGGACCGGGCCAGGCCTCCGCGACCTACGAAGAGCGCGATGCATCGATGAAAGAATTCTTCGCCGCATTCACCGACATGTTCACGCGCCGTCGATCGGAGGAGCCGCGGATGGATTTCCTCTCGCTGCTGGCACACAGCCCGCACGCCAAAGACTTCACGGACGGCCAGCTCTTCGGCGACGGAGTTGTGCTCTTGGTGGGCGGCAATGACACCACGCGCAACACCATCAGCGCCTCGGTGTACGCGCTGAGTAAGAACCCGTCGGAGAATGCGAAGTTGCGGGCCAATCCCGCGCTGATCCCCTCGATGGTGTCAGAGACGATCAGGTGGCAGACCCCGCTCACCCACATGACACGTCGTACCACCCGCGACCTCGAGGTCCGCGGCAAGGTCATCCCCAAGGGCGACCGCGTCGCGTTGTGGTACGTGTCGGGGAACCGCGACGAGGACAAGATCGAGAATGCGGCGTCGTACATCATCGACCGCAAGAACCCCCGTCAGCACCTTTCATTCGGGTTCGGAATCCACCGTTGCCTGGGCAACAAGCTGGCCGAGTTGCAGCTGCGAGTCATCTGGGAGGAGATGCTCGCGCGCTTCCCGGAGATCAACGTCATCGGTGAGCCCGTTCGCAGCCACAGCAGCTTCATTAAGGGCTACGAGTCGATGACGGTCGTCATCCCCCGGCGCAACTGACCTATGACGGTGGCTAACGGCAATGATCCAGCGGTCGTCGTGATCCGTTGCCAGGCACTTACGGCGAGAGCGGTGTGACATGAACCAGTCATCAGTAGTGATCATCGGCGCCGGCCAGGGCGGCTGCCAGGCCGCAACCTCGCTGCGGCAGGGCGGGTTCGAGGGCTCGATCACCTTGGTGAACGGCGAGCCCGGCCTGCCGTATCAGCGCCCGCCCCTGTCGAAGGGGTACCTACTGGGCAAGGTCGATGGGACCAAGCTGCTGCTTCGGCGGGAGCATTGGTACCCGAAGCAGCGGGTGGATCTGATCTCGGATCAAGTGGTGGCTATCGATCGAGCGGGCCATAAGGTCCAGTTGGCCGGCGGTCCGGTGCTGGCGTATGACCATCTGATCCTGGCGACGGGCTCGCGGAACCGGGAGTTGCCGGTCCCGGGGGCCGAGCTGGGCGGCGTGATCGGGATGCGCACGCAGGCCGATGCGGATGCGCTGGCGGGCCGGGTCGCCGAAGGGGTCGAGATCGTCGTGGTCGGCGCGGGCTTTATCGGCCTGGAGTTCGCCGCCGTGGCGGCCGCGTTGGGCGCCTCGGTGCACGTGCTGGAGTTGGCCGACCGCCCGATGGCGCGGGCGGTCTCGGCAGCGACGTCTGCGTTCTTCCGCCAGGCTCACGAGGACTGGGGCGTGCGGCTTGAGTTCGGGCAGGGCGTCGTCGGCATCGGCGGCGAGAATGGGGTCGCGACGAGCGCGACGCTGACCGACGGACGGATCGTGCCGGCCGACCTGGTCGTGTATGGGATCGGGGTGGTGCCCGCGACCGCGCTCGCCGAGCAAGCCGGGCTCGCGGTTGACAATGGAATCCGGGTCGATGGGCAGTTGCTCACCGATGACCCAGATATCTCGGCGATCGGGGATGCCGCCAGCTTCCCCAGTGCACACGCCGGAGGCCGGGTGATTCGTCTGGAGTGCGTCCAGAACGCCGCCGACCAAGCACGCCATGTCGCCGCCCGGCTGACCGGCACGAGCGCGGTGTACGACGCGCTGCCGTGGTTCTGGTCTGATCAGGGCGACCTCAAATTGCAGATCGCCGGGCTCGCCGACGTCGACGACGAAAGCGTGGAGCTGGTCTCCGCCGGGCCGCGCCAGCAGACCGTCCTTCGGTACCGCGCCGACCGGCTCGTCGCGGTCGAGACCGTCAACCGCCCTGGCGACCACATGCTCGCCCGGCGGATCCTGGCCGGTAACGCCGGTCCGACAAGCGCGGAGGCGACAGCGACCGGGTTCGACCTGAAGACCTGGCACGAGGCCCAAGGCCTAGTCGCGGCGGGCTAGGAGCGTAGGGACGTCCGACTGTCGCCGACCATTGCGACATCCGCGCCGCCACAACATCGAGCGGAAGGTCACCCGGATCCAGGCGATACGGCGCGCGGAACATCTCGGTCGGCCCGAGGTCATCACGATCGCTTACGCAGCCACGACACGTTCCGCGGTCGCAGTGCTAGCCACGCTGAACGAGCAGCTCGCGGCGATGCAGGGGACGTTTTTCTGGTCGTCGTACTCACTGGACGAGACCGGGGTCTCGCGGGTATTCGCGGTCGGGGACGTCGAGCCAGACCGATCAACCGGGTGGCGTCCGCGGTCGGCGAGGGCTCGGTCGCGGTGCGGTTTGTGCATCGGTATCTACACAGCTAGGCGCCGTCGTAATTCTGGTGACTTGAGCGCAGCAACCTGGACTCAGTTCGTCGGGGTCTGCCGTCGGATGCGGCCACGATCGCGCGTACTCACTTCGTGAGGGTCGCAGGTGCGCTGAGCGGCCAGCCGACTGATCATTCGTGGTGGTTGGACGCGCGCCCAGCATTCGGCGCAGGGAAGCACGCCAGTCGCGAACCGCTGCCACCAGATCAAGCCCTGCAGCCGATCGACGTACCAAGGCCGTCGGCAGTCAGGTGCCGACAACTTCCGTCTCGTCGACCTTGAAGGAACTCGTCCGGATCGACAACTGGGCGGACATGGACTCGGCGTTCTCCGCCGAGAAGATTCAGATCGTGCAGGGTGGCCACTTCGACGCCGACACCGGGCCGAGTTTCGAGATCACGTCTGTTGCCGCCCATGGCTGGTTCGTCGAACACGCAAGGGGCGTCTTGGCGCGGCTGCTGATCGCCCTGGGCACGAACAGGTGATTCTGTGGAAGTTCGCTGCACGCTGGCGGGCAGAACCACTCCACACAATCGGCTGACGGGCGGTGCAGACCGGCGACCGACCTCCAGAGCTGCGGGCTATGGCAGCCGAACCGCGCTCGCGGGTGAGAGATCGTGCGGGCGGATCGCGCCCGCCGGCTCGTCGGTCGGCCGTGACTTCGCCATCAGGCCCACCTCGATCGCCTTGATCTGCAACGCGAGGTACGCCGAATAGATACGGCATTGGGCCAGACTGCCCGCGGTGAACCACATCCCGTCCTGTGCGGTGCGCTGCCACATGTTGCGCATCTCGCCCTCGTCATCGAGACCCCAGACCGGTCCGACGCGATCCGCGATCTCGTCACCGAACTGGCGACGTACCAACTCCTGCTGCGGCCAGTAGCCCGTCGCGAGCACGACGACGTCGAACGCGCGGGTGTCGCCACTTTCGAGCACAATCCCGTCACGGTCGAAGCGCGCGAAGTCGTCGTACTGCAGGATCTTGATTTTGCCATCGATGATGAGCGGCGTACAGCCGACGTTGAGGTAGTAGCCACCACCGCGGCGCAGGTACATCAACTGGAATCCGGTGTTGTCCTCGCCGAAGTCCATCCGGAACCCCGCGCGCCGCAGTCCCTCGATCTGCTCGCGTTCGATCCCGATGATGTCCTCGGTCATGAGCTGATGCGAGCGCTGCGTCAACGGGTACGGCGAGGCAACCGTGAGCAGATCGCAGTCGTCGGTGGAAAGCGGTTCGTCGTATAGCGCGTATGCCTTGCCGGCGCCGTCCGGTCCGACGTTGACAACCAGCGTAGAGCCGCGCTGCATAATGCTCACCTCGGCGCCGTGGCTGTGCAGGTCCTGCGCGACATCGTGACCGCTGGTACCGGACCCGACGACGAGCACCTTCTTGCCGGCGTACAGCGCGCCGCTGTCAAACTGACTGGAGTGGATGACCGGACCGCCGAAGTCGCCGAGCCCCGGGATCGCCGGAATACTAGGGATCCCGCTGACCCCGGTCGCCATGATGATGTGTCGCGGATGCATCACCCGTTTGCGATCTTGCTTGCGGAGCACGACCGTCCACGTCTGCGTGGCCTCGTCGTACTCGCCGGTCTCGAACTCCGTGTCGGTCCAGAAGTTCAGCTCCATGCTCTCGGCGTACGCCTCGAACCAGTTGGCGAGCTTGTCCTTGGGGATGTACGTCGGCCAGTTGTCGGGGAACGGCATGTAGGGCAGGTGGTTGACCCAGGTTTCGTTATGCAGCGCCAGTGAGTGATAACGCTTGCGCCAGTTGTCACCGATCCGCTGCATCCGGTCGACGATCAACGTGTCGACACCGAGCATCTTGAGCCGCGCCGCGACGGCGAGCCCGGCCTGACCGCCACCGACGACGAGCACGACCGGATCGCGGTCGTCGTACTGCTGATCCTTGGCACGCGCGTCAAGCCAGTTAGGTCCGTTGAAGACCCGCGAAAAGTTGTTGCCACTCGATCGGCGCTCGCCGATCGGCTCCTCGAAGCCGTCGAGTTCCTCGAGTGTCGTGAGCAGCGTCCACGCGCGGGTCGGGTCGTCGGTCTTGAAGCGTACGACGCCGCGGCCGCGGCCCACGCCAGTCTCGAACTCGAAAAACGACTCGATAACGTCGACACCGGCTCGGCGTACCCTGCGCGGTGCGGGCTCGTCGGCGGGGCGTACGTCGATGATCTTGGTCTCGGTCAGCGCGTGCTGCATGGCCGGCACGATCTGCTCGGTGCCGTAGAAGGTGTGCAGGCTCCACGTCAGCGCCAGCGCGTCGCGCCAGTACGCGTCGTCGAGGAAGAGTTCCGCGAGCGCATGCGGAACGGCACTGCTCAGCGCGGCTGCGAGGTTGCCGATCCAGTCGCTCGTGGCCTGCTCATCGGTTGCGCTGCGGGTAGCTATCGACATCGGCGTACCTTCTCCATCGACTATTTCTCCCAGTGTCTACCGAAACGATGTCCGGCGGCCACCGCGGCGCTGGTCGGTCGGAGAGATTTCGGTCTGGGTGGCGAAGCCCGATATTGATCGGATGGATGGCCCGAAGCCGTCGTCGTGTCTGGCGGAGCCGTAAATGGATCGCGCCGCCGTCAAGTCGGCTCACTGCCGCGGCCTACAGGCAGCGCGGCGTACCCTTTCCCCGGCTAAATCTCGTTCGTTGAGCCCGAAGCTCAACGGGCTCAACGACCGAGACTTAACTGACTAGTCGCCGTCCGTGATGTCGTTGAACTTCTCGGCGGCCTTTTCCTTCAGGTCTTCGCCGGCACCCTTGATCTTTCCTGCGGCCTCGTCCTTATGCCCTTCGGCCTTGAGGCTCTCGTTGCCGGTCGCTTCGCCGACGCCCTGCTTGCCTTTGCCGGTGAGCTCCTGCGCCTTGTCTTTTGCTTTATCGAACAAACCCATGGTCGTCTCCTCGGATTGTTGGTGTTTACCTGATAACAGTTCCCAGTTGATGCTTCCTTAAACAGTAACCGTGAGAGAATTAAAAGGTTGGCGCTTCAGCGGACAGGTGCTAGTTCTCGGCAACGGATTGAGGGAGACGCCAGCTTCATGCGGCGGTAGTCATGGACAACGACCCACGTACGGCGCCCAGCGTCTTCCTTGAACTGTCAAACCTCGTCTACGCCTCAGACAGTTACGAGGATATCTACGAAGCCGTTTGCTCGGCCGCGCCGCGGCTGATCACCGGCTGCGACCACGCCAGTCTGATGCTGCGGCAGAACGGTCGGCTGATCACGGCCGCGTCCAGCGACGAGGTCGCACGGTTGATCGACGAGATGGAACGCGAGATCGGGACCGGGCCGTGTGTCGATGCCGTGCTCGATGACAATCCGCAAATCGACACCGATCTGACCCAGTCCCAGGTATGGCCGCTGCTCAGCGAGATGGTGATTCAACGGACGCCGGTGCGTGGGATGGCCGGATTCCGGGTGCTCGTGGACAACCGCAAGGTCGGCGCGCTCAACCTCTTCTCCGACAAGGCACACGCCCTAACCGCGCAGTCGATCAACGAGGCTGCCGTACTCGCATCGTTCACGTCAGTCGCGCTGATGGCCGCCAGCCGCGACGAAGCCGCTAACACGCTGCGTGCCGGGCTCGAGAGCAACCGCGAGATCGGCAAGGCGATCGGCCTGATGATGGCCTTCCACAAGGTGAGCGACGACGACGCGTTCGAGATGCTGCGCCGTACCTCCCAGGACATGAACATCAAGATCGTGCAGGTGGCGGCCGAGATCGTCAATCACCATCGCACGCTGCCTGCCAGGGGGTTGGATCCTTCCGCTCGGAAGGATCCAGCCACCCGGCCCGCCTGACGAGCGGGCTGCTTCACTCCGACGTACCTACTTGCTACCCAATCGGCGTCGCGCTGAAACATCGACCTTAACCAGGGCATCACGGATGCCGGGCTGAAGCGGGTGTTCGACGTACGTCGTGATCAGCCAGGCAGACGCGAGCACCAAACCGAGCAGCACCCAACGGTTGAGCGCGTCGTCCAGGGCGTTGAAAATGATCATTTCGTGACCTAATCTTCGCCGGTCTGCGGCGGCACATTGGGACAGGTCGGGAGGTCGCGGGCCAGTTGACGCCGGGTTTTCGGCGGGCAAATGGGGGACTGCTCACACACCTCTGTATCCTGGGTAGGGCGATGGATCTCCGCCTTGACGTACCCGTCTAAACCGCCCTGGGCTCGGGCTGATGGCTCCTCTCGCACACGATCAGGGGAGGTCTGTCATCAGTCACGACGAACTCCCGCTCGACCCGGACGTCGTGAGCCCGCGACCCATTCACCTGATCCCCACTCACCTACTCGCGGTGTTCGTCGGCGGGTGCATCGGCACGGTACTGCGCTATGCCGCCGGGGTGCTGTTACCGCACTCCACTGGTTGGCCAATCGCGACGTTCACGGTCAACGTCATCGGCCGGCCCGGACCCGGATCCGGCTGCTGTTCGGCACCGGGTTTTGTGGGTCGCTGACCACCTACAGCACATTCGCCATCGAAATCGACCTGCTTATGCGCGGCGGATCGGTATGGCTTGCGGTCGCGTACGGCCTGGTCAGTCTCGTGGCCGGCGCGTTGGCCGCGTACGCCGGAATCGCCTTCGCGACGCGGGTCCGCGCGTGATCGCGTTGTACGTCGCGCTCGCCGGAGGACTCGGCGCGGTCACCCGTTTTATGCTCGATGGCGCCTCCCGGGCACGGTGGGCGGCGACGTTCCCATGGCCGACCGTCCTCATCAACGTCACCGGCTCCCTGCTGCTGGGGGTGCTGCTCGGTCTGACTCTCTTCCGCGGCGCGCCCACCGAGCTCGAGCTGATCATCGGTACCGGTTTTTGCGGCGGTTATACGACTTTCAGTACCGCCTCGTTTGAGACCGTGCGGCTGCTGCAACAACGGCGCTACCGCTACGCGTTGTTCAACTCGCTCGGCACGACCCTCCTCGCGGTCGGCGCCGGGGCCCTCGGTCTCTGGCTCGTCTCTTAGGCCGCGGCCGTGTCGATCTGCCCAAACGCAACGTGATCCCGACGAGTCTGCATCGCCTCGCGGCCCTGCAGTGTGGAACTCCCACGGCCGAACAGATCCTTGAGCACGGCGTCTCACTCGGTCGCCGGTCGCAGCTGCTGCGGGGCGGGATCTGGACGCGAATCGACTAGGGGCTCATCTACACCGGGGCGGGGGCGGTCCCGTGGCGCGCGTATGTGTGGGCGGCGTACCTCAGCGGCGGCGGTGGCGCGATGGTCGCCGGTCGTACGACGGCGCGACTGTTTAGCCTGATCGACAACGAGAACCTGCCCGTCGAGGTCGTCGTGCCGCAAGATCGCGCGCCTCGACACCGTTGGTGGCGCGAGATCGCAGCCGACCCGTGCGGGGTAGCCGCGGAGATCATCGCGGTCCTCATTTCGCGCGGCTGGCGAGGCGATATGACCCGCTGCGGACGATGCGCGTAGGTGCGAGCGGGCTGGGACGGACGACTTAGCTGAAACACATTGACTCAATGGTGAGGCAGTCTGTTTCACCTAAGCGGTGCTGTTGCAGTTAGGCCCCGGTGACTAAGGTATTGCCGGCTATCCGGCCAGCCGTCGGGCGCGCGAAGTGGCTACCGATCAGGAGCGCGTCGGTGTCGCTGAGTTCGTCGAGCAGTTTCTGGCGGGTGCGTACCGCCTGTTGCGGATCGAAATCGACGGCCGCGCAGATACCGACGTCGGCGATTTGTACCGGGTGATGCATGCAGTCACCGGTGATGAGCGCCGTCGCGCCCTGACTCTCGACCAGAATCGAGCTGTGACCTGGCGTGTGTCCCGGTGTCGGTACGACGAAGACGCCGGGAGCGATCTCCTGACGCCCCACGAGGTCCAGGAGATCAAGCAGGCCGGCGTCGTACACGGGGTCGATGGACTGGGTGTACATGATGCGTCTTTCAGGCGGCAGTTCTGTGGTGCTCCAGTAGTCGTACTCGGGTCGCGTCGTCAAGTAGCGCGCCTCAGTGAACGTCGGCACCCACGTGTCACCGTCGAGCCGGGTGTTCCAGCCCATGTGGTCCATGTGCAAGTGCGTCATGAAGACGATGTCGACATCGGGTTGCGCGAACCCGGCGGCGGTGAGGTTGTCGAGGAACGGCGTATGCAGGTCGTTCCACTCCGGCCGCGGAATACTTTTGTCATTGCCGAGCCCGGTGTCGACGAGGACCTTCGTGCCTCCGGCGTCGATGGCGAACGACTGCACCATCCCGAGCAGTTCGCCGTCGGGGTCGACGAAATCAGCGAGCCAGCCATGACGGTCGAGCACCTCCGGGGTGGCTTCTGGCAGCAACCAGCCACCGAAGCCCGCCATCGCAATTTCGGGCACGCTCGTGATCGTGATGTCGCCGATCCGCCAGCTCAGCTCGCCGCTCATGTCAGTCCTGGTGCAAGTGGAGGTAGTTCGCCGCCGGCAAGCCGATGCACCCGAGGGTCGCGGTGTAGAACTTGCGCGCGGCCGCCGGGTTTTTGGCGTGGACACTCGTCATTGTCACTCGCATGGCACCGACACTACGCGAACCTTCGTACGGGATTCGGTGCTCGAGGGTCGGGCTCTGGGCATAAATGTGCCGGTGCGATGGCTTCTTCCCCAAGTCATCGCACCGGCGTTAGAAGCATTCAACAACATGCGCATCGCGCACGCCAGCCGACACGCCCGTCACCCGGCTCGTTTTGGTTCCGTGTTGCTGTGGCGAGAGAGCCGAGGAGGCACTCGGGCGTGGTCAGGCTGAGCGACGGTCGAGGGCGTCGTACGCCGTGGCGATGGTGATGCCGTACTTGCCGAGTGCGTCGGCGACCGGCGTACGCCGCATGAGCAGACCGAGCAAAAGGTGCTCGGGGCGGATCTGGTCGTCCTTGCGCAAGACCGCTTGGCGCAGCGATCCTTCGAGGGTGGCCTTCGCGCCGACCGACATCGGCAGGTGGCGGCGACGCGGCTTGCGGGAGGCCTCAAGCGCACCGTCGCCCAGCTCGCTTTGGATCTGAGCGATAACTGCGTCGAGGTCGATGCCGATACTGGCGAGCGCCTCCGCGTCGGCGTCGCTCAGGCCGCCGCGCCGGCGCGTGACGTGCAATTCACTAAGTACGTGCGCGACGGTGACATCATCGAGGCCGAGGTCGCTGGGCAGCGAGTCGGTACGACGCAGCAGGGAGTTCAGCAGATGCTGCTCACCGATCTCCGTGGCGCCGGATTCTTCGGCCATCTCGACCGCACCGGTGACGACCTCGCGGGCCGTGGGACTGAACCGCTCGAACATGTCTAACCTCCAGAGTGTTTCTTATGGACGGCTTGACGGCTCACTCCGAGCTCGACCGCGATCTCCTGCCACGACCACCCCTGTCGGCGGGCGCTGTGAACCTGCGCGCGCTCAAGAAGCTCAATGAGGCGGCGTAACGCGGCGACGGCGCGCAATCCTTTGCGTGGGTCGCCATCGCCCGCGGACACCGCGAGACTTCCTACTTGATCCATGCCGTCAACTTACGTTGACAGGCGAAGAGTTGTCAACGTTCGTTGACACTCATCTGCAGAGTTTGGTACCGGCTTGATGAGTAAACAACAGAACGCCTAGCCGATTCACGGGTCCGGCTGCGAGGCGCGCAAGCGGCTTAGTCTCCGCGGATGGCTAGCTCGTCGCCAATCAGCGGCCTGTAGGAGCGCGATTAATATCCGAGGTCTCGCCGGCGCTGGCACGCAGCGCACGAGCCATCTCGAGGCCTTCGGCCTCCTGCTTCTCGAGCTTCACGATTGCGCGCGTGTCGCGTAATGGCAGACGCAACCGCTTCTCGGCATGCATCCCGGCCTGCAGCTCGCGGCCGCGTTCGATCTCGGCGTCGAGCTCGGCACCGAACAGCAACACGAGGTTGGTAATCCAGAGCCAGAGCAGGAAGACGATCACGCCACCGAGTGAACCGTACGTCTTGTTGTAGTTCGCGAAGTTCGTGACATAGAAGGCGAAGCCGACCGATGCGAGAATCCAGACAATGATCGCGACGAACGCACCAATGCTGACCCACCTGAACTTTGGCTGCTTCAGGTTGGGCGTCGTGTAGTAGAGGATCGCGATGATTAGCACGACGACCAGCACGATCACCGGCCATTTTGCGATATTCCAGATCAGTACGGGCGTCGATCCGAGCCCGAGCGCGTTGCCGACGGCTCTGGCGGCCGGTCCGCTCACAATCAGCGCCATCGCGACTGCCGCACACAGCACGACGACGACGACTGTTACCACCATCATCGCGGGACGGAGCTTCCAGATCGGCCGTCCCTCGCGGATGCCGTAAATGGTGTTCATCGCGCGACCGAAGGCGGCCACGTAGCCCGATGCCGACCACAACGCGACTACGAGACCGATAATCAACGCGAGACCAGCGCCGGGGCCCTTCACCAGCGAGGCGAGTACCGGCTTGATCGTATCGGCTGTACCCGACGCACCAAGGTCGGACAGAATTCCCATGAGAGCGTTGATCGTCTTCTGACCCTGGCCGAAGACGCCGAGCAAGGACAGCATCGCCAGTAGCGCCGGAAATATTGCCAGCACCGACCGATAAGTGAGGCCTGCGGCAAGATCCATGCAATTGTCTTTGAGGTACTCGCGGATCGTCTTGCGAACTACGAACTTCCATGACGGTTTGGTGATGTCCTTCGGCGACTCTGGCTTTGTAGTCTGCAACCGACGGTCGCCTTCCGGTCTGGGCGCCGTTTCGGCCATTCCTGGATCAGCCACGCGCGCCGGACCCGTCTTCGTGCCTGATCGTCCTCTTGGCGGTGTCGGCCAGTCTCTCCTGTATCTCCGGCGCCTTGTCCCGTGCGACGTCGACCGCTTCGGCAATCTTCTTCTCCGCCTGGATCGCCGCATCCTGGGCCAGACCCCGGGCGGCGGACGTCGCTTCCCGCACGCGCGGGTCACGCCAGACCTTGCGCGAGGTGGACACGATCTGCTCGTAGCGGGCGCGCCCAGCCCGGGATCCGAGTACGTAGCCGGCTGCGGCAGCGGCAACCAGCATGATCTTTCCCATCATCACGACTCCTATGCTCTTATACGTCAATTGGCCGGCTCGATCTCCGACCGCAATTTAACCCGTACCCAAACAGACATGACTCAACCATGGCCGCGACCAGAAAACACCCGTTATAGGACGCGGACCTTATTTATGAGCCCGGCGAAACGGCGGCGTAAGCCGGCAGCCTTCACCTCGCTCGGAGGCGCAGGCTGGGTGAGTTCAAATTTTCGCCGACCTCGGGCGGCCGGTGAATTCAACGAGGTATCTCAAAGTCGGTCAGGCGCGCACCGATCGCGGTCAGGTCGGTCCATGCGCCGGTAAATTCGAGCACCGCGATCGCGGACGTCGGAAATTTGGTGCGCAGGTCGCGCAA
>CAJDTT010000085.1_pt1 | contig 13338 bp, 7 predicted proteins | sample 7389841 | NCBI WGS metagenome assembly CAJDTT01 (sample SAMEA7055655, study PRJEB34461) | soil metagenome | biome: terrestrial ecosystem; feature: Peninsula; material: soil | place: Antarctica | collected 2016
GCCTCGGTGAAGAACTACGCGCGCACGCACCCGCACTCGATGGGTGCGTGGAGCGCCGGCTCCAAGACCAACGTCGCCACCATGAGCAGCGACGACTTCCGCCACAATGAGAAGTCGGTCGTCATCGCGGCCGATGACTCGGTCAAGATCCAGCTCGTGGGCGAAGACGGCACCACCACCGTGCTCAAGGACTCGTTCCCGGTCCTCGCCGGCGAAGTCGTCGACGGTACGGTGCTGCGCGCCGCCGCGCTGGACGAGTTCCTCAAGGCACAAGTCGCCCGCGCGAAGGCGGACGGCGTACTGTTCTCGGTCCACCTCAAGGCCACCATGATGAAGGTGTCCGACCCGATCATCTTCGGGCACGTTGTCAAAGCCTTCCTGCCCGAGGTCTTCGACCAGTACGGCGATGACCTCGCAGCGGCCGGGCTCTCCCCAAGCGACGGTCTCGGCTCGATCCTCGCCGGCCTCGACGCGCTCCCCAACGGCGCCGACATCAAGGCCGCGATCGACATGGGTATCGCCGAGGGGCCGGCCCTTGCAATGGTGGACTCAGACAAGGGCATCACGAACCTGCACGTGCCCAGCGACGTCATCGTCGACGCGTCGATGCCAGCCATGATCCGCACCTCCGGCCACATGTGGGGCCCGGACGGCAACGAGGCAGACACGCTGGCCGTCATCCCGGACAGCTCTTACGCCGGCATCTACCAGACCGTCATCGACGACTGCCGCGCCAACGGTGCCTACGATCCCACCACCATGGGCTCGGTCTCCAACGTCGGCCTGATGGCCCAGGCGGCCGAGGAGTACGGCAGCCACGATAAGACGTTCGTCATCGATGCCCGCGGCGTCGTGCAACTGGTCAACGGGGCCGGCGAGGTCCTCATCGAGCACCAGGTCGAACCCGGCGACATCTGGCGCGCCTGCCAGGCAAAGGACATCCCGATCCGCGACTGGGTCAAGCTCGCCGTCACCCGTGCGCGCGCCTCGAAGACCCCGGCCGTGTTCTGGCTGGACCCGACCCGAGAGCACGACACCAACCTGGTCGCCAAGGTCAAGCAGTACCTGACCGAATACGACACCGACGGTCTGCAGATCGAGATCATGTCCCCTGTCGAGGCGACCGCGTACTCGCTCGAGCGGATCCGCAAGGGCGAGGACACTATCTCGGTCACCGGCAACGTGCTGCGCGACTACAACACCGACCTGTTCCCGATCCTCGAGCTCGGCACCAGCGCCAAAATGCTCTCGATCGTGCCGCTGATCAACGGCGGTGGGCTGTTCGAGACCGGCGCCGGCGGGTCGGCACCCAAGCACGTGCAGCAGCTGTTGAAGGAAAACCATCTCCGCTGGGACAGCCTGGGCGAGTTCCTGGCGCTGGCCTCCAGTTTCGAGCACATGGCAACCACGACGAACAACGCGCGCGCGCAGATCCTCGCCGACACTCTGGACCGGGCGACCGGCACATTCCTGGACGAGAACAAGTCACCTAGTCGCAAGGTCGGCGAGATCGACAACCGCGGCAGCCACTACTACCTCGCGCTCTACTGGGCCCAGGAGCTCGCCGCACAGACCGAGGACGCGGACCTCGCGACGGCGTTCACCGAAGTGGCGCAGGGCCTGGCCGGCAACGAGGAAACGATCAACGCAGAGCTGCTCGCCGTACAAGGTTCACCCGCAGACATGGGCGGCTACTACCGCCCCGACAACGCGAAGGTCACCGCGATCATGCGTCCGTCCGCGACCCTCAACAAGGTTCTTTCGACCCTGACCGACTAAATTCAAACAAAAGGCCCGGCTCCCCTTGCGGGGAGCCGGGCCTTTTTGTTGACTGCTTAGCGGTAGTCGCCGTAGTCGAACGTGTCCAGCGGAACCGCCTGGCCACTGCCCTGCCCGAAGACACTGTCGTCGTAGTAGGAGCCATCGTCGTACGAGGCCATCGAGTAGACCGCGGCGCGGGCTTCCTCGGTCGGCTCGATCTTGACGTTGCGGTAACGGGCGATGCCGGTACCGGCCGGGATGAGCTTACCGATGATGACGTTTTCCTTCAGGCCGACGAGCGAGTCGCTCTTGGCCTGAATCGCCGCATCGGTGAGCACCCGAGTGGTCTCCTGGAACGACGCGGCCGACAGCCACGACTCGGTCGCGAGCGACGCCTTGGTGATACCCATCAGCACCGGACGACCCGAAGCCGGCTCGCCGCCCTCTTGGACGACGCGACGGTTCTCCGCGATGAAGTGCGCGTTTTCCGGCAACGATCCCGGCAAGAACTCCGTCGAACCGGACTCGATGACGGTGATGCGCTTGAGCATCTGGCGAACGATGACCTCGATGTGCTTGTCGTGGATCTGCACACCCTGGCTGCGGTAGACCTCCTGGACCTCGCGGACCAGGTGCAGCTGCACCTCTCGCGGGCCCATGATGCGCAGCACCTCGTGCGGATCCACGGCGCCCTCGGTCATCTGCTCACCGATCTCGACGTGGTCGCCCTCGGCAACGCGCAACCGGATGCGCTTGGAGAGCTTCTCGTAGACGACTTCGTCGCTGCCGTCGTCCGGGATGATCGTGATCGAGCGCAGCTTGTCCTGCTCCTCGATCCGGATCCGGCCGGCGGTCTCGGCGATCGGCGCCTTGCCCTTGGGGACGCGGGCTTCGAACAGCTCGACCACACGCGGCAGACCGTGCGTGATGTCGTCACCGGCGATACCACCGGTGTGGAAGGTACGCATCGTCAACTGCGTACCGGGCTCACCGATGGACTGTGCCGCGATGATGCCGACCGCCTCGCCGACATCCACCGTCTTACCGGTGGCCAGCGACCGTCCGTAGCAGGCGGCGCAGGTGCCGACGGCCGACTCGCAAGTCAGGACGCAGCGCACCCGAACCTCGCGCAGACCGGCCTCGATCAGCGTGTCGATCAGCGTGTCACCGAGGTCATCGCCCTTGCTGGCGACAACCTTGCCCTTCGCGTCAACCGCGTCTTCGGCCAACTGACGAGCGTACGACGAGGTCTCGGCGTGCTCGTCCTTGACCAGTACGCCGTTTTCCTCGCTCGCGATCGGCATGGCCACGCCACGCTCGGTGCCGCAGTCTTCCTCGCGGATGATGACATCCTGCGAGACATCGACCAGACGACGAGTCAGGTAACCGGAGTCCGCCGTCCGCAACGCCGTATCGGCAAGACCCTTGCGGGCACCGTGTGTCGCGATGAAGAACTCGAGCACCGTCAGACCCTCGCGGTACGAGGCCTTGATCGGCCGCGGGATGATCTCGCCCTTCGGGTTGGCCACCAGGCCACGCATGCCGGCAATCTGACGCAGCTGCAGCATGTTGCCGCGGGCGCCCGAGTTGACCATCATGAAGACCGGGTTGTCCTTGGCGAAGTTGGCCTCGGTCGCCTTGGCGACTTCCTCGGTTGCCTTCGTCCAGACCTCGATGAGTTCCTGGCGACGCTCGTCGGAGGTAATCACGCCACGCTGGTACTGCTTCTCGATCTTGACAGCGTCGGCCTCGTAGCGAGACAGAATTTCCGGCTTGCTCGGCGGCGTGGAGACGTCGTCGATCGCGATCGTGACGCCCGCGCGGGTCGCCCAGTGGAAACCCTTCTCCTTGAGGTCGTCAAGCGACGCGGCGACCTGGACCTTCGGGTAACGCTCCGCGAGGTCGTTGACGATCGCGCCGAGCTCCTTCTTGGAGACCATGTAGTTGACGTAGCGGTAGTCCGCCGGCATCGTCTCGTTGAAGATCACCCGACCCAGGGTCGTCTCCAGCAGCAACGGCTCGCCGGATACCCAGCCTTCCGGCGCTTCCCACTTGGGATCCTTGCCGTTGTCGACCGTCGGTACGTCCTTCAGACGCATCCGGCACCTGGCGTTGAGCGCGAGCTTGCCGCGGTCGTAGGCCATGATGGCCTCGGCGTACGACGAGTAGACATCGCCCTCACCCGCACCGCCGTCGACGACATTGGTCAGGTGGTACAGACCGATGATCATGTCCTGCGTCGGTGCCGTGATCGGGCGACCGGACGCGGGCGACAGAATGTTGTTGCTCGAGAGCATCAGGATGCGCGCCTCGGCCTGCGCCTCCGACGACAGCGGCAGGTGGACTGCCATCTGGTCACCGTCGAAGTCGGCGTTGAACGCCGTGCAGACGAGCGGGTGGATCTGGATGGCCTTGCCCTCGACCAGCTGCGGCTCGAACGCCTGGATGCCCAGCCGGTGCAGGGTAGGTGCACGGTTGAGCATGACCGGGTGCTCGGAGATGACCTCTTCGAGGACGTCCCACACCTGTGGACGAGCGCGCTCCACCATCCGCTTGGCGGACTTAATGTTTTGCGCGTGCTGCAGATCGACCAGACGCTTCATGACGAACGGCTTGAACAGCTCGAGCGCCATCAGCTTCGGCAGGCCGCACTGGTGCAGCTTGAGCTTCGGTCCGACCACGATGACCGAACGGCCCGAGTAGTCGACGCGCTTGCCCAGCAGGTTCTGACGGAACCGGCCCTGCTTGCCCTTGAGCAGGTCCGACAGTGACTTCAGTGGGCGGTTACCCGGCCCGGTGACCGGACGGCCACGACGGCCGTTGTCGAACAACGCGTCAACGGACTCCTGCAGCATCCGCTTCTCATTGTTGATGATAATCTCGGGCGCGCCGAGATCAAGCAGCCGCTTGAGGCGGTTGTTGCGGTTGATCACGCGGCGGTACAGGTCGTTGAGGTCGGACGTCGCAAAACGGCCACCATCGAGCTGCACCATCGGACGCAGCTCCGGCGGAACGACCGGCACGCAGTCCAGAACCATGCCCACAGGCGAGTTCTTGGTGTTCTGGAAATGCGCCACAACCTTGAGCCGCTTGAGCGCGCGGATCTTCTTCTGGCCCTTGCCGTCGCGAATGATCTCGCGGAGCTTCTCGGACTCTGCGGCGAGATCGAAGTCGGCGAGAAGCTTCTGCAGTGCCGCGGCACCCATGCCACCTTCGAAGTACTCCCCGAAGCGGTCGTGCAGCTCGCGGTAGAGCATCTCGTCGATGATCAGCTGACCAACGGCGAGCTTGCGGAAGGTGTCGATGACCTCGTCCAGACGGTCGATCTCGCGCTGGGCGCGGTCCCGGATCTGACGCATTTCGCGCTCGCCACCGTCGCGCACCTTACGGCGTACGTCGGCCTTGGCGCCCTCGGCCTCAAGCTCGGCCAGGTCGGTCTCGAGCTTCTTGGCGCGGGTGTCCACATCGGAATCGCGCTTGTTTTCCATTTGCTTCTTCTCGGCCGCGATCTCCGCGTCGATCGTCGACATGTCGCGGTGGCGAGAGTCGGCATCGACCGTGGTGATCAGGTACGCCGCGAAGTAGATGATCTTTTCCAGATCCTTCGGTGCGATGTCGAGCAGGTAACCCAAGCGGCTAGGAACGCCCTTGAAGTACCAGATGTGCGTTACCGGAGCGGCGAGCTCGATGTGGCCCATGCGCTCACGGCGTACCTTGGCGCGAGTGACCTCGACGCCGCAGCGCTCGCAGATGATGCCCTTGAAGCGGACACGCTTGTATTTGCCGCAGTAGCACTCCCAGTCGCGAGTAGGTCCGAAGATCTTCTCGCAGAACAGGCCGTCCTTTTCCGGACGCAGTGTGCGGTAGTTGATGGTTTCTGGCTTCTTCACTTCGCCGTACGACCAGGTGCGGATGTCCTGGGCCGTCGCGAGGCTGATGCGCAACTCATCGAAGACGTTTACGTCGAACACGTATGTCAGTCCCTCTTGTAGCAGGTATTAAGGCTGGTCTGGCGGCGCACCAAATGGCAGGCCATCGTGGTACGCCGCCGTCAACATGACTAGCCGTCGAGATCGACGCTGCTCGGCTCGCGCCGAGAAAGATCGATTCCAAGCTCTTCAGCGGCGCGCGAAACTTCGTCGTCACTGTCACGCAGCTCAATTGCTTGACCGTCCGAGGAGAGCACCTCGACGTTGAGGCACAGCGACTGAAGTTCCTTCAGCAGCACCTTGAACGACTCGGGGATACCGGGCTCGGGGATGTTCTCGCCCTTGACGATCGACTCGTAGACCTTGACTCGGCCGAAGATATCGTCGGACTTGATCGTGAGCAGCTCACGCAGCGCGTATGCCGCGCCGTACGCCTGCATCGCCCAGCACTCCATCTCACCGAAGCGCTGACCACCGAACTGCGCCTTACCACCGAGCGGCTGCTGGGTGATCATCGAGTACGGACCGGTCGAACGCGCGTGGATCTTGTCATCCACGAGGTGCGACAGCTTGAGGATGTAGATGTAGCCAACCGCGATCGGCGCCGGGAACGGGTCGCCGGAACGACCGTCGAACAACTGCGCCTTGCCGGTCTCCTTGACCAAGCGCTCACCATCGCGGTTGGGGGTCGTCGAACCAAGTAGCCCGATGACCTCCTTCTCGGCCGCACCGTCGAAAATCGGCGTCGCGGTGTTGGTGTTCGGCTCAGCCTCGCGGGCCTGCTCGGGCAGCTCGGCCGCCCAGTCGGGGTTGCCCTCGACCTTCCAGCCTTGCTTCGCGATCCAGCCAAGGTGCGTCTCGAGAACCTGCCCGACGTTCATGCGCGAAGGCACGCCGAGCGGGTTGAGCACGATGTCTACCGGCGTACCGTCCGGCAGGAACGGCATGTCCTCTTCGGGCAGGATCTTGGAGATGACGCCCTTGTTGCCATGTCGGCCGGCCAGCTTGTCACCGTCGGTGATCTTGCGCATCTGAGCGACGTACACCCGGATGAGCTCGTTGACGCCCGGGGCCAGCTCGTCGCCGTCTTCGCGTGAGAACACGCGTACGCCGATGACCTTGCCCGATTCGCCGTGCTTGACCTTGAGCGAGGTGTCGCGCACTTCGCGCGCCTTCTCACCGAAGATCGCGCGCAGCAGGCGCTCCTCCGGCGTCAGCTCGGTCTCGCCCTTAGGCGTGACCTTGCCGACGAGGATGTCGCCGGCAATGACCTCGGCGCCGATGCGGATAATCCCGCGCTCGTCGAGGTTGGCCAGTGCTTCTTCGGAAACATTGGGGATGTCACGAGTGATTTCCTCGGCACCAAGCTTGGTGTCGCGGGCGTCGACCTCGAACTCCTCGATGTGAATCGACGAGAGCACATCGTCACGCACGAGGCGCTGCGACAGGATGATCGCGTCCTCATAGTTGTGCCCTTCCCATGGCATAAACGCCACGAGCAGGTTGCGACCGAGCGCGAGCTCACCGTTGTCGGTGCAGGGGCCGTCGGCGATGACCTGGCCTGCTTCGACTCGCTGGCCTTCCGTGACGAGCACCTTTTGGTTGATGCAGGTGCCCTGGTTGGAGCGAGTGAACTTGTGCAGCGCGAGCGTCTGACGGGTGCCGTCGTCGGCCATGATGGTGATGTAGTCAGCGGCCAAGTCCTCGATCACGCCGGACTTGCTCGTGGTGAGAACGTCACCGGCGTCGACGGCGGCACGAAGCTCCATGCCGGTGCCGACCAGTGGTGCCTCGCTGCGCAGCAGCGGGACGGACTGACGCTGCATATTGGCGCCCATCAACGCGCGGTTGGCGTCGTCGTGCTCGAGGAACGGAATCATCGCGGTAGCGACGGAGTTCATCTGGCGCGGAGAGACGTCCATGTAGTCGACCTCGTCGGGCTCGACCTCGACGGTCTCCCCGCCCTTGGTCCGCACGAGCACGCGTTCCTCGGAGAAGTGGGCCTTCTCGTCGAGCAGGGCGTTCGCCTGCGCGATGACGTGCCGATCTTCTTCGTCTGCGGTCAGGTAGTCGACCTGATCGGTGACGACGCCCTTGGTGACCTTGCGGTACGGCGACTCGATAAACCCGAACGGGTTGACCCGCGCAAATGACGCGAGCGATCCGATCAGCCCAATGTTGGGCCCTTCCGGAGTCTCGATCGGGCACATGCGTCCGTAGTGCGAGGGGTGAACGTCGCGAACTTCCATGCCGGCACGCTCACGGGACAGACCGCCTGGGCCCAGCGCCGACAGGCGGCGCTTGTGGGTCAGACCCGCGAGCGGGTTGGTCTGGTCCATGAACTGCGAGAGCTGGCTGGTGCCGAAGAATTCCTTGATCGAGGCCACCACGGGGCGGATGTTGATCAGGGTCTGCGGCGTGATCGCCTCGACGTCCTGGGTCGTCATGCGTTCGCGAACGACACGCTCCATGCGCGAGAGGCCGACCCGGATCTGGTTCTGGATCAGCTCTCCCACGGTGCGCAGCCGGCGGTTGCCGAAGTGGTCGATGTCGTCGACGTCGTAGTCATCGTCACCAGCGTGCAGGTGAACGATGTATTCGATCGCCGCGACGATGTCTTCTTCGGTGAGAACGCTGTCCGTTGGCGGGAGGTCAAGGCTGAGCTTCTTGTTGATCTTGTAGCGGCCAACCTTCGCCAAGTCGTAACGCTTGGAGTTGAAGAACAGGTTGGACAGCAACGTCTTCGCAGAGTCGCGTGTCGGCGGCTCGCCGGGTCGCAGCTTGCGGTAGATGTCCAGGAGCGCCTCGTCCTCCGAAGCGATGTGGTCCTTCTCGAGGGTCGCTAGCATCGTCTCGGACCAGGAGAACCGTTCGCGGATCCGCTCTTCGGTCCAGCCGAGCGCCTTGAGCAGCACGGTGACTGGCTGACGGCGTTTGCGGTCGATACGAACGCCGACGGTGTCGCGCTTGTCGACATCAAACTCGAGCCACGCACCACGGCTCGGGATGACCTTCGCGCCATAGACGTCCTTATCGGTCGCCTTGTCGAGCGAACGATCGAAGTAGACGCCCGGCGAGCGCACGAGCTGCGATACGACGACACGCTCGGTGCCGTTGATGACGAACGTGCCGATCGGGGTCATGATCGGGAAGTCGCCCATGAACACCGTCTGGCTCTTAATTTCGCCCGTGGTGTTGTTCATGAACTCAGCGGTGACGAACAGCGGGGCGCTGTAGGTCATGTCCTTGTCTTTGCACTCGTCGAGGGAGGCTTTGACTTCCTCGAACCGAGGGTTGGAGAAAGACAACGACATGGAGTCGGAGAAGTCTTCGATCGGTGAGATCTCTCCGAGGATCTCATCAAGACCGCTACGTGCGGTTGGGTCATCGCTCGTCCGCGCCTGCCATGCTTCGTTGCCGACGAGCCAGTCAAAACTGGACGTCTGCAACGCGAGCAGGTCTGGTACCGCAAGAGGTTCGCGGATTTTCGCGAACGAGACGCGCTTCGGAGCCCCAGGAATGGGCTGGCCATTTGCGCCAATTGCGGAAGACGAGCGGACGGTGGTCGATTCGGGGCGGGAGCCTGCCAAGATGGGTCCTTCCGAGGACTTGCGTCTGCAATAGTGGGCCGCGCTGGTCCCCGTTTGGCTCGAATCACGCCGGGAAATTACATAGCAAGTAACCCGTGTCAAACGGGAGCCGAATAGGGAGGGCAGCGCAAAGATGAAGTCTAGCCCTAATTAGGGCAGACTGTCCAGTCCCCTACCGGAGAGGACGCTTGAGTCGTGCAACACAGCGGCGAGGCCTCCAGATAAACGGTGCCTGCGAGCCGGCCCGTGCGGACAACTCGTGCATCTTGCTTCCACCGAGCCAACCGGCCTCGGTGAGGGTTGTTGGGTAGCAGCCTGCCCGCCCGCCGGGAATTCGTCAAGCGACGCGCCGTAGTCGTTGCTCGACGATCCCCGTGTGCCACTCTTTACCTGCCGCTTACATGAACCGCGGGCGTGCACTTGCCACCTAAGTGAGCGATGAAACGCCGTAGCCAAGAAGCGCATCACGCCCAGGCGCTCGGGGCTGCTCGAATGACCGGAAAATACAGGACACCCCGGCCGAGGCCGGGGCGCCCTGTTCGTTTGGTGCAGTACAGCGGTGTTACTTGACGGTGACCGTCGCGCCGGCAGCCTCGAGGGCTTCCTTCGCCTTCTGAGCGGTCTCCTTGTTGGCCTTCTCAAGGACAGGCTTCGGCGCGCCGTCAACGAGATCCTTAGCTTCCTTGAGGCCGAGGCTGGTGAGGGTGCGCACCTCCTTGATGACCTGGATCTTCTTCTCGCCGGCCGACTCGAGGATGACGTCGAACTCATCCTTCTCTTCCTCGGCGGGAGCGGCGGCAGCGCCGCCACCGGCAGCAGCAACGGCAACCGGAGCCGCAGCGGTGACATCGAACTTCTCCTCGAACGCCTTCACGAAGTCCGAGAGCTCGAGCAGGGTCATTTCTTCGAACTGCGCGAGCAGATCTTCAGACGACAGTTTCGCCATAATGGCTTCCTTTCAGTTACGCCGCATGGGCGTGGGTTCATGGTCGTCGCCGCAGCGACTGGGTAATACCCGCGACTAGCTCTCGCTGGCCTCGGTAGATTCTTCGGTGTTCTGTGCGGGCGCATCCGCGGCGTCCTCGGCAGGAGCGGCCGAATCGGCCGGCTTCTTTGCCTTGAGCGCCTCGGCGAGCCGAGCGAACTGCGACAGCGGTGCGGCGAACGTGCCGACAGCCTTGGTCAGGTTGCCCTTCATCGCTCCTGCGAGCTTGGCCAGCAGGACCTCACGCGGTTCGAGATCCGCGATCAGCTTGACTTCATCGGCGGAAACGGCGCGGCCTTCGAAGACGCCTGCCTTGATCTCCAGCAGCGGGTTGTCCTTCGCGAAATCGCGAATCCCCTTTGCGGCGACAGCGGCGTCGCCCTTGATGAACGCGATCGCGGTCGGGCCCTGCAGATGCTCAGTGAGCTCCTCCAGGCCAGCCTTCGCGACTGCGCGCCTCGTCAGCGTGTTCTTGACGACGGTGTAGGTCGTGTCGGCACCCAGGACGCGGCGCAGAGCGTGCATCTCCGAGACCTTCAGGCCGCGATAGTTGGTGAGCACCGCGGCTGATGAATCTTCCAAGCTCTTGGCGATCTTGTCGACAGCGTCGACCTTCTCTTGGTTTGCCATGTTCCTCCTCTCTTGTACGTCGGGCTGGTGTGGTGAAAGTGCCCGGGAAACAAGAGAACCCCGGCGCAGAGCGCACGGGGCAACATGAACAAGACGCGGTAGGTCTCGGTAATGCAGAACCGTCTCCCTGCGCGGGCCGCCCATGTTGGTGGGACCTTATTCGACGTACCGGAGTACGGCGAAGACCAGCGGTCTTTGGTAGAACCTTGTCGATCGTACGGCACCGGCGCACCGAGCGGCAACGCGCTATCGCGCGACCTCCATCACTCGGTTGCCAGCCTCGCCCGCAACGTTGGCCATGCCGCACCGAACCCGGGGTGCACCGGCAACTGGTCGACTTGAGCAACTGGCACCCAGCGAAGCTCGATGCTCTCGGCGTCACCGACCACCGGTTCGAACGGTCGCGTCGCGATGACAGCCACCGTCGTATAGGTCCAGTAGCCCACGTCGTACGCCGAGGTGAACAGCACGCGCACGGCGTCCGCCGGTACACCGGCCTCCTCGTGGGCCTCGCGCAGCGCACCATCGACGGCCGGCTCACCCATGTGCAGGGCCCCACCGGGCAGGCCCCAGGTGCCGCCGCGGTCGCTCCACTCTGCGCGATGCTGCAACAAGATCCCCCGGTCCGGATCGTGGACCATCAGCCCGGCCGCGCCGTATCGTCCCCAGAACCGCCCCTTGCTTCCACTCACCCACGCATCCCCAGGATCACGTGACCCGAAGGGTCGGCGGCGATCGCGGCGGGGAGGGTCGATTGGGGCAGACATGTCCCTCACGATCTCACGACTCGTTAGAACCCACGGCCGCGCCCGACTCGCCGACGCGCACGCCACCCGTGCGCCGAGCGGTGTCGCCAACCTCGCGGACCTCGGGCTTTAACCGGCCGGTGCGATCGGCCCATATCTCAAACAGCACCGAGCAAAACGGCGGAATCGTTGACAGGCAGCCCATGATCAGCACCGGATAGGTCCATTTCAGCCGCTGCCACAGCTGCAGGGTCAGGATGCCGAAAACGACAAAGACCGCGCCGTGCACCGACCCGAAGACCGTGACGAGCACCGGAGTCGGGTTGGGACTGAGGTACTTGAAGTACATCCCGGTCAGCAGCAGCGCCCAGGACACCGCCTCCGCGAAGGCCATCACCCGCCACCACTTCACCCACGTCGAGGTGGGCACGGTACGGCGAAGGTCAAAGGTCACAAACGGCTTGGCGGGCTCGGGCATGCCTCAAGCATGCCCGAGGGTACGTCGTACCGCCGCTGGCTACGACGTGACGTTGGCCAACAACGCACCCGTACGAGCCTGTAAGCGCGCTTCCACGGCACGTTCTCGCCGGATCTCGAAGACAAGAGTGCCCCGGACGGCTAAACCGTCCGGGGCACTCTTCGAAGAATGACTAGATGTTTTCTTCCAGCAGGTTGCGGGTGCGACCGGAGTCGACCGGGATACCCGGGCCCATGGTGGTCGACCAGGCGATCTTCTTGATGAACTTGCCCTTGGCCGCGGACGGTTTCGCGCGCAGAATCTCATCGAGTACCGCACTGTAGTTTTCCACCAGCGACTTCTCGTCGAACGAGACCTTGCCGATGATCAGGTGCAAGTTAGCCTGCTTGTCGATGCGGAAGTTGATCTTGCCGCCCTTGATGTCGTTGATCGCCTTGGTGACATCGGGGGTGACGGTGCCCGTCTTCGGGTTGGGCATCAGGCCACGCGGGCCGAGCACGCGAGCGACGCGGCCAACCTTGGCCATCTGGTCCGGCGTCGCGATCGCGGCGTCGAAGTCGAGGAAGCCGTCATTGATCTTCTGGATCAGATCGTCAGAGCCGACAACGTCGGCGCCGGCGGCCTCGGCCTCGGCGGCCTTCTCGCCTACGGCGAAGACGATGACGCGGGCGGTCTTTCCGGTGCCGTGCGGAAGGTTGACCGTGCCGCGGACCATCTGGTCTGCCTTGCGGGGATCGACTCCGAGGACCATGGCCACTTCGACGGTCGCGTCGTACTTCGTGGTCGAGGTCTTCTTGGCCAGCGCCGCCGCCTCAAGCGGGCTGTACAGCTTCTCGCGGTCGATCTGCTCTGCTGCCGAGCGGTATGCCTTGCTGCGCTTCATGTGTTTCTCCAGATTTTCAGCGCCGGACAGTAGTCCTGGCGTTCGTGGGTGCGTGGTACGTCGAGCCAGCGCTGGCTCTCCCACGGGTTGTACGACGCCGCAGATGCCGCGTCGTACAAACGGGCGCTAGCTGACGGTGATGCCCATCGAGCGTGCGGTGCCCGCGATGATCTTTTCCGCATGGTCGAGATCGTTGGCGTTGAGGTCGTCCATCTTCTGCTCGGCGATGGCGCGAACCTGGTCACGGGTGACCTTGGCGACCTTGGTCTTGTGCGGCTCACCGCTACCCTTGGCGACGCCAGCTGCCTTGAGCAGTAGCCGCGCGGCCGGCGGGGT